>UMED01029874.1_pt1 | contig 57891 bp, 61 predicted proteins | sample 1964661 | NCBI WGS metagenome assembly UMED01 (sample SAMEA4836011, study PRJEB28245) | human gut metagenome | biome: gut microbiome; material: fecal sample | place: Denmark | collected 2008
AGGGTTCAAGTCCTTCTGCCCCTGCCAGACTAAATCTTAAGAATTCCGTAAGGAATTCTTTTTTTATATTCAAATGAAAGATTTCGATGAATAAAATCTCTTTACAAGATAAAAAATATTTGATATATTAATACTCATAAAACCGATTGTTTTAGTCGGAAATAAAAAGTGATAACAGGAGAGATGGTTTGTGAAGTTATCAACGAAAGGGCGCTATGGTGTAGCTGCAATGTATGAGCTTGCTCTGCATTATGGTGAAGGTCCAATTTCATTGAAAAGTATTGCGCAAAAGCAAGGAATTTCTGAGCATTATTTAGAACAATTGATTTGTACTTTGCGCAACTCTGGTTATGTAACGAGTATTCGTGGTGCTCAGGGTGGATATATTTTAGCAAAAGATCCTAAAGGTATTACCGTTGGTGATATTATCATTGCAATGGAGGGTCCGATTGCTCTTGTTGATTGTTTGCTTACAGATGCAGAAGATAATCGTTATTGTAAAAAGGCTGGAGCTTGTGTTACACGTGGTGTATGGGCAAAGGTTTGCGATAGCATTAATGAAGTTTTGAATTCCATCACATTAGCGGATTTATGCCGTGAAGAAAAGAAATAAGGAGATGGCTCTAATGAGAAAAATTTATTTTGACCATGCAGCAACGACTCCAACGGATGAAAGTGTTGCTAAGGCAATGATTGAATATATGACAACGAAGTTTGGAAACCCTTCTAGTGTTCATGCCTTTGGGCGTGAAGTACGCAAAGAGGTAACTGAAGCGCGTGAAGCAGTTGCTGATTTAATTGGTGCAGCAAATAGTAATGAAATATTTTTTACAAGTGGTGGAAGTGAAAGTGATAACTTTGCTTTAAAAGGAATTGCATTTGCAAACCAAAGACGCGGGAATCATATTATTACTTCGCAAATCGAACATCATGCGGTTTTGCATACTTGCCAATGGTTAGAAAAACATGGATTTGAAGTTACCTATTTACCAGTGGATGAATACGGCATGGTTCGTTTAGAAGATGTAAAGGCAGCAATTACCGAAAAGACGATTTTAATTAGCATAATGTTTGCCAATAATGAGGTTGGTACGATTGAACCAATCAAAGAAATTGGTGCGATTGCAAAAGAAAAAGGGATTTATTTTCATACGGATGCGGTACAAGCTGTGGCAAATGTACCAATTCATGTACAGGAGATGAATATTGATTTATTATCTTTGTCTGGACATAAATTTTATGGGCCGAAAGGAATCGGTGCACTTTATATTAGACGTGGCGTGAAAATCGAAGCGGTTCAAATGGGTGGAGCGCAAGAGCGAAACTTACGTGCCGGAACAGAAAATGTGCCAGCGATTGTTGGCTTAGGAATTGCGGCGCGTAATGCAAAACGCGATTTAGAAGAAAAAGCGGCGCGGTTAGCAAGCTTGCGTGATAAATTGATTCAGGGAATTCAAGAAAAAATTACAAATGTAAAATTAAATGGACATCCAACAAAACGCTTGCCGGGTAACGTGAACTTAAGTTTTCGTTTTATCGAGGGTGAGGCATTGCTATTGAATTTGGATATGAAGGGGATAGCAGCTTCAAGTGGGTCTGCTTGCACATCGGGGTCGTTAGATCCATCCCATGTTTTATTAGCACTAGGGCTGACTCATGAAACAGCGCATGGCTCACTTCGTATAACTTTAGGGAAAATGAATACGGAAGAAGATATTGACTACACTTTGGAGGTTTTACCTGAAATTGTGAATAGACTTCGTAGTATGTCGATGCTTTGTGAAGAAAACTCTGAAGGCTTAATGAAAAAATAAAAAAGATTAGAAGAGGTGTTAGTTATGGCAGAAGGTGTATACACAGAAAAAGTGATGGATCATTTTGCAAATCCTCGTAATGTAGGGGAAATTAAAGATGCTGATGGTGTAGGCGAGGTTGGCAATGCAAAATGTGGCGATATTATGCGTATTTATTTAAAGGTAGAAGATAATATTATTAAGGATGTTAAATTTAAAACTTTTGGATGTGGAGCAGCGATTGCAACAAGTAGTATGGTTACTGAGATGGTAATGGGGAAAACTTTAGAAGATGCTTTAACCGTGACAAATCAAGCAGTAGCAGAAGCTTTGGGAGGACTTCCTCCGGTAAAAATGCATTGCTCAAACTTAGCTGCAGATGCAATGCATAAAGCGATACAGGATTATATGAAGAAACACGCGAAAGCGGAGTAAGAAAGGTGATTCATCAATATGTGTGCTAAACCCAAAGTGGTTGTAGCCATGAGCGGAGGGGTAGATAGTTCTTTAACTGCTGCCCTTCTTGCACATGAGGGCTACGAGGTAATCGGTGTTACGATGCGTCTCAGTGATGATAGTCGTGATTTTGATATAGATGCTGATCGAGGCTGTTGTTCTTTATCAGCGGTTGATGATGCAAGAAGAGTTGCAGATACAATTGGAATTCCTCATTATGTAATGAACTTTCGTGATATGTTTCAAGAAAAAGTGGTAGATTATTTTATTTCTGAATATGCAAAAGGAAAAACACCTAATCCATGTATTGCTTGTAACCGCTATGTTAAATTTGAAGGGCTGCTTAAGCGATCGCTTGAATTAGGGGCAGAATTTGTAGCTACTGGGCATTATGCGAGGATTGAACGAGATGAAAATACAGGACGATATGTGTTACGTAAAGGGATTGATGTGACGAAAGACCAATCTTACGCACTTTATCACTTAAATCAAAAAACATTGCATCATTTTATGATGCCGCTTGGTAAGTATACAAAAATAGAGACACGGAAAATGGCGGCCGAGTTTAATTTACCGGTAGCCAATAAACCTGATAGTCAAGAAATTTGTTTTGTACCGAATGATGATTATAAAGCTTATTTGGAGGATAAAGCGCCGAAAGTATTAAAGGCTGGCGATATTGTTGATATTGAGGGCAACGTATTAGGACGACATAAAGGTGTTCCATTATATACGATTGGGCAAAGAAAAGGATTGGGAATTGCGGCGTCTAATCCATTGTATGTCATCGGCTTAGATATGCAAAAAAATCGGGTGATTGTTGGTAGTAACACAGAGGTATTTGCTGATGAATTAATTGCAACCGATTTAAATTTGATTACGGTAGATGAGATTACAGAGCCTCTTAGCGTTGCGGCAAAAGTAAGATATGGAGCTAAGGAAGGCGAGGCTGTGATTACGCCGATAAATAAAGATATTATTCGTGTGAAGTTTGCTGAAAAACAGCGTGCGATAACTCCAGGCCAATCTGTTGTTTTTTATGATGGGGAAAATGTGGTTGGCGGTGCGACAATTATTAAATCCGTAGTGCGTAAAAGCTAGTTATTGATTCTTGTAAGGATCTTTTTAGATAGGACAGCAATGGTTTAACGCTTTATCTTTGTTTAAACGAGATAAAAAATTTTATTTACTTATCAATAAAATTCGTTTATATTGGTAATAATATTAGTACGGTTGTATTGACAAGCGAAAATTCTTTACATATTTTTGTAAAGGCGTGAGGTGAGAATGGTGCTTGTTTGTCCTGTTTGTGGCGAACGTGGCATAGGTAAGGTTGGTATTGGTCAATATTATTGTAAGGACTGTTGTATAGAGTTTGAATGTAAAAATGATACAATAAAGATATACAATGTTCAAGATGACGGTACGTTAATTGCTATACCAGAGGATTCCACACTAAAAGATAATGTAGAGGTTGCTCAATAAAACATAAAGAATATATCTTTTAGATATATTCTTTATGTTTTATTGTATATTTATTGCGCTTTATAGAAAAACTACAGGAAGAAGAATTGCAAAACTCATAAGGGAGGCAATAAATATTATGCAGGGGAAATTTTTGCAAGGTGTATTTTGGGGCGGTATTATGGGGGCTGTAGTTGCAATAAATTGGGATAAACTAGCACAGAAATGTCCAATGATGAATGAATTGAAAAAATTTGTAGGAGATGAACAATCAGATTGTCATTGTTCTTCACATAATCATGAGCATAAGCCGAGAAATAAATCACGCAAGTATATTCAAGCACGTAGCCATCGAATTTTAAAAGATTTGTAAGAAAAAATATCAGCTGACAAATGTTGGCTGATATTTTTCTTGTTATTTTATAAATATTTTAGCTTTGTGCTACCTTTTTTATGTTTTTTTATGGTATTATATAAAAATACGGTTTATTATGTCTAGGTTATGCTAAGTAGGTTAAGCGTTGACTTTATTGAATAAATTTCGTATAATATTTTGGATAATTCCCTAAACAGTAGTGGAGGTAGATTGTTTTGAAATTTATGAGTGGAAGGGAACTGCGCGAGAAATATTTGCAGTTTTTTGCTAGTAAGGAACATTTAAGATTACCAAGTGCATCGTTAATACCAGAAAACGATCCCACTTTATTAATGATAGGTGCAGGAATGGCACCATTTAAACCTTTTTTTACTGGAAAAATGAAGCCCCCTCATACGCGAATTACGACAAGTCAAAAATGCGTAAGAACGGGTGATATAGAAAACGTTGGGCGTACAGCTAGACATCAAACTTTCTTCGAAATGTTAGGAAACTTTTCTTTTGGCGACTATTTTAAACGTGAAGCAATTCATTGGGCGTGGGAGTTTTTAACTGAGCATTTAGAAATGCCGAAAGATAAATTATGGGTAACGATTTATCCAGATGATGCAGAAGCGTATAAAATTTGGGCCGAAGAAATTGGCGTAAACCCTGAACATATTGTAAAGCTAGAAGATAATTTTTGGGAGATCGGGCCAGGCCCATGTGGTCCATGTTCAGAAATCTATATAGATTTAGGTGAAGAACGTGGTTGCGGAAGTCCAGATTGTGCAGTAGGATGCGATTGTGACCGTTTCTTAGAGATTTGGAATCTTGTCTTTACTCAATTTGATAGGGATGAAGAAGGAAATTACTCTCCACTTGAAAAGAAAAATATTGATACAGGTGCGGGATTAGAGCGTCTTGCATCAGTATTACAAAATAAACGATCTAATTTTGAAACGGACTTACTTTTCCCAATTATTGAGTATGCAAGTAATATATCTAATGTTGCATATGGGACAAATGAAAAAAATGATATTTCACTTAAAGTTATTGCCGACCATGCAAGAAGCATGACAATTATGATTTTAGATGGTATTTTGCCTTCTAATGAAGGTCGTGGCTATGTACTTAGAAGAATTATTCGCAGAGCGATTCGCCATGGTCGTTTATTGGGAATTGAAAGTGCATTTCTAACTGGTGCTGTAGATGCAGTTGTTGAAATTTTTGATGAAGTTTTTCCAGAATTATTAGAAAAACAAGATTATATTAAAAAGGTAATTAGTTTAGAAGAAGAACGTTTCCATACAACTTTAGTACAAGGTATGGAATTGTTAAATCATCATATCGATGAATTAAAACAAGCAGATAAAGTAGTACTTAGTGGGGAAGCTGCATTTAAGTTATATGATACGTTTGGTTTTCCTTGGGAGCTAACTGCTGAAATTCTTGAAGAGAATGGTCTTTCTTTAGATAAAGAAGCTTTTGATAAAGCCATGACGCAGCAAAGAGAACGTGCACGTGCAGCACGCCAAGAAAATCAACGTATTTCTATTCCGGATTTAAGTGGGCTTGATACAGAAAAACTTACTTTTGATATGAGAGCTCAATCGGCACAGGTTATTTGTATTTGGAAAGATGGAGAAATGGTTGATAATGCAAATGATGGGGAAGAGGCTGGAATTATCCTTGATGTTACACCTTTCTATGCAGAGGGTGGCGGACAGGTTGGAGACAGCGGTGTATTTGAGACGGAATTAGGCAAGGTTGAAGTTGCAGCAGCGAAAAAATTACCGAATGGTACGATTTATCATATTGGATATGTTGTAGAGGGGACCATTAAGGTTGGTGATATAGTAACAATTGCTATTGATTTGTCAGCGAAAAAAGCTACGGCGCGCAATCATACGGCAACACATTTATTGCAAGCTGCATTAAAGCGTGTGCTTGGTGCGCATGTAAATCAAGCGGGGTCATCTGTTAGTCCAGAACGTTTACGTTTCGACTTTTCACATTTTGAGCCAGTTACAGCAGAGCAGATGCAAGAAGTTGAGAAAATTGTAAATAATGTGATTTTTTCAGCTACCGATGTTGAAATCTTTGAAACTTCACAAGATGAAGCAAAAGCTATGGGGGCTATGGCTTTATTTGGGGAGAAATATGGAGACAGAGTTCGCGTTGTATCTGTTGGTGATTATAGTAAAGAGTTGTGCGGTGGAACTCATGTTGATAATGTAGCAATGATTGGCACATTTAAAATTATTAGCGAAGCTGGAGTAGCATCAGGAGTGCGGCGTATTGAAGCGATTACTGGTGAGGCAGCATTAGAATACTTTAATGGAAAATTGGCTACATTAAATACAGTTTCTGATATGTTAAGAACTCGTCCAGAAGAAATTGTTGCGCGCTTGGATGCAGTTTTAGCTAATGTAAAAGAGCTAGAGCATAGCTTAAACGAATTGAGTGCGATGAAAGCGAAAGCAGAAGCACAAAAACTACTGTTAGCGGTACAAGACTTTAGCGGAGTTCCAGCAATTATCGGTAAAGCTCAAGTTGCTGATATGGATGAATTAAGAAATTTAGCTGATCTTACTTGCGATAAATTAAATGGTGGTTTAGTTGTTCTTGCAGCTGTTGGCGACGAAAAAGTAAACTTTGTCGTCAAAGTTAGCAAAGAAGCAGTTAAAAAAGGAATTCATGCAGGGAATATTGTGAAAGCGACAGCCAAAGTTGCTGGTGGTGGCGGGGGGGGTCGTCCGGATATGGCGCAAGCCGGTGGTAAAATGCCAGAAAAAACGGGCGAAGCTTTCGATATGGCAGTTGCAACTATTAAGGAGCAACTTGGTATTTAATGAAAATAAATAGGGCAGATAAATATCTGTCCTATTTTTATATTTTGAAGGGAAATAGTAGGTCAAGCACGAATATATATGTAATATAAGTCGATACTATTGGAGAGGGTGATGCTAGATGGCAAATATGGAAGAAACAATGATGTTTAGAGTAGGAACAGAAGATGCTCCGAAGGCGTCTGTTGTGATTGAAGAAGCATGCCAAGCTATGCGGGAAAAGGGATATAATCCAATTAATCAATTAGTTGGATATTTACTCTCTGGAGATCCTACCTACATTACGAGTTATAATAATGCCAGAAGTAAGATCAGAAAGATAGAACGTGATGAACTTTTAGAAGAGTTTATACGATCTTATATTGAGAAATAGGATTTGTAAGGAGAAAAAATGCGAATATTAGGACTCGATGTAGGGGATAAAACGATCGGCATAGCCGTAAGTGATGCCTTGATGATTACTGCACAAGGAGTGGAGACTATACGTCGAACTTCTTTAGAGCGAGATTTGAAAAGATTACAAGAATTAATGGCAGAATATGAGACAAATCAATTACTTATTGGAATGCCAAAAAATATGAATGGAACAATTGGTCCACGAGCTGAAATTGTAAAGGCATTTGCTGAATTAATTGTTGACAAAATTGAAGGAACAAAAATTATTTTTTGGGATGAAAGACTTTCGACAGTAGCAGCAACGAAGTCTTTGATTGCTGCAGATGTCAGCAGAGCAAAAAGACGCAAGGTGATAGACAAAATGGCAGCTGTCTTTATATTACAGGGATATTTAGATAGTAGAGGGTGAATCTTTCTTGACAGCTAAACTTTTCTAGTATACTATGAAGGGGCAAAGTTTGTTAAGAATATAAGAAAATAATTTAATGAGGTGAATTAAATGGCTGATAAAGAAAAAGAAGTTATTGATGAACAAGATGAATTAGTTGTTGTCATGACAGATGAAGAGGGAAATGAATTTTACTATCGTGAAGAACTTATCATTCCTGTTGGCGATAAAAAATTTGCACTTTTAGTTGGTATTAATGAAGATGAAGAGCATGACTGCGGATGTGATTGTGGTTGTGACGATGAAGATGTTTTCATCGCTAGAATTGATTTGGACGAAAATGGTGAAGAAGTTTATGTAGATCCTACAGATGAAGAATTTGAAGAAGTACAAAAAGCCTATGACGAATTAATGGCTGAGGAAGAAGAATAACAATAACATAAGAGTGAGATGTTCTAATCTGTTTAGATTCTTTTTAAGTATTGTAGTTTGAGACGATTATGATACTGAATTTAAATTAAATAAGGTTTAATTACATTTTAAATCGGGGATTTTTCCCCGATTTTTTTATGTGATTATCTTTAAAATAATGTTTTTTTTTGTTATAATCAATAAGATATAATGTTGGATTTTGTATCATTTTTATAATGTAAGACTTAACTCTAATTATAGAAAAAGGAATTTGTGAAGTGATGCAGTGAAATCTTTGATTTTGTATGAGTCGCTTACTTTTGTTAGATGAATAGTAATCATCGAATAAATTAAAGATTTTCTGTAAGATAGTGAATTCATAAAATGAAAGTAGAGATGATTTACATAGAGTCAATATCAATTATTTTATTAAGCATATAGGATTGAATATTAGTGTTACTAAAGAAGATTTATAAAATGTAATTAATTTAATTGGAATTCATTTGGGGGTGAAGGGATGCTAGAGATAAGGAAAAATGAACAACAAATATCCACATGGATTATTTTAACTGTTTTTTTAGCATTTTCTTTTTTTATGTTTACCTACGGTTTTATGCATCAGACGCATGTAAAGCATCATGGAGATGTTTATATTACAGTAAAATCTGGGATGTCTGCAGATGATGTAGCAAATTTACTTTATGAACGAAATGTGATTGATAGTGTGATTGGATTTAAAATCATTGCAAAAATGAATGCTTTAGATAGTGAATTAAAAGCTGGTGAATATGCTTTTTCAAAAGATATGTCATACAGTACAATCGTTGATATACTTGTCAAAGGAGAAATCTCTGCTAATGAAATTAGAGTTACGGTTCCAGAAGGATATAATATCAATCAAATTGGTAAGATATTAGAAGAAAAAGGGATAACAACACAAAAAGATTTTGAAAAAGCCGCAAAAGATTTTGCTCCATATGAATATATTTCTTTAGATTCTCAAGCGCAGTATCGTGTAGAAGGGTTTTTGTTCCCTGATACCTATCAGTTTTCACGTAAACAGTCATCAAAAGAAATTCTTGGCATTATGACAAAGGAATTTAATGATAAATTGACGGAAGAGATGAGAGAGCGCGCAAATCAAATGGGACTTTCTATTCGAGAGCTTGTTATTTTGGCTTCTTTAGTCGAAAAAGAGGCGCAAGTGGATGAAGATAGACCAATTATTGCGCAAGTGTTCATGAATCGTTTAAAAGAGCATATGCCTTTGCAATCATGTGCGACAATTCAGTATATTCTAGGTTTTCCTAAGCCGGAATTATCATTACAAGATACAAAAATAGAATCTCCATATAACACGTATCAAAATATGGGGTTGCCGCCAGGCCCGATTGCAAACCCAGGAGTAGAATCAATCAAGGCAGTTTTATATTCAACACCAACGGATTATTTATATTTTGTTGCTGATAAGAATGGAAAGCACCATTTTAGCAAAACATATGAAGAACATCTTCTAGCGATAGATAGGATAGGATAAAAATGGATTTGTTATTAAAAAAAATGGAAGAGTATGCGAAGAAATATAGAGTTCCGATTATTAATGAAAATGGTAAAAGAGTATTAGTCTCAGTTATTGATGAAAAAAAACCTAAAAAAGTATTAGAAATAGGAACTGCTATTGGGTATTCTGCATTATTAATTGCGCAGCATAGTGATCCAGAGATAAAGATTCTTTCTTTAGAATTAGATGAACAACGTGCTGAAGTTGCGAGTAGCTTTCTTTCGGAGTCGTCATATGAGGATAAAATTGAAATTCGGCAAGGGGATGCAGCGCAAATACTTAATACATTAACTGATTTTTATGATGTTATTTTTATTGATGCAGCGAAAGGTCAGTATCCATACTATTTTAAACAAGCTTTATCATTACTTGCTAAAGATGGCGTTATTATAGCAGATAATGTTTTATTTAGAGGCTATGTCGAAAGCAGTGAGAAGCCACCAAGACGTTATAAAACAATTGTGAATCGATTACGAGAATATATAAAAATGGCTACAGAACATCCTGAGTTTGAGACAAAAATTCATCATGATGGAGATGGGTTAGCTGTTTCTTATCATAGGGGGAAAAATAGTGAAGAAACCTGAGTTATTAGCTCCGGCAGGAAATTTAGAAAAATTGAAAATGGCATTAATTTATGGCGCAGATGCGGTTTTTTTAGGCGGAAAGGCTTTTGGACTACGTGCATTTGGTGGAAACTTTACAGAAGAGGAATTAAAGGAAGGCGTGGAGTTTGCTCATGAAATGGGCAAAAAAGTATATGTGACAGTAAATATATATGCGCATAATAGTGATTTGGGGAAATTACCAGAATACTTAAAATACCTTGAGTCTATTCGGGTAGATGCTATTTTAGTTGCAGATTTGGGAGTGTTTCAAATCGCGAAGCAAGTTGCGCCTAATCTGCAAATTCATATTAGCACTCAAGCGAATAATACGAATTGGGCTTCTGTTCAAGCTTGGAAAGATATGGGCGCTTCTCGAGTGGTATTAGCACGAGAGTTATCGATAAATGAGATTGCTGAAATTCGAGAAAAATGTGATGTTGAATTAGAAATGTTTGTACATGGTGCAATGTGTATTTCTTATTCAGGGCGTTGCCTAATGAGTAATTATTTTACAGGAAGAGATGCAAATCGTGGGAGTTGTGCGCAATCTTGCCGCTGGAAGTATAGTTTAGTGGAAGAAAAGCGCCCGGGTGAATTTATCCCTGTATTTGAGGATGAACGTGGTACGTATATTTTTAATTCAAAAGATATGTGTTTGCTACCATATATTGATCAGGTGATAAAAAGTGGTGTTGATAGTTTAAAAATTGAAGGTCGGATGAAAAGTGTTCATTATGCATCTAGTGTTGTGAAAGCTTATCGCCTGGCGATTGATAGTTATTTTGCAGATCCAGATGCATTTGAGATTAAAGATGAATGGTTAGATGAATTGCAAAAGGTTTCTCATCGTGAATATACAACTGGATTTTATTTTCATAGGCCGACAGAAAAAGATCAGATTTATGGTTCGTCCTCTTATATACAGACAAGCGATTTTATTGGACTTGTTCTTAGCTATGATGAACCTACAGGGTTTGCAATTGTTGAGCAACGTAACAACATGAAAATCGGTCAGGAGATTGAAGTTATTCAACCTAAGGGGGAGACTTTTAAACAAAATATTGATATAATGTTAAATGATGAAGATGTGGCAATCGAAGTAGCGCCACATGCACAACAGATAATAAAAATAAAAATGAATGAACCGGTAGAGCCATATGCAATGTTAAGGCGTAAGGAGAATTATGAAAGAGCTAGTCAAAATAAAGATAGATCCTAAATATATTAACTTTTTCAATAGAATAATGGAAGGCTATGAATATTTAGGAACAGTTAGTACGATTAATAATAAAGAGGGAATTGTAATCGTTAGAGCAACACCTGATACTTTTAAGGAAGTAGAAGAGGTAATCACGAATTTACCATTTCATTATTCTTTAATAGAAGAATAATGAAGGGGGAAAACCTTTTTCAATGTAGATTCCGCAATCCAATCTCTAAGAATTCATTTCTTTTGCTTGAGAAGCAAGAAGAGACATTGTGAATTATTGTATAATTTTTATAAGAACTTTATTATAGCTTTAGTAAAATCAAGGCATACTATTTATGGAGGTGAATGGTATGCCTTTTCCTTTTGCGCGCATTTATCATTTATTCCTTTTGCTTTCAGCTATAGGAATTATTTTATTAGCTCGATTATTTTACTTGCAAATTTTCATTAGTGATGATTTAGCAGCTTTGGGGTTATTGGGACGGGTGCAAGAAGTAAAAATGGTATCATTACGAGGTGATATTTTAGCTCGTAATGGAGAGAAACTAACCAATTCTATAGAGCAATATAATCTTACGATATTTCCTGGAAAATATTATCAAAAGGAAGGGCAAGTTGAAGAACTATCTAAAATATTAAGCAGAGACAGTGAAGAATTAAAAAGAGAAATTAAATCCATTGTAAAACCAAAGGTAATTGCAGAAAACTTATCTGAAGATATAATAAAAAAAATTAATCAATTAGGTTTAGATGGATTTATAATTAGTAAAGCTAAAGTTCGATATGGAGAAAACATTGCAAATCATATAGTTGGATATATTAACAAAAGTGATAATAAAGGCGTAAGTGGAATTGAATATTTATATGATGACATTTTAAAAGTTGCAGATGAAGAGTACGTAGCGGCCTTAATAGATGCAAGAAGTGAACTTATCCCTGGATTAAGCTATAAAAAATTGCATTTGCCGGAGCCATATGGGAATAATGATGTTAGATTGACGATTGATTATGGGATACAAAAAAAGGTAGAAGAGATATTAGATGAAAATAAAGTGCATAAAGCCGCAGTTGTAGTTATGAATCCTAAAACAGGTGAAATTTTATCCATGGTATCTAGACCCAATTTTATGCCTGGAAAAATTGAAGATTACTTCTCTGCGGAAGATTCCCCATTATTAAATCGTGCAGTTAGTAGTTATCAGCCGGGGTCTGTATTTAAATTAGTTGTAGCTGCAGCCGCATTGGAAAAAGATATTGTAAAACCTAAGGAAGTTTTTAATGATGATGGCTTTATTGACGTAGATGGAATTATTTTTCGTGGTTGGGATGAAAAAAGTGGAAAAAGAAAGCTTACATTTGAAGAGGCTATTGCATACTCGAGTAATCCAGTACTTATTCAAGTTGGGCTGAAGCTAGGATTTGAAAATTTAAAATTATTTGCACAGAAGTTTGGTTTCGGAAATCGGACGGATTTAAATTTCCCTAATGAGACTTTAGGAAATTTACCTACAAATGATCAATATCATCGAGGTGAACTTGCTAATTTTTCAATAGGACAAGGAAAGTGTGAAGTCACACCGTTACAGATGGCGTGTTTTACATCAGCAATAGCAAATGATGGAAGTATGCCTTCGCCTAAATTGGTGATCGAGATAAATAATCGTCATGGTGATTCTATAAAGATGATTAAAACAAAAGAAAGTAAAAAAATATTTTCGTCTAAAACTGCAAAAATATTAAAAGATATGATGCTTGGTGTTACGAGTTATGGTACTGGGCAAGCTGCATATGTTAAAGAAGGTGGATCGGCGGGAAAAACAGGATCTGCTGAAACTGGCAAGGTAAATGAAAAAGGGCAAAGTATCAATCATGCTTGGTTTGTTGGGTTTGCACCATTTGATGAACCTGAGTATACAGTCGTTGTTTTTGTCGAAGATGGAATGTCTGGTGGAAACATAGCAGCGCCACTTTTTCGTCAAATTATAGAGTCTATAGAAAAAGGCTGAGGTTACATAAAATAATGTAATCTCAGCCTTTGATTTATTTCCGTAATGTAGTTATAATAGATTGGAATTCTTGGTCATTTATTGGATGAAAAGCAGTTATTTCATCGACCATAATAAAGAGTTCCGGAAGGGTTAATATGTCATTTGTGTTTGTTTTAAATATTACGTCATGAGCAATTAAAATATTTGATAAACCTTGTTGATCTTGCGTTAATTTTTGCTTGCAAAGGATTATTCCTGAAGCTGTAAAAATCAGGTGCTTTTTTTCACCGGAGCTGGCGGCAGAAATTAATCCTTTGATTGCTTCTTCCTTACAAGCTAGTTTTTCAAATACATTTAATAAAGATGATTCCGCCATACTATATTCCTCCTTAGGTTATATTTAATATTTATTGTAGTCATTTTATAATAAAAATCAAGGTTTGAAAGTGGCAGAGCATGAGAAATAAGCACCCTTTATACAAATAACAATGTATAAAATGGTGCTTATTTCTTATAGAAAGCTTAAAGTTTTATACTGAATGACTGGTTATTTTGCATTATGAGTTTCAACATTCATAGCACCATTTTGATTCATAATCTGAATGGCTTGTTGAACTTTGTTTGCATCTGTTTTAATAACTGCTAATGTTTTGCCATAAGCAACTTCATTATTGTACTCTTCACTCTTATCACTAGGAATGCCCCAATCAATTAATCCGCCTGTGATTCCGCCACCAACAGCACCTGCGATTGTTGCAGCGATTGGACCCGCGGCTATGATTGGCCCAATGCCTGGAATTGTTAAGGCACCAGCGCTCAATAATAATCCGCCAATACCTCCAATAGCACCGCCTGCCATAGTTCCATCAGCAATAGAGTCATCACTGCCCATATTGTTTACAACATTATCATTGGTTTTTTCCTTGGAAATGATGTTGATTTCTTCAATGGTAAAGCCGCTTTGACGTAATTGGGCAGCGGATTCTCTAGCGGCATTTAAGCTAGAGAAAAGCCCAACAACAGCTTGAGGGATTCCGGATTGTTGATTCATCGTGTCTGTAATATTTGCTTGTTGATTATTGCTTGATGCCTGCGTAGTATTTTGTGCTTGATTTTGATTTGCAGTCGAGTTCACCTGATTTGTGTTGCTTTGTGCACTATTATATGATGTAGTAAGAGGAGAAGTTGTCCCTTGATTTTGAGCATTTGTTGAATTATTTTCCACTTTTTTGCCTCCTTTGATAAAAAAAACATATGAAACACTTTTTATAGTTTATACAATGTTTGTCCATATATACATCAAATATATTTTGTAATGAATTGCATATACTAAGTATAATATAAATAATAAAAAGGTTTTTTTCGGTAAGTGTCAAATAAATAATGATTATATGATTAAAATAGGGATGGTGCTGAAATGAAGAAAGCCGAAACAATGATGGATGAAGTTATAGAATTAATTCGAAATGAAGAAAAAGTTAAAACGTTAAAAATTGAAAAAGATTATGAGGTTGAAGGTAGAACGGCATCATATCCCATTGATTTATACTGGGAGTTTGAGGGTGGAAATGGGATTGTATATAAAGTGATTATACAAACTAGACAGATGGATAAATCCGTAGATAGAAATCGATTATTTCATTTTGCTAATATTTTGCAAGATATTTCTGGTCAAGTTATGGGAGTCATTTTCACGCAGCCTGTTTATGAAAAAATTGTAAAAGATGTTGCTAGAGATGTAGGGATTGTTCTTTATGAGATGACAGGAGTGAACGATAAACCAACATGGCAGCCGTTGATTGGCGAAGTTAAGATTGAATTTGATAAAGAGTGGGCAAAGGCGGAAAAAGAAAAACATGGATTAGGGGATCAAATGATTTCTTATCATGGTGAACCCAAGGAATCCTTTTTATATAATGAATCCGGACTATGCGTTGACTCTATAGAAGGGATTTTTAATGATTATATAAAAAAGCAAGAGGCGAAAAATGATTTTTCCGAGGTGGCAGTCGAGCATAAATTTACAGAAAATATATATTTACAAACGGGACATCCCTTAATTCCAAAAGTTAAGGTCAATGCCGTTTCATTTAAACTGACTTTTGAAAATATTGCAAAAGTTGAAACCGGAGAGATTATCCAGAATATTTTCCATGCAGCATTAAAAGCGAGATTGAATTAAAGATTGACATTATTTATCTGATTGAGCTATAATATTAAAATAAAATTATATTGTAAAAGTAATGATGAGGACATGGTATCAATGTAATTGTTTTCAGAGAGAGATGTGAAAGCTGTGAGCATTTTATTCAATTGTTGATATTACTACCTTTGAACTGTAGGCTGAAATAGTAGTAAGCTAAGCCGGGGAATACCCCGTTATCTAAATGAAGGTGGATAGGTACTTTATTATCTATCAATCAGGGTGGAATCGCGAAGTATAATAACCTCGTCCCTTTATGGGGATGAGGTTTTTTTATTTTTAGGAGGTAGTTATTTTGATAAAATTAATGTTAAAAGATGGCGCTGTACGTGAAGTGAAAGAAGGCACAACTTTATTAGAATTTGCGCAAACTTTAAGCCGCAGTTTAGCGAAAAGCGTATTAGTGGCAAAAGTAGATGATGTTGTAGTTGGTTTAGATACAGAGTTAACGAAAGATGCAAAGGTCGAATTGTTAACTTTTGCTGATAGTGAAGGAAAACATGCGCTTAGACATAGTGCTTCACATATTTTGGCTCAAGCTGTACAACGTTTATATAAAAATGTGCAGCTTGCAATTGGTCCAGCAATTGAAAATGGATTTTATTACGATTTTGATGTTGAAAAACCATTTTCGCCAGAAGATTTAGAGAAGATTCAAAAAGAAATGGAAAAAATCATACAAGAAAATTTATCAATCGAGCGCAAGGAATTAAGTCGTAAAGATGCAATTAAAATGTTTGCAGATAAAGGTGAAACATATAAAGTAGAGCTTATTAATGATTTGCCAGAAGATGCTGTAATTTCTACGTATCAACAAGGTGAATTTGTTGATTTATGCGCTGGCCCGCATGTGCTTTCAACAGGAAAAGTGAAAGCTTTTAAATTGCAAAGTATTGCAGGTGCTTACTGGCGTGGCGATGAAAAACGTAAAATGTTACAACGTATTTACGGAACAGCTTTTGAAAAGAAAGCAGAGCTTGATGCATATTTGACCATGCTTGAAGAAGCTGCTAAACGTGATCATCGTAAATTAGGGCGTGAATTAGATCTATTTAGTTTACAAGAAGAAGGACCGGGCTTTCCGTTTTTTCATCCAAATGGAATGATTATTCGCAATGAATTAGAAAATTTCTGGCGCCAATTACATCGTGAGTATGGCTATAAAGAAATTAAAACTCCAATTATTTTAAATCGTAAATTATGGGAACAGTCAGGACATTGGGATCATTATAAAGAAAACATGTATTTTACGCAAATTGATGGTGAAGATTATGCGGTAAAACCAATGAATTGCCCAGGTGGAATCTTGGTATATCGTACACAACATCATAGTTATCGTGATTTGCCACTTCGTACGGCAGAGCTTGGGCTCGTACATCGTCATGAATTGTCTGGGGCATTACATGGATTAATGAGAGTGCGTAATTTTACGCAAGACGATGCACATATATTTATGTTGCCATCGCAAATTAAAGATGAAATTCAAAAAGTAATTGATTTATTTGATAAAGTATATAGTACGTTTGGATTATCTTATCATGCGGAATTAAGTACCCGTCCAGAAAATTCAATGGGTAGTGATGAAGTATGGGAAACTGCTACAAATGCTTTACGTGATGCATTAAATGAACGTGGTATGGAGTATATTGTTAACGAAGGTGATGGTGCATTTTATGGACCTAAAATTGACTTTCATTTAAAAGATTCCATTGGTCGTACATGGCAATGTGGAACGATTCAACTAGACATGCTATTGCCTGAAAAATTTGATTTAACTTACGTAGGTGAGGATGGACAAAAGCATCGTCCAGTTATGATTCACCGTGTTGTATACGGCAGCATTGAACGCTTTATTGGAATTTTAATTGAGCATTATGCTGGTGTGTTCCCAGTATGGATTGCACCTGTGCAAGTAAAAATTCTAACGATTGCTGATAAACATGCAGAGTATGCAGCTGCTTTAGAAAGAGAAATGTTTGCAAAAGGAATTCGAGCTGAGGTTGATGACCGCAATGAGAAAATTGGCTATAAAATTCGTGAAGCACAAATGTCTAAAGCACCTTATATTATTGTTGTTGGTGATAAAGAAATGGAAGAGGGACAAGTTGCGGTTCGCAAACATGGGGAGAAAAATAGCATAGTTCAATCTAAAACAGAATTTATTAATGAAGTAATAGAAAAAATTCAGAAAAAAGCATAAAAGGTATTGACAGTATATCATTTAACTGATAATATAGCTAAGTGAGTTAAATACGTGTGAAGTAGAAGCCATCCGCTTCTCACCTTATGGCGCTTAGTCAATGAGGTAAGATGAATTATTAATATTTATTATTGTAATTTACGGGTGGCGTGTGCTGCCCGTTTTTATTTTGTATGTATACACAATTTTTTTAGGAGGTGAATCTCAATTAGTAAAGAGAATCCAAAAATTAATGAAGAGATTCGGGCAAGAGAAGTTCGCGTAACGAGTCTGACTGGTGAACAGCTTGGTATTATGTCTCTTAGAGATGCATTAAGGATTGCAGGTGAACAACAATTAGATTTAGTTGAAGTTGCACCTACAGCAAAACCACCAGTTTGTCGTATTATGGATTTTGGTAAATACAGATACGAGCAACAAAAACGTGACAAAGAGGCGAAGAAGAAACAAAAAGTTGTTACTGTAAAAGAAGTAAAACTTCGTCCGAATATTGAACAGCATGATTTTAACGTCAAGCTAAAAAATGCACTTCGTTTTATCGAAGATGGTGATAAAGTAAAAGTTACCATTATGTTCCGTGGTAGAGAGCTATCGCATCCGGAACTTGGCAGAGAGATATTACTTAAGATGGCTGCTGAAATGAAAGAATTAGTAACCGTTGAACGTGATCCAAAGCTTGAAGGTAAAAATATGATTATGATTTTAGCACCAAAGGCACATAACTAAAGGAGGAATAGCAATGCCAAAAATTAAAACACGCAGAGCTGCAGCAAAACGTTTCAAAGTAACTGGTTCCGGTGAATTTAAACGTGCAAAGGCTTTTAAAAGTCATATCTTAGAAAAGAAATCCCCGGCTCGTAAACGTAATTTACGGAAAGCAACACTTGTAAGCAAAGCTGATTACGAACGCGTAACTAAAATGCTTCCTTACGCTTAAAATATAGATATTTAGGAGGAACGAAACATGCCAAGAGTTAAAAAAGGCGTGACTGCACATAGACGTCATAAAAAGATTTTAAAACTAGCTAAAGGTTATAGAGGCGCAAAAAGCAAACAGTTTAAAAAAGCAAATGAAACTGTAATGAAAGCGCTTTACTATGCGCGTCGTGACCGTCGTGCGAAAAAAGGTGAATTCCGTCAATTATGGATCGCTCGTATTAATGCGGCAGCTCGTATTAATGGAATTTCCTACAGCAAATTAATCAATGGTTTAACGAAAGCTGGTGTAGCTGTTAACCGTAAGATGCTTGCTGATTTGGCTGTAAATGACAGTGCTGCATTTACTAAATTAGTAGAAGTAGCAAAAGAACAATTGAACTAAAAATCACTAGATTTTAAATAAAATAAATAAGACCCTTAAAGCCTTGGAATATCAACATTCGAGAGACTTTAAGGGTCTTATTTATTTTATTTTAGTAAGTGGTTTTAGATGGGGTAAAAATAAGAATAAGCACTTTATAAGCACCTAAACGACATATGAATCATCAATTATATTTCCGGCTTCTTCATCCATTGAAGGTAGATAATGAACATAAAGCTCTAAGGTAATGTTTATACTACTATGTCCCAAACGCTTACTGACAACTTTTACGTTTATGCCCCTTTTAATTAATGTCGTTGCGTGATAATGTCGTAGGTCATGCATGGTGAATGATGAGGGTAGTTCAGCTACCTTGAATAATCTAGATAACATATGGTCAACGGAAAGTACATTCATATAGCCGCCATGTTGGGAAGAAAAGACATAAGGAGAATCCCTTTCTAATTTATTTATAACTTCTAGTACTTTCGGATTGACAGAAATTGTCCTTCTAGAAGCCTTTGTCTTTAAATCCATATTTCCACCTTCACGTGTCACTTGGCTGTTAATTTCTATTTTGTTTGTCTTGAAATTAATGTTGTCCCATTTTACTCCTGCGAGTTCACCTCTACGCATACCGGTAGCTACAGCAAGTAAGACAAGAGGATAGATTCTCCTATAATAGCCTTTAGTCCCCTGACGTTCTTTTGCGATACGTAGCATGTCTTTTATTTGCTCGTCAGAAGGTAGGACTAAATCAACTTTCCGAGTGTATTTAGGTAATTTTAATGACTTCTTTAAAGGGTTAGTTTTTATTATTTCTAAGTCAATAGCTTCCATGAATATTGTAGTTAAAACCTTGCGTAGCTTATGAACGGTACTTATGCTTAACTCATTCAGCTTAGACATAAAGAAATCCGACACGTGGTCAGCGGTAATACGCGACATAAGCATATCGTTAAAAGCAGGTTTAAAATGCTTCTCTGCTAGAGTTTCATAGCTAATATAAGTACCAGAAGCAACGGAAACTTTCTTCCTGACTAACCATTTGTCGATAAACTCCTTAAAGGTAATAGGTTTATCATTAGTAAGAAATGCTTCTGGATTCTTAAATTGTGTCTTTAATTCGTTTAGTTTCTCTACTGCTTCACGCTTGGTACTACATGTTATTGATTTTCTTTTCTGTTTTCCGTCAATCCCTACACCTAGCGTGATTGTTACTTTGTATTTACCATTAGGTAACTCTTTGATTGAACCTTCACCTTTGTTACGTCTTTGTTGTGATTTTGTAGCCATTTTCAAATCCTCCTTTAGTTACTGAAAGGGTCTAAAGTGAAATTATTGTAAAAATTGTGAATGGGTATATCACGTTTTCGCGTTTTCCAGTTTTCCCCGTGCCACCTTACAGAATCTCACATATTACCATTAATTAACATAATATTCATCTTTATGTTTATTTAATTGTTCTAAGGGAACTGTCACATTCCTTGATATACAAGGGTTTATGATGGATTAAGTGCTTATTAGTTGCTTATAGGTTATCATGTAGTGATTGAATAGTCAAGGGTTATTTGTACTTATTTACGGACTGGACAGTCAGTTAGTTACTAGATGTTGTGGTTAGAGGCTTGTTGAAGTACTACATGTTGTGTTCTTGTCTTAGATGTATCTGTGAGTATTGAATAAGTATACACTAAGAGTGAATAAATATAACTCTGTAGTCATCCTGTGGTCAACTTGTAGCCATTCTGTAGTATTATTAACGACATTAATAGAATAGTTACTATATAGTAACTTTTGGTTGCTGGTAGTTGAGGAAAAGAAGGAATTTAAGGATGCAGGTAGAAATTTAATTGAGGATAATAATTATACTAGGAGTGGAATGAATGTATACGATATCAATCGAAGGTATAGTTGTCTATAGTATACTGTTACTTATATGCATTATGTTTGAGGAAAAAGGTAAAATATATAATATTCTTAATTTTGATACTCTAAAATTATGGTGCTTGACCGTGTTTCTGTATATTACCACTAAGTTACTGGCAGGCTTTTCTTTTAAGGGTTTATCTGAAATATTTATAATCCCTCTTTCAATCATAGTATTAGGTGGGACTGTCTTTATATTATATTCTATAAGTGATTATTGGAAAAAAAAGAATCTTCGTTACTCTTATACAGTTAACATTTTACTTTTCTTATTACTTATCGGGATGTCATTTAAAGGATAAACAAAAAAAAAGACGCTCAAAGTAGTATGTGAGTCTACTTTGAGCGTCTTTCTCACTTAAATAAAGGATTTATCGCCTTATTCAACAGCGTTATTCGATGCCTATTGTCAGCCTCACGCTTCACCAAATAGCTAACATCTTGCGAAATACTTTCTATATCCAATGATTGTGTAGAAAGTAACCTAACTACATGGTCATACTGTTCATTTGTCCTAGTTTCCGTCACATCAATTTTATTATTGAGTGTCTTTATTTCACCAGATAGCTGACCAATAGCCTTTAGAATGTCTTGTAACATTTCTCTGTCTTTTTCTTCCATGATATCACATCCTCACAACTTCATAATAACATAATGCAGAGCCATTTACCAGATTGGGTAGATGGTTCTATTTATTTTTGTCTGTCCACTCTTTTACCATTTTTCTAATTAATTCACTACTATTTATTGCCTTCCTTTCACATACTTCTTGAAATTCATTTTTAATAATGGGGTCAATTCGTACATGAATATATACATTCTTTTTTAAAGTATCCACCTTATACACTCCTCTTACCATTAACGGTTGTTTTCTTTAGTATAACAAAAATGATATGAGAACACAAGTGAATATTTTTTTATAAATGTGTTGACATGAGAATAAAAAGGTGATAAGGTATAAACAACACGTGAGAACACAAAATAACAATAAACATGAAAGAAGGAATTAAAATGTTACAAAAAACTATCACAACTACTATTCAGACTACTAAAGAAATTTCATATACTTGGGAGGGAAAAACATATATAGGAAAGGCAATCTTAAAAGATAACATAATTTTTCTCGAAAATGAAAAGGGAGAATCTTTTGAAACATTGGAGGAAAATGAAATTCAAAACGGTATGTCCCTAGAAGAAATTTTTGAAGAAATCCCTAACGATATTACATATTTTTCCTTAAAATAATAATTAACAATAATACAAATAACGAAAAGAAAGAAGGAATTAACATGACATTAGAAATTTACTTAACAAATCTAGGAAAATACAACGAAGGAGTTTTAAAAGGAAAATGGGTAGATTGTCTATCTAGTCCAAATTGGGAGGAGGAGCTTGAAGAAATAGGAGTTGCAGAAGGTTCTGACTATGAAGAATTCTTTATCACAGATGTTAATACGGATATTGATGGGATAGAGATTGGGGAATATGAGTCTTTGGATTCCATTGATAAATTAGCGGATTTAATCAACAATTACGGTGAAGATGAAGCCTTTGGCGCACTTATGGACTTCTATAGTGGTGACGTGGACGAAGTTACAGAAGCTTTTGAATGTGGTGATTATTCATTTTATGCAGGTGTCACAGACCATGAAGAACTAGGGGAATACTTAGTTGAAGAAGGGATTAGATGCAGTAACGCGGATGAAGATATTAAAATATATCTTGACTATGAAAGAATTGGACGTGATTACGATTATAACAGTTCAGGTGGTTTCTATGGTAACGGTTTTCTAGAAGTATACTAAAGGTATCAGGCTGGTGAACGGTTCGCGCTTAATAGCCAGCCTTAAATACAGAATATTCAAACTATATTAACAAACAGAAGGAGTAAATAGCAATGACAACTAACAGCAACAAAACAAATTTAAGATTCCAATACGACATTAACAAATATCTCCACGTAACTATAGTCGACAATCAAGTCTGGTTTAAAGCAAATGAAATAGTCGAATATGCAGGACTAACTGCCAAGAACACTTGTACCTTTATCAGGCGCTTTTCTGACATGATGAAAAAGCAATTACCTATCGTTACTATGGCGCGCCCTGATGGTGTCATGACGTGGCATATCAGCAAAGAAGGAGTTACAAACTTAATCGAACGTGCAAGAGTAAGAGGGCATAAACAGGCAGATAGTTTAGAACGATGGTTAATTAATGAAGTTTATCCAGAGTTACCCAAAGAAGTACAGCCTAAACCTATTGTACCAACTGTCGTACAGCCTGCAAATGAAACAACACCAGAAACCACAACAGGATGTATTTTAAGGGTGGATGTGAATGACCAACAGGAACAAGTTGTAAGCGGTAGATTGTTACACCAGTTTTTGGAGGTTGATACCAAATATACACAATGGTTTAATCGTATGTCAGAATATGGATTTAGTGAAAATCAAGATTTTATTGTAGTTGTTGAGAAGTCTCTTTCTCAAAAATGGGAAGGAGACCTAGGGCAGGACTTCACCCAAACCAACCACATTCTAAAGCTAGACATGGCAAAAGAAATCTGCATGTTACAACGCACTGACAAAGGGAAACAAGCTAGACAATACTTCATCCAGCTAGAAAAAGACTGGAACTCACCTGACAAAATCATGGCAAGAGCCTTAAAGCTAGCAGAATTAGAAATCGGCAACCTAAAAGTCCTAACAGCTACGCAAGCGGAAGAAATAGCGGTACTTAAACCAAAAGCAGAAACCTATGACAAAATCATGTCGACCGAATCCACTTATACTATTTCAGATGTAGCATTTTTAAACGGGCTTGCATCATCAAAACTATTTAAACTTTTACGTGAGGAAGGGTGGTTACATAAGCCGGGTAATAGTAAACACCTGCCAGCACCGGGCGCACCAGAAGGGACATTTAGGGAGATAAAAGGGATTTATGGCGCTCAAATTCGCGTGACAGTAGCAGGAAAAGAACGCATCACAAGACTGATTAAGAAAAGAGGTGTCGTTAGATAATGCGAATAAGAATCCTAGCTTTTAGCGGTACAAATAAGGAGTTTAAAGAATATCTCAAGCGTTTAAAATTAATAGCTTTAGGAATGTGACAAAGTAGCAGGTTGCTTATAGAAGACAACTTCTGTGTGACCTGCTCTTTTTATGCCCATTTACATGTCGAAAATTGTAAAAAAAGGAGAAATAAAATGTTAAACAATCAAGAAGTTACCAAAAGAGTAAACAAAGAGGAAATACAAAACCAACTAGAGCAGGCAGGAGGAGAATTACAAGAGCTGATTGATACATATGGAATTGATTTAGTGACGAAACAATTTGAGCTGGAAGAATGGTCAAAGAAGCTAGGTGAGTATCTGGTTGAACAGGATATTGAAAAACGTAAGGGAAATTCATATGCAAATAAATATGGAGAACACAAGAGAACAGGAGGGGCAGATTTAAAGACATTCGGACTGACTCAAAAGCTAGTAGATTTTTGTTATGATAATGTCGTTGAAGGAATTAAAGAGCTAATAACAGCAGTCCAAACGCCAAAGAAAGGTAGCAAACCAGCTTACTACGATACAATTAAAGGGATTCTCAAAGTATACGGAGAGAATCAAGACGAAGCTATACATACAATTACAAGCATAGCAAGCACGACGCTTTTAGAATGTGTTATTGCAGGAGGAAGTTTGCAAATAACGAACAATGTTGCAAAAATGATTGCAGACAATATTCAAGAAGAAGTACGAACGGTTAAGTTATTTAACGAACTACCTGAAAAATCAGTAAGTAATATTGAAAAAGGCTTAAATAAGCGTGTCGGTAGGCATTTTAAAGTTTATTACGTCAAGCACTCAATGCAACTGCACAATATTGAATTTGAGGAATGGAAGCCAGCAGATGCGCTTACTCTAGGTCAAATATTAATAGATATTATAGTCAGTCGAAGTCCTTATTTTCAAATGACTACACCAGAAGCACCGACCGACCATAACAGGAAAATGAATCTAGAAGTACAAGCAAGTCCTACTTTACAGCAGGCTTGGGCAAAAAATATAGATGCAATGATAAAGCGTTCAGGACGCTTCTGCCCGACTGTCATTCCACCAAAGAAATGGACTTCATTCTCAAATGGTGCTTACTATGGAAATCTTGCAGGTAAAACTTCATTGTTACGCTTACATGATGGCTTGTCGTTTGGTCAGAAAACAATATTCCATAGTCGTTATATGAGGTTATTAGAGCAGGCGGATATATCAGAGGTACTTTCAGCAATAAACGCTATACAAGAGACACCTTGGCAAGTGAACAAACAAGTTCTTGAAGTCCTAAAATATAATAATGAAAAAAGTAAAGGCTGGGGGAAAACTCCTATATTTGAACCAGAGCCGAAACCTGCTGAACTCGTAGGGGAATTTACAGAAGAAGAACTCAAAGAACACAAAAAGAAATTTATTGAATATTACAAAAAAGAAAATCGCAGGGTGTCAAAGTGTCTAAGGCTACGAGATATAGAATACACAGCAGAAGAATTTAGCAAGTACCCAAGGATTTATTTTCCACACAACATGGATTTTAGGGGACGGGTCTATCCGATTTATCCCACATTAAGTCCGCAAGGGGATGACGTAGGGAAAGCATTAGTAAAATTTGCGGATGCACCACCTATCACTGATGAAGCAAGTCTAAAATATTTTTACATACAGGGTGCAAATGTAGCAGGAATAGACAAAGTTAGTATAGATGACCGCATCAAGTGGGTAAATGACCATCATAACGACATTTTACAATCAGCAACTGACCCGACAGTCAACTTATGGTGGACGAAGCAAGACAAACCGTGGCAGTTTTTAGCGTTCTGTTTTGAATATAAGTCTTTAATTGACTATAAAATGACTAACGGTTCTGCTATTGGATGGGTGACTGGCTTGCCTTTTGCACAGGATGGAAGCTGTTCAGGAATTCAACACTATTCAGCGGCAAGTCGCGATTATACAGGTGGGATGGCAGTAAATCTTGTACCACAGGACAAGCCTAACGACATATATGGATATTATGCTGATTTAGTTAATCAAGCATTAAATAAAGATGCAATGGAAGGGACTCTTGACGAACAAAATGAGGTAGAGCGTGATGGTCAAATAAGGTCATCCCTAAAGTTAGGGACAAAAAACCTTGCACAACGCTGGCTTGCGTTTGGTATCACCAGAAAAGTCACAAAACGTCCGGTAATGACTCTACCATACGGAGCAACAGCAGGCGGTTATAAAATGCAGATTTTAGAAGACACGATAGAGCCTGCCAAAATCGAAGGGCATGGACAAGTTTTTGAAGGTGTAGAAATGCAAATGGCTGTTTATCTTGCGAAGGTAATTGCAAACGCTGTTGGAGGACTAAATGCTGTTAAGTATATGCAGTGGTTGCGTGATATAACAAAGCTAATCACTAAAAATGGTAATGTCGTCACATGGGTAACACCTTTAGGTCTACCAATTCAGCAAACATATATGCAGTCACAGTCAGTAATAATGAGATTACGTATAAATGGCATTATCAAGCGCATGTATTATAACGAAATTACAGGAAATATTGACGACAACGGACAACGGCAAGGAACACCGCCAAACTTTATCCATAGTATGGATGCCTGTCATCTACAAATGACGGTACTGGCGGCGCACAAGCAAGGAATACGTCATTTTGCTATGATTCATGATTCCTATGGTGCGCCGATCGCTCAAGCTCAAATCATGTTTGATACCGTTAGGGAAGAATTTGTCAAGATGTACACAGAAAATGATATCTTCAAGCAATTTCTAGACAATGCTAAAAACTACATAGAAAGTGAAAATGATTTACCACCGTTACCTAAGAAAGGTACTTTAAATTTAAACGACATAAAAAAATCTTTGTATGCCTTCTGTTAGATGTTGACAACGTATATAGAATGTGATATGTGATTCCATAAATTTACTATAGGCGCGAAGCCTTATGTAGCAAGGAGTTACGCAACTGTGACACATATAGAAAGAAGAAAGGTAAACTAAAAGTAAACTTATAGTATTCTTAAAGTTTATGATTATTATAATTAATAATAAATATAACTAATAAATACTTTAAGTTTACTTAAAGTTACCTTATTAAACAAAAGGAGCAGAAGCGCATGGCAACACCAAGAAAAACAAATTCATCTAATGTCGTAGTAAAAGTAAAACGACTAAACACAAAGGCAGTTATCCCCGAAGTAAAAACAAAGGGAGCTGTTGGACTGGATTTAACGGTAACAGAAGATTATCGTATTTATCCAACAACAACAAAACTGGCTGAAAAAGCGACCAAAGTAAAAAGCGGGATTGCAGTCGAGATTCCCGAAGGTTATCATGGAAAAATTTTCTTGCGGTCATCCACAGGAGCGAAGACAAAACTCCGTCTAGCGAATGGAACAGGTATTATTGATTCTGATTATCGTGGAGAAGTTTTACTCCTCATTGAAAACGTCGGCTTTTTACCTGAACAAATTACAGCAGGTGACAGAATCGCTCAACTTATCATTGAAAAGAATGAGAATGTTGAAGTACAAGAAGTTGACGAATTGTCATCTACAGAGAGAGGGGATGGCGGTATTGGGTCAACAGGGAAAAATTAAAAAGCATACCAAACGGAAATATAAGAGCGGCTTCAAGCTATTTGAGGTCGCTCGTATTATTTATAAGTGGAGGGGAAATTAAATGAGTGCAAATATGAAAGGCTGTATTTTTTGTAGATATGCCAATACAGGATGGGGAGAGAGTCCTTGTTGGGAGTGTGTTTCTTCGGGGGAACACTTAGGCTGGGAAGCACGGGAAACTGAACAATCTAAAGAACAAAAGACAACTTTCCATGATAAACACTATCAATCCGAGCATCAACCAATCGAAACTATGCAAGCCAATATGACAGAAGAAGAATTTCAAGGCTTTCTAAAAGGTAACATCCTAAAATATGTATGTCGCTGTGGTAAAAAAGACGAAGCACTCAAAGAAGCACAGAAAATTCAACGATATGCAACTTGGCTTGTAGAATCATTGGAAGGAAAAACCATAAACCCACGAATGTAACAATGAGGCATGAAGCCTTATGTTTCAATGGTTTTGTATTACTGTGACACATATAGAAAGAAGAAACGCTTTCACAAAGTATAAACAAACTTAGGAGGAGTTAAATGGCAGAGGAAAGACAACAAATTGTAACACCAGTAGGAAAGGCATATTATGCTCATTTATTTAAACCTGCTGTATTTGAAGGTAAAACAGGTGACTATGAGATTAATGTGGTTTTCCCTGAAAGTTACACAGAAAAACTAAAAGGGATGATTGACAAAGTTTTAGCACAGGCAAAAGAATCACCCGAATTTAAAGGTAAAAAGTTCACACGTCCATTACTTGGCTACCAAGAAAAAGACGAAGATGACGAAGTGTTCAAAGGGGCAACGGTATTTAAATTTAAAATGAAGCCAGAGGGGACAAACCGTAAAACAGGTGAAACCTTCAAACGTAAAGTTGCTGTATTTGATGCGAGCAAGGCTTTAGTAAAAGACCTTAACATTGGTAATGGGACTACAGTAAAAATTTGTGCGACAATTGCGCCTTATCACACTTCTAAAACTGTACATGGAGTAGGTCTATATATGGAAGCAGTTCAAATCATTAATTTAGTAGAGTGGACTGGTGAAAAATCAGCGGATTCTTATGGGTTTGAGGAAGAAGAAGACGGATTCGTTGCAGGTTCAACTTTTGATGATGAAACAGGCGCGGACGAACCAGATGAGGATTGTGATTTTTAATTCGTGTCACCAATGATATATAACCGCAAGGGTGGGTGGAGAGAATCTTCACCTTATCGTAGCGGCTTAGAAGACAAAATCGCAGAGCAGTTAGAGCGTTCTGGAATTGAAATACAATACGAAGCCAAGAAAATTAAATATGTCGTACCAGCTTCAACGCATACCTATACGCCCGATTGGGTATTACCGAACCATATCATTGTGGAATCAAAGGGGTTATTCAGCGTAGAAGATAGGAAAAAACATCTTTTAATTAAAAAGCAATACCCGAATTTAGACATTCGTTTTGTGTTTTCATCATCAAAAACAAAAATTAGGAAAGGAAGTAAAACCTCATATGCGGATTGGTGTAAGAAGTATGGCTTTAAATATGCCGACAAGCTCATACCTGATGCATGGTTACGTGAATAATTATTGAACATTAAATTTAAACAAAGAATTACGACTGACACGATACAAGTGACCTGTCGTGATGAAGGGGGTATCTCATACGAGGAATTATACAAACGTCACCGACAAAAAGGCGACTTCCACGTTGATGTACATTACTTTATAGACCGCATGGGATTTACGCATGAAGGACGACAAGAAACAGCAGTTGCAGGGATAGACTTAGAGGAAATAGCTAATACCTTACACATCTTGGTTGATATAGAAGGAAAGTTAAACGATTGTCAAAGAGTTGCCTTGCATGAGCTTTTAGAAGTTTTACAAATGCGTTATCCTAATGCAAAATTGAGAAAAGAGGAATTTAATTGACATTAAAATTAATTTTTAAATTACAAAATTTACAACGAGCTTTATTAGACCGTTATATTAAAGCAAAATCAAAGGACATTTGCGCTATTAACTCAACTATTAATATGTTGGTAGATAAACGAGTAGATATAGAAAATGCTCTTGCAGATGCTTACGAAATGAAAGGTAAAATGTAATTGAGTGAAGCGGTATTATCTCACCAGCCTTGTCCTGACTGTGGGAGTAGTGATGCACTGACCGTATATGATGATGGACATTCCTGTTGTTTTAGTTGCGAAAAAGTGACTCAAAACTTTGACGGTGAAATTGAACCAAAGACTAAGAAACGTACATATGATACAACCGATATTGAAGACCGGAGTATTGGAAGCATAAAAGCACGTATGCTGACAGAAGAAACCTGCCGCAAATATGGCTACTACAAGGCATTTTATAAAGGTAAACCAGTTCAACTTGCAGTCTTTACAAGTGATACTGGTGAAGAAATCGGAGCAAAAGTAAGAACCAAAGACAAAGATTTTATCATACTTGGTAGAGTTACTGACCGATTCTTTGGACAACACTTATTTAGCGGTGGAAGAAAGCTGATAGTAACCGAAGGTGAAATTGACTGTCTGACTGTAAGTCAAGTCACAGGTAATAAATATCCTGTCGTGTCAATTCCAAGTGGTACAAAATCAGCAAAGAAATGTTTTCAAAAGAATCTTGAATGGTTGAATACATTTGATGAAGTTATTATCATGTTTGACAATGACGAACCGGGCAGAGAAGCGATAGAAAGTATTCAAGGGATTCTTCCTCTTGGAAAAATGAAAATTGCAACATTACCAATGAAAGACCCGAATGAGTTACTTATTGCAAACAATCCTAAAGCAATCGTAGAAAGCATATACAATGCCAAAACTTATACACCAGAGGGTATTATAGATGCAAAAGATTTATGGAATGAAATAGACAAAAGTGACTTAATAGTCAGTTATCCCTATCCCTTCACTCAAATAGCTCTTAATAAGGCTACTTTGGGAATCCGTAAAGCTGAAATGACATTGATAACAGCAGGTACAGGTATTGGTAAATCGACATTTTCACGTTATTTAGCGCATTACCTTGCTTTAGAGCATAACTGTAAAATTGGTATGGCTATGCTGGAAGAACAGCCAAAACGGACACTTATGGGACTTATGAGTGTTCATGCAAAGACCCGGTTACACACAAAATGGAATGAAGTACCGGGGGACTACAAGAAAGCTATATTTGATGAAGTCTTTGGGACGGATAGATTTTGTTTATACAATCATTTTGGAAGCCTTGAAGGGGATAAACTTCTTGAAAAATTACGGTATTTAGCGGTAGGGAAGGAATGTGATTTTATTATCCTTGACCATGTTTCTATCGCTGTATCAGGACTTGATACAAATAAATCTGAACGACAGACAATAGACATTTTAATGACTAAGTTAGCAAGTCTGGTGCAAGAAACAGGAGTAGGAATTATTGTCGTATCCCATCTACGAAAAACCGACAGTAAAGCTACAAGTCATGAACAAGGTGGAATCATTACTCTAGATGATTTACGTGGTTCAGGAAGTCTAAAGCAATTGCCCGACACCATCCTTGCCTTAGAGCGTAACCAGCAATCAGAGAACGAATTAGAACAACAACTGGTACGAATACGACTGCTTAAAAACAGGTTCAATGGAAAAACAGGGATTGTCGGTCATCTTGGCTATGACAGTGATACAGAGCAATATGTGGAAGTTCTCAAAGTGTCTGAATACACAGGTGAATGTGTGAATGACAGCAAGGGAGTGGGTGCAGAAGACTATGGATTTTAAAAAAATTCCTGTAGTTGGACGCGGAGTCACTCTGACAGAAATTCCAGACCATATTGCAGTTTATTTCGAGATTGGCGGATGCTATCAAAATTGCCCCGGATGCCATTCTCCACACCATAAATTAGAAGGTGTTTTGTCTTCGATTGACTGTTTAGTCAGTTATACGGAAGACCAAAAGGAAAAAGGGGCAAATGCTGTTGTTCTAATGGGAGGAACGACAAGCAAATATTTAAATAAACATGAGCTATCAAATATCATCCAAACACTATCCAAAATACTGCCTGTCGGCTTGTATTCAGGAGATAGTAGGGATGATTTTTTTATGAACAATAAAAATTTACGCTGGTATAAATATGGTTCATACGTAGAGAGTTTAGGTGGGTTAACCTCCACTACTACAAATCAAAAATTCTACCAGCGAAGTAAATGCGGAGAGTGGGAATTAATTAATGAGTTATACACGTCCACCACGCAACCAGAGAAACACTTGGATATATGATTGCCCAAACTGTGGCTGTCAGACAGTATTCTTTGTGAAGCCTTCTCTGGTTGTCTGTAAATGTAAAAGAAAGCAGGTATTAAGAGAAGATGCAAACGACAAGAACAAAGATTAAATTTATTCGTGATTTTATTAAAGCGAAAAATGCTTCTGACGGTTCAAAAGTAGATGCAAACGCAAATGTAACAGTAAAGGATATGGCGGTGCTTGAAGCTGAACTTGTAAAGCCTGACATGATAGAGTTAAACAGGGCATTAATTTGTGATACTTTGCGCGAATTATATGGAGAGCAAGCCGCAAGGGATTACCTACAAGATTTAGAAGAACACATTATTTATACACATGATGAAACCAGTCTTAAACCTTATTGTGCAAGTATTAGTTTATATCCGTTCTTACTAGATGGAACAAAAAATTTAGGTGGTGTATCTAAAGCACCTAAAAACTTACAATCATTTTGTGGAAGTTTTGTTAATCTAGTTTATCAAGTAGCAAGTAACTTCGCAGGGGCAATCGCTACAGTTGAGTTTCTTATGTACTTTGATTACTTTGCAAACAAGACATACGGAGCGCATTATTTAAAAACAAATTTGAAAGAAATCAAACAAGAGTTACAGGGTGTCGTTTATGCTTTAAACCAACCTGCAAGTGCCAGAGGAAATCAATCCGTATTCTGGAATATCTCTATCTTTGATAAATATTATTTTGAAGGAATTTTCGGAGAATTTTTCTTTCCTGATGGTACACAGCCTTGTTATGAAGCTGTCCAAAGCCTTCAAAAATATTTTATGGAATGGTTTAGAGAAGAAAGAAAGCAAGAGTTACTTACATTCCCGGTAGTTACAGCCGCTATGTTAATTGATGTAGAAAACAATTTACCAAAGGACAAAAACTTTGAATATATGTGCGCCTGTGAAATGTCAAAGGGACACTCATTTTTTATTTATCAATCCACATCAGCAGACAGCCTTTCTTCTTGTTGTCGCTTACGTAATGAATTAGCAGACAATGAGTTCAGTTATACGTTAGGAGCAGGTGGGGTAAGTACAGGGTCATTTCAAGTAATTACAATTAACTTAAACAGACTGATGCAATTATGGGTAGGGGACACATATAGCACAGATATTTCACGTTACAATATCCATGAAGTTGTAAAACGAGTCCATAAGTATATAGTTACATTTAGAAAATTGTATCAATTCTATATTGAAAATGACTTATTGCCGGCATATACTGCTGGTTATATTTCTTTAGATAAACAATTTGGAACAATAGGTATTAATGGAATGTTGGAATCTTACGAATATTTTAAGACATTTTCAGATGCAGGCACCGTTACTTACACTTCCTACTGTGGAAACGTACTAAAAATAATCAAAGATGCTAATAAAAAAATATCAAAAGAAGTAGGCTTTCGTTTTAATACTGAATTTGTTCCAGCAGAAAATCTTGGGATTAAAAATGCAAAATGGGATAGAGAAGATGGACTTTTTGCCCCACGTACTTGTTATAATAGTTACTTCTTCCCCGTTGAAGATACGGAACTTTCTGTACTCGACAAATTAAAGCTACATGGTGAAGAAATCAGTCAATATCTGGATGGTGGAGCGGCGTGTCATCTTAACCTTGAACAAATCCCTTCCTATAATAATAGTCTTAATTTAATTCGCACAGCGGCAAGACTTGGAGTTCCTTATTGGACATACAATGTGCGTTGTACAATTTGTAATGATTGTGGTTACATCAATCCAGAAACGACAGTAAGATGCGTTAGTTGTAATTCTAACGATGTAGATTATGGTACTCGTATTATTGGTTATTTAAAACGTATTAAAAACTTTAGTTCTGCAAGACAGAAAGAAGAAGCTAAAAGAGGGTATGCAAAAGATGTTATTCTTTGATATTGAAACAGATGGACTTTTAGACTCTCTTACAAAAATGCATTGCATGGTTATTATTGACAATAACGACAATGTTTTTAGATATGACCCTTTGACTTGTGCAGATGGAGTAAGAAAACTTCAAGATGCATTAAACGCTGGGGACTACATTGTCGGTCATAATATTATTAACTTTGACTTGCCAGCTATAGAAAAACTATATCCTTGGTTCAAAGTAGAGCGTAGCCAACGCAAGCAATGCATAGATACGTTAGTTTTAGGTAGGTTAATTTATTCCAACATTAAAGACCTTGATTATGGATTGATGCGAAAAGGTTTTCCACCAAAATTAGCAGGTAAACATAGCCTTGAAGCCTATGGGTATCGACTTGGCGAACTTAAAGGGACATATGGAAAACAGGAAGATGCATGGAGTGAATATTCTCCTGCAATGCTTGAATATAACGTGCAGGATGTAGTTGTTACAAAAAAACTCTATGAAAAGCTAAACGCAAAAAGCTACTCTCAAACTGCTATAGACTTAGAACATGAAGTAGCATGGCTTATGGCACAACAAGAACGTAATGGCTTTCCATTTGATGTGGAGAAAGCTGAACAGTTGGAATGTGTCTTACGTGGGAGGTACGCAGAGCTTCATACTAAATTAGTTAGTATTGTCCCTCAACTTCCTGATAAGATTTTTATACCAAAGCGAAATAATAAGACAAAAGGCTATGTAGCAGGAGTGCCAATTCAGAGGTACAAAGAGTTTAACCCCGGTAGTCGTCAACAGGTATTATGGTTATTGGAAAACCATTATCATTATTTACCTGACAATGAGGAACTGTATAAGGAAGAAACAGGAAATTTAAAAATGGATGATGATACATTCAGTTTTATTTCCACAGACCCCGAAGCACCCGAAGAACTAAGGGATTTAGCAAAAGTATTCGCAGAATTCTTCATGATTGTAAAAAGGTTAGGGCAATTAGCAGACGGAAAGCACGCATGGCTAAAGCACGTGGAGAAAGATGGATATATTCATGGTTCAGTTAATCCAAACGGAGCAGTTACAGGTAGAGCTTCCCATAGCTTTCCGAACGTAGCACAAGTACCAGCAGTAAATAGTCCTTATGGAGAGGAATGTCGAGAGTTATTTCATGTTCCAAAAGGTTGGTTTCAGGCTGGTACAGATGCGAGTGGACTAGAACTTAGATGTTTAGCTCATTTTATGTACCCTTTCGACAATGGAGAGTACGCGGACATCATTTTAAATGGTGATATTCATACAACGAATCAACATGCCGCAGGACTGCCCGAACGCAATCAAGCAAAGACCTTTATTTATGCGTTATTATACGGTGCTGGTGATGCCAAGATTGGTAGCATTATTGGAGGAAATAAAAAAGAAGGTGCTTCGATTAAAAAGAAATTCTTTAAAGCTACTCCGGGTATGAAATTATTGCGTGAAGCTGTGCAACATACGCTTGCAGACTTTGATAAAGGCAGAGTGAAAAGATGGAAACGTAAGTATTTAGTCGGACTTGATGGACGACATGTACACGTAAAATCTCCTCACTCTGCCTTGAATTTTCTTTTGCAAGGTGCAGGTGCATTAATCTGCAAAAAGTGGATTGTGTTACTTGAAGAACGCTTAATAAAAAGAGGATTTACTCATGGTTGGCAAGGTGATTTTGCTTATATGGCATGGGTGCATGATGAAGTACAAATAGCCTGTCACAGTAAAGAAATTGCTGAAATTGTAATAGCAGAAGCACAACAAGCAATGAGGGACACACAAGAGTTTTTCAAATTTAGGATTCAGTTAGATACCGAAGGTAAAATAGGAATGAACTGGAAGGAGTGTCATTAGAATGGAAAAGGAATATACGATTACTATTCCACTAGGGCGTTATGAGTTTTTAGTAGAACGTGTGGCAGAATCACGCGGACGTATGAGTATTGCAAGGTATATCATAGAAAAGGAATTATCTTACAACGAAGAACTGCAAAAAGAATTGAAACGTATTTTATGCTTATAAGGAGTAGATTGAATATGACAACAGATTTACAAGTAGTTAAATATGGTGACCAATTAGTAGTAGACAGTAGACAAGTTGCTGAAATGGTTGGAAAGCAACATGCTCATTTATGTAGGGATATAGAAGGGTACGTAACTATTCTAAGTCAAAATCCAATTTTGGATTCTGATGATTTTTTTCTAGAAGATAGTTATACAGCTGGTACAGGCAAGGCTTATAAATGCTACTTGCTTACGAAAAAAGGTTGCGATATGGTAGCCAACAAAATGACTGGCGAAAAAGGTGTATTGTTCACAGCAGAATACATAAACAAGTTTTATGAAATGGAACAACAATTAAACAAACCAAAAAGCCAAGTTGAAATGTTATTACAATCCGCTCAAATTCTCGTTGAGCAAGAAAGAAAACTAAAAGAAATTGAAGGTAAACAACAGCAACAATCACAGGAGCTACAAGGAATACGTGAAGTTGTAACTATTAATAATAGTGATGGTTGGAAAGATAAAGTTAAAAACATTCTCAACAAAATCGTAAGAAAAACTGGACTAAGCTATGTAGACATCAGACATGAGTCTTATGAGTTGTTAGAAAGTAGGTGTAAATGTCGTCTGTCCGTTTTACAGACAAATAAACGAAAACGCTTACGTTTAGCAGGGGCGACAAGAACAGCACAAAATACTGTTAGCAAAATTGAAGTAATTGGAGAAAACCCGCGTTTAACGGAAGGGTACTTGGCAGTTATTAAAGATTTAGCTATTAGCTATGGGGTGACCTTATAATGCAATTATTATCAGTAACACCTGACTATATGAATTTACTTTGCACAGCCGCTGGTCAATGTCATGGGAAACTTACTGCACCTAAAAGTGCAATTGAGACAATTATCCAAAGCGGACATTTATCCGTCCTAGAACATGCTACAGCTACCTTCTATATTAAATGTAGTCGTAAGGTTTTGGCTCAATTTACAAGACATAGACACTTTAGCTTTACCGTACAGAGCAGTAGAGTGTGTCGATTAACTAATATGTATCAAGGTTTGACCACAGAAGTAGATAAAGTGTTAGAGAGTATGTTTCAAGCTTATGATAAAGCATTAGCAGACGGTATTTCATGTGAAGAAGCGTCCTATCTCTTACCAGAAGGTGCAGTATGTTCCCTTGTCGTAACTGGAAACTTCCGCACATGGTTAGAGTTTTTACCAAAACGACTATGTAAACGAGCCTTACCAGAGTTTAGGCAAATTGCTTCACAAATTCATGAGGAACTAGCAAAAGCAGTACCGGAGGTATTTGACAGACAACTTATGAATTGTACGAAATGTACGGAAAGGAGCTGTAATTTTAGCTAGTGGATGAAAGTAACACACCTAACGATACAGCTACATTTGACGTAGAAAAACAAGCTAGTCAATATGGGATGTTTGTAAATCCCAATAGCAAGCACGTAGTAAAAATATTAGATAAGTTAAACATAAATAAAACTAAGTATGGCGCACCATTTTGTCCATGCTTGAATAACCATGATGAAAATACTATTTGTCCTTGTAAATATATGAGAGAACAAAAAGCATGTCGTTGTGGTCTGTATGTAAGACAAGTGAAATTTTAGGAGGGCGACAATATGACTAAGAATGATATTTTAAAGGTTCTAAAAGCTAGAAAAGAAATGTCATTACAATCCTTTAATAAGGAAACAGAGAACTTACAAAATACTTTAGATGAACAGTTATTTAAGCAAATCATACAGGAGTATGAAGAAGATTTATCTACATGTCTAGGTAAAATTAGCAAGATTACAAGCAAAATAGAAGAAAATTCCAGTAAGCTAAACTGTGGATTTTATTATTCAAACTTATTAAATATTGGTTCGCGTTCTCCGGAGTTCACTATCAGAGATTTATTTGGGAGCATGACCACTCGTAGAAATGAAACTTGTAAAACATTTGATTTAGAACGGACAGAGAAATATAAGGCAATCGAAACTGAATACGACAAATTAATCAGTGTGATAAAGTCCTTCCCATCTGCTAAAGTTGCTTTAGAATATCTGAAAGAACTTGGGATTGAGCTAGAAGAACTTCCTAAAGAACCTGAAAAATGTACAGCTCTTACTACCCCTATTAATGTAAGTTTATTAATGATGGAGGGTATTGCGGATGACAACATTTGATTTATGCACCCACTTAGGGCGCGATAAGAAACACCTATTCCAAAAATTACAACCGATAGAGAAAATCAAAGACACCACTAAACTTAAATTTCCCATGTGGGCGAGTGAAAAGTTTGATGGTGTCTTTTGCTGTGCATTAAAAAAGCCTGATGGAACGATTGGGATTTTTAGTCGTACCGGTGAAGAATATTTGTCAATGGAGCACTTGAAACTCAGGTTGGGAAATTTGCTGAAAGAAACCGGAGCTAAGTTTGCGCTGTTTGAAGCATGGATACCCGATACAAACCAATCAGAAATTTCTGGTAAATGCAGAGATACTAAAAATCAACACGAGGACTTAAAGGCTATGTGTCATAGCATTGTCTATTGTTCAAGTCTTATTGAATTATCAGACCGGAACGCCCCTACTTTAGGCTTCATTAGGAGGAGTTTGACAGATTCAATGCCATATGTAAAGCATGTCAAAGTTGATTCCCTAGATGAAGCAATAGAGCTTGCTAACTCCGTATGGTTACGTGGTGGTGAAGGTATCGTACTTAACGAGATTAACGCGCCCTATCAACCCGGCAAACGCAATGTATCCATGATTAAAATAAAGAAAATATTGTCCTATGATCTTGAAGTAATTGGAATTGATGAAGGTACAGGAAAATACAAAGGTATGGTTGGTGCAATTAGAGTACGTTATAAAGATGGGAAAGTAGTTACGGTATCAGGGATGACAGATTCCCAACGTAAAGCGTGGTGGAAAAATCCTTATGAAATTATAGGGAAAATTGTTCAGATTGATGCGATGACAGAAAGTTCCAAAGGACTACTTCGCGAACCACGCTTCAAAGGAATTAGATATGACAAGGAGGAAGCAGATTTTTGATAGTAAAACCATTACAACTACTGATAGATGCTGACATGGTAGTATTCCAAGCCTGCTCTGCTGTAGAAAAGGAAATTGACTGGGGAGACGACATGTGGACACTTCATGCAGATGCGACAGAAGCAAAACAGATTGTAGATGCAAAAGTACAGTCCCTTGTAGAAAAGGTTCTCAATCATTTTGATCATACAGGTGCTTATGACATTATCCTGTGCTTTAGTGGTGACAAAAATTTTCGTTATTCTGTCCTATCCACCTATAAAAGCAACCGCAAAGGTAAACGAAAACCTATATGTTATAAAGCTGTTGTACAGTGGTGCAAGGAAAACTACGAAACGACAATCAAAGAGAACTTAGAAGCTGATGACTGTCTAGGGATTCTAGCAACAATTAATGAAGGAAACGCTGTTATCATTTCTGGTGATAAAGACATGAAACAAATTCCCGGTAGATTCTATGATTTTAGTCGAGAAGAATTCTATAATCATAGCAAAGAGGAAGCGGACTACTGGTTCTTGTACCAATGTCTAGTGGGTGATGCCACAGATGGCTATAGTGGCTGTCCGGGTATTGGAGACAAGACAGCAATCAAACTTTTAGATACAGAAGGAGCTTCTTGGCAAACAGTAGTTAATGCTTATGAGAAAAAGAAAATTAGCGAAGAAGAGGCACTAAGACAAGCTAGAGTTGCTAGGATTCTTCGCAAGTCTGATTATAATTTTAAAACAAAACAACCTATTTTATTTGAAGCGAAGGAGGAAGCTGATTGAGAAACGATTATGTAACAGATGAAACAGGAAATGTTCTTACAATACCCTTAGTTACGTTGGTACATATTGAAAAACAATTTAGTCCAACTGCTTTATTGTCTATGCCCCGCATTAAAGAAATGCCGGAAGGACAGCAGTTAGGTTATATTAAAGGTGTTTCTGATTTATTAGCACACCTTCGTTATATTCACGAAGGAGGTAACTAATGGGAATCACACCTTTTGTACAGGGACTTCTTGCAGTTGGAGGTACAGCGGCGGCAGTTAATCAACAGAAAAAAGCTGAAAAAGCTTCTCGAAGGGCGTTAGAAGAAGCTAACAAGGTTAAAGCTACAGATTTATTGCCATCCACTACAAGTCAAACAGCCGAATCGCCAGAGTTTGGGTCAAGTAACAGAAAATCAAAACGTAGGGGGAAATCATCATTAACAATTGACAGACCTACAACTACTATATCTAGTGGTTCAACTGGAACTGGACTCAATATTTAGGAGGGTAAATGGATAATCAAGAAACAGCAAAAAGCATATATAACAGATTGAAACAAGATAGGGATAGTTACACAAAGCGTGCAGAAGAATGCGCTAAAGTAACTATCCCTTCTCTTTTCCCTTCTGACAGTTCCACAGGTTCAGATAATTTTGAAACACCTTATCAAAGCATGGGAAGCAGAGGGGTAAACAATTTGTCGCATAAATTATTGTTGGCATTGTTTCCACCTAATGCTACATTCTTTCGCTTATCACCATCCGAAGAAGTACAAGCTGAACTAGCAGAAAATCCAGAAGCATTAAAAGACATTGAAACAGCGTTAGCTTCCCAAGAACGAGTAATTCTAAAATACATTGAAACGAATCAAATTAGAGTCACGATAGGCGAAGCAACAAAGCAACTTGTCGTAGCTGGAAATAATCTTTTGTACCTTCCACCAGATGGAGGGATTAAATCTTATCGTTTAAACAACTATGTCATTCAGAGGGATGCACTAGGAAATGTCCTTACAATTATCACTTTAGACAAAATTGCATATGCCGCATTACCTAAAGAATTGAAAGGTTTAGTAGACACAAATGGAGATATTAAACCGGATAAAGAGGTAGAAGTTTATACGCATGTCCAGCTCGAAGATGATTTTTACAGCTCATATCAAGAAGTAGATGGTAAACGTGTTCCGAGGTCAGAAGGAAAATACCCAAAAGATTCTAGTCCTTGGTTTCCGCTTAGAATGGTAAAAGTAGATGGAGAAAATTATGGTCGCAGTTATGTTGAAGAATACATTGGAGATTTAAAATCATGTGAGAGCATACAAAAAGCACTTACGCAAATCACTGCAATCGTATCCCATATTTTAATCCTTGTGAATCCAACAGGAATCACTTCTGCAAGTAAACTTCAAAAAGCTAAAGCAGGTGAATTCGTACCTGGTAGATTAGAGGATATTCAAGCATTACTTATAGGTAAACTCCAAGATTTACAAGTCGCTGAAAGCAATCTTAATCGACTTGAAAGTCGTTTAGGGTATGCCTTTATGCTGAATTCATCCGTTCAACGAAATGGGGAACGAGTGACAGCAGAGGAGATTCGCTATGTTGCTGGGGAGCTAGAAGATAATTTAGGTGGGATTTATTCTATCCTTACCCAAGAATTACAGCTACCTTTGGTAAGACGACTACTTTCGCAATTACAGTCACTTAACAAACTACCTCAATTACCAGATGGAACAGTTGAACCTGCAATTACTACAGGTATGGAAGCGTTAGGACGAGGACACGACCTAATGAAACTCCAAACCTTTCTAGAATTTGCAACTAAGCTACCAGAAACGGTCAATAGGTTAAAGGTGGATGGACTTCTTACAATGCTAGGGAATAGTATTGGACTTGATTTAAGTACAATCATTAAATCAGATGAAGAAGTACAGCAAGAAATGATGCAACAACAAATGATGGAAATGGCACAAAAGACAGCACCGCAATATGCAGCGGCTGAATTAGGACAATAGGAGGATATGAATGGAAGACAATATTTACGGAGCAGGGGCAGTTACAGGCTCAATTGAAGATGCTCAAAAACAAACAATTGAAATTATGAACGCTGGTCAAAAAACAGTAGTCACAAAAGATGAAGTAACTGCTGATAACAAAAATGACCAAGAAGTCAAAGATGATAAAGAGGAAGTGAAAGGTGGTGATGAAGAAAAGGGCAGTAAGCACGAAACAGAAGACCCGAATCAAGAAATTAAAGACGGTATAGAAAAAATTGAAAAATTAAAAGAAGAAGGATTTAAAGCAAAAGGACTCGACTTTGAAGCGATTCGTAGTGAATTTGATACAAATGGTACGCTTTCAGAACAGACCTACAAAACTCTTGAAGAAGCAGGCTACCCCAAAGGTGCAGTTGATGCCATTATTAGCGGCATCCAAGCAACAGCAACGCAGTTTGCAAATACAGTTTATAGTCATGTTGGTGGTGAAGAACAATTTAAAGGGATTCAAGAATTTGTTAAAGCACAAGGACAAAAGGCAATTGATAACTTTAACAAAGTAGTAAATTCAAAAGATATTGATTTAGTCCTTATGACAATGGACGGAATCAAAGCTCAAATGTCGTTAAAGTATGGCACAAACACTAAAAATATTTTAGGGGGAACGCAAACAAAATCAGTCAAAGGTTTTGCTTCTAAGGCAGAAATGGTTGCCGCTATGAGCGACCCTAAATATGCAAAAGACCCTGCTTATCGTGCAGAGGTACAGAGCAGAGTAGTTTCAAGTAAATTCTAAAATTCAATTTATTAACCCAAAGAACAGGTAGTCCCTGTTCTTTTTTTTTTTATGTTCAAAAACAAATTTATTAAACATTTTAAGGAGAGATTTATTTAATGGCAGACGTAATTGTAGCAAATCCGGGACAACTAAATGGTGAGGGAGACCGCCTTGCCGGTATGATGAAAGTATTTTCAGGTGAGGTATTAACCGCATTTGAACAAGCAACCGTAACAATGGACAAACACCAAGTAAGAACAATTTCAAATGGTAAAAGTGCTTCCTTCCCATGTGTAGGCAGAGCAACAGCCGCTTACCTTACACCGGGCGGTAACCTTGACGACATCCGAGAAAATATTATTCATGGGGAAAAAATTATCGTGATTGATGGTTTACTTACTACATCACAATTAATCACAGATATTGACGAAGCAATGATGCACTATGATATTCGTTCCGAATACAGTCGACAAATGGGTGAGGTATTAGCACTTAAAGCGGATGCGGCGGTACTTGCAGAAGCAATCAAAATGACTGTGGCAGGAAAAGAAAATATTACAGGTTTGGGAAAAGGTAAAGTAGTTAACGTAACGACTGCCGCTGGTGATAAGGGAATCACAGCAAATTTAGGCTTAGAAGTAGTTGCTAGATTGCTCGAAATTAAAGCTGAAATGACACGTAATCGCGTACCACAAGCGGATAGATACGTCTATGTAACACCAGAAGTATATTCTGCATTAGTTATCTCATTAGTCGCAATCAATCGTGATTATGGCGGCTTAGGTTCTATCGCTGATGGTGGTATCTTAAAGATTGCTGGTTTTACAATTGTGGAAGTTCCGCATTTAGTAGAAGGTGGCGCAAATAAAACAGGTGCTATCCAAGGTGAAGGACACGACGTTCCGGAAACAATCGGAGAAGCAAGCAAAAATGACGTATTATTTGTCGTTATGCACCGTAGCGCAGTAGGTACAGTTAAATTAAAAGACCTTGCGACAGAGCGTGCTAGACGTGCAGAATTACAAGCGGACATGCTTATTGCACGCTATGCAATGGGACATGGTGGGTTACGTCCTGAATCTGCATATGTAGGTGTATGGAAAGCGAAAGCCTAACTTTAAGTAACGGAGGGATTTTTCCCTCTGTTTTTTTTTTCTTTAGAAAAGGAGGAATGAAATGTTAATCACTCCATTAACAGAATTAGAAGCAGTAAACGAGATTTTAGGCAGTATAGGGGAGTCCCCTGTAAACAGTTTAGAGGACAATGTAAGTGTGGATGTTGTAAATGCACTCCGTATCTTAAAAAGTACAAGTAGAAATATTCAAAGTATGGGATGGACATGTAATACTTTTGAAGATGTTGAAATGATACCCGATAGTGAAACTAAACGTATACGTTGGAGTCCTTTATGGATTACGATAAAATCTTCCGATAAGCAATACATTAAACGCGGTGAATATCTTTTTAACAAAACAGATAACACTTATAAATTTAATTCAACTATAAAATTAACAGTAATAATGTTTGAAGATTTTGAAGATATACCAGATGTTTTAAGAAACTATATTACAGCTAAAGCAGTACGACAATTCCAATCAAGGTATTTAAGTGCAGAAGAACTTACGCAAGAATCCAGACAGAATGAAGCGGAAGCATGGAAGAATCTACAAGAGTACGAAATGGAAATAAATAATTTTAACATGCTCAACAACACTGATATTCAGACTTCTTTAAATAGAGGTATTTAGAAATGATTAGTCAAGAAATATCTCATTTTAATATTGGAATATCTCAACAACCAGCTACCCTTCGTAGTCCAGAACAACTAGAAAAACAACTGAATTGTTTATCCTCTGAATCAAATGGGTTATTAAAACGTCCTCCTACATTACATATAGGAAAAATAGATGAGCTAAGTAATGAAAACCCTTTGGTGCATACTGTTAATAGAGATACAAAGGAAAAATATATTGTTATTTGTGATGGTGCGAACTTCTATGTCGAGGATATTTATGGGGTAAAACATCAAGTCATAGTAGAAAGTGGACAAGCGTATGTGAAGACAGACACACCACGTAGGGATTTAGTGCTAATTACTGTTGCTGATTATAGTTTCGTCCTAAATCGAAATGTAAAAGCGAAAATGCTGGAAGAAACAACAGCTCGCAAGTGGGAGTCACAGGGTGTCTTGATTCATGTTAAATCTGGACACTATGGTCACAACTACCGTATTTGTCAAGGAGATACTATTATTGGACAGTATACTACACCGGATGGGAGCGAATCTTCACATACTACATCTATAACAACAGCTAATATAATTTCGCAATTAGCTTCAAGTGTACAATCAACCCATCCAGAGCGATTTAAAATACTTACAGGGGAAGGATGGCTCTATTTAGAGAGAATAACTGACACGCAGGACTTTATTAATCAAATTAAAGCTTTTGATGGATACGATAATTCAGCTATGTTGGCAATTCATCAAAACGTCTCAAAGTTTTCCGACTTACCCAAAACTGCACCAGATGGTTTTATCACTAAAGTACAAGGGGAAATTGCATCTAATGCAGATGATTATTATGTTGTATATGATGATTCAAAAAGCCTTTGGGTCGAGACGTGTCAACCGGGAATAGAGTATAAAATCGACCCTGCTACAATGCCCCATGCATTAGTCAGTAATGCGGATGGTACATTCACATTGAAACAATTGGCTTGGGATAACCGAGAAATAGGGGATGACGATAGTAACCCTTTACCTTCTTTCATTGGTATAGCAATAAATGATTTATTTTTCTTTAAAAATCGGTTAGGTTTTGTGGCAGGAGAAAATGTGATTCTGTCCGAAAGTGCTTCTTTCTTTAACTTTTGGATGACAACAGCGGTAAATGTTTTAGATACTGACCCAATAGATGTAGCGGTAAGTTCATCTTCAATCACGATATTAAACCATGCGGTTTCATTTAATGAAGCGGTGTTACTCATATCGGATGAGATGCAATTCTTATTAAAATCTGACGGAATATTAACCCCTAAAAGTATCATGATAGACCCAGTAGCAACTTATCCTTGTGCTAAATATGTGCGCCCAGTAATGGCAGGACGGAGAATGTATTATACGTCTAATCGGTCTGCCTATACGACAGTAAGGGAATTTTATAGTGTTGGCACAATAGATGATGCAAAACTTACAACTGATATTTCTTCACATGTTCCCTCATATATTCCGAATGGTGTATATCAGATTTTAGCGAATACAACAGAAAATTTACTGCTATTTCTTACAGAAGGTAAAAAGTCTTCTGTATTTGTATATAAATACTTATTTAGTGAAGAAAAAAGGTTACAGGCTTCTTGGTCGGAGTGGAACTTTGGAGAAGAAGCAGAAATTCTAGGCGGAGGGTTCATTGATAATATTCTGTACTTAGCTATAAACCGTAACGGAACTTTCTATTTAGAAAGTATGAATATATCGGTAAATATAACTGACCTAGAAAATGAACCATATAGAATACATTTAGATAGAAAAATAAGTAGTGTCGTAACAGAGTTTGATAAGAATTACGGTATATCCATTATAGACATTAAGGGTATATATGGGGTAGAAAACGAAACGACAATGAGTTTTGGAGTAGTTTTTAAAGACGGTGAGTATATAGAAATACCTTCTAGTGAGTTAGTTGAAGGAAAAGCACAATTGTATGGGGATTATAGAGGAAAAGAATATGTTTTAGGACAGTTGTACGCTTGTGAAATTATATTATCCCCTATCTACATAACAACAGACAAAGGAAAAATTACAAATGGAAGATTGCAATTACGATATATGACCATAGCGTATGCGGAAACAGGGAGTTTTGATGTTGTTGTAAATAATCAGTTCACCTATAAAATGACAGGAAGAATTTTAACTGATAAACGTGTTAAATTAGCGGTTGTTAGTTTGTCGAACGGTGACTTTAGGTTTCCATTGCACGCTTTGAATACGAATTGTGCAATAAAAATAACTAGTAATAATCCTACACCCCTTAATCTTCTAAATGGAGTATGGGAAGGTGATTATTACGCAAGAGCAAGACGTATTTAGAAAGGAGAGGGTTTATGCTTGATATAGGGTCTATGTTATCCATTGGTACAACTTACTTTGGTGGCTTGGCTTCAATGAAAGACGCACGTAATAGGTATATTGCTCAGATTAAGTCCGCTGTAAAAAGTACAAATTATGATTTTCAAAATTTCAGTCAAATGCGAAGGGATGCTTACGAATCAGCAGTTGAGGAACTTATAAAAATCAGAACAAACCAACAATCCCTTCAATCTTCCGTTTCTGCTGGACTTAATGAGAATTTTGAATCAGGTGGAAGAACCGTTGACTTATTGGAGCGTTCTACTTATGGGGATGAAGCGAGAGCAGTGTCGTCCATGCAACAGAATCTATTGAAGCAAAATCAAGAAATTAATTACAATATGCTGATGGCGCAAAATAATCTACATAACTATGTGAATAGCATTGAAAAGCCTGATTATAAAGGGATGATGACGTCTACACTTCTAGATACTTATTCAGCATTTGCACAAGCAAATGACAAAGAAAGTTCGTTAAATATGAAAGGCTATGAAACTACTATATGGGGAAAGGTTATACCGAAAAAGACTCCAATACCTGCAAAGTCAACGTATTTAATGGGTAAAGAAGCCTCAAATAGCCTTGCAGAAAAAGATTGGCTAGGAAAATCTACAGACTATAAATTTAATACTTATAGTCCACTTTCAATTTATTTTAATAAATCATACTTTTAGAAAGGAGGAATAAGGTGTCAACAAATCTTACGAATACGTTTGGAGTGTACGAAAATTTCAAGAAAAGACCGGATTCTTTACAACAAGGACGGTATCAGGGGTTGCAACAAGTGACTCCTGCTACTTCCAGTAAAGCGGAAGGACTTATGCGTTCTTTAGGTTCTATAAGTAATACAATTAACCAACGTATCACAGCTATGGAGAATCAGCGCAAAGAAGAAGGTACATTCAAGGCGGAAAAAATACTTAAATCATCTAACCCAAAAGATAAGATTGAACTAGATACAAGAGCACTATTACAAAAAGCTAATGCGATAGATTTAGCTGATAATATTTATGCGATGGAACTTATTGAAGGCGATGTAGGACGGATGCATCAAGCAGAATTTCACCGTCAATTTACTGAAAAGATGCTTAAAAATGGTTGGGAAAAAGACCGTAATATTCAAATGCAAAAATACCAAGAAGAACGCCAATTATATAGAAAGCAGTTAGATGATAATAGAACCTATATGAATAAACAGGCGTTTGATAGCGGTTTTGATGAAGATTACGCGAAGAACTCCGAAGATGTTTTTAATCTCTATACAAAGTGGTACTCCGAAGAAAGCCGAAAAGAAGCATTAGGAGCATTACAACAGAGCATAGACGAATGTGATTTTTATGGCTCTACGCAAGATGGAACGTATAGCGATAAGGTTTCCATGATTGTCAATAAAGCTCGCATTGCTGGTATAAATGAAAATGAAATACAGGAAGCATTAGCGAAAAAATTAGAAAAAGTTTTAGAGAATAGTCAAGATGAAGCAACCATTCAAAACATCCTTAATACAAACGTAGGGATATGGAACACAGGGGAAAAGCAAGGACAAGCTAAGACTTTTAAAGATGGACTTACAGTAGGAGCTTTACAGGAGATTGAAAAAACTAGACAACACAATAAATGGATAGCAGATGATAACACTCGTCTTTACTGGCAAGACCAGTTTATTAAAGCAACCAAGCAGGGACGTGAAGCTGTTATTGCATTATCAGAGAGCCTTAAAAATGACCCTTCAAAACGCTATATTTACGACCAGATACATCCGAACTTAGATAAGTATGTCGCCCAAGCAGATGCAAAAACAGAGAAAAAAGAAAAGGAACGTCAAAAAAAGTTACGTGCAGATGCTATTAATTCACATGTAGCTTCCCAAGGAAATCGTCTGCTTAGCGGTTATTTACAAAGTATTATCAGTAATGGAGTCACCATGCCAGATGGAAGCGCGTTACCGTCATCATTAGGAGATTTAACAGTCCCTGTCATGGATGAAAATGGTAAGGTTAAGCAAGTTTCATTAACAAAAGATGATGTTCTTACCTTCTACAAAGCGAATGTAGATGGACTAAACACAGAACAAAAACTTATGTTTTTAAGTTCTCCTGTGGGACGTGCGATTAATGAAGATGTAAAAAGAGCGTGTCGTAATTCATATGACCAGATACGATTAGATACAATTGAGGATAAAGCAAATGCGGATAGAATCATTGCTAATTTATCAGACTTTACAACGACATTGCAGTCAAATCCCGGAATGTTTCGGGAAGTCTATGGGGATGATTTAACTGATAGGATGCTGGCATTTAATTATCTTAGTAATAGTCATGGACAAGAAGTCGCTTTAAGAATGATAGCAGAATCAAAGTCTATTGATAGCAACAGCGATGAAACTAAAGTATATTTAACAAAAATAAATGAAAATATCAGCAATGATATGAATATACGATTAAATGCGCTTGATGGCGAGGAAGCCGATTTAAGTCTAGACTTAGCTATGCATGCTGATGTTGTAGCAATACTAAAGGCGCGTGCAAAAGTTTTTCTTGCAAATGGCATGAACCCGGAGGAAGCTGTGGAGCAAGCTAGAAACGCACTTAAAGATGACTTTGCAGTCATTCGTTATGACGGAGGACAAAACATGCTTTTGCCTAAACATCTTATCCAAGGAACAGGTATCAATGGCTATGATTTATCCAGAGCGTTTACTAACATGGTAGATAGCTATAGAGGAGATACTCCTAGACGGGACGTAAGGGTCAACTGGGACTTTAATACAAACACGTTAACCGTCAATCTTATAGGGTCTAGTGAACCTCCATTATATCTAACACGTCAGCAATTGTTATCGAATGAAATTCCTTTTAATTTAGGTCTTTTAACAGGGCAGTCAAGACAGGATGCTCTTAATAGTCGTTCGTTTATGGACACAGGAATGTTTACGCCTTCTGAAAATCCTGACATGGGAGAAGTAAGTCCGAATAGTTACAATCCGAATCCAGAAGAAAAAGAGGGGACTGATTTAGTAGATTGGCTTAAATCAATATGGTAAGAAAGGAGGAATAGAATGTCAAAGATGTATGAACTAGCACAGATGGTAGGAGGAAATATTAATGTACCTGGCGACATTATCTATGCACAATGGCAACATGAGTCAGCAAACTTTACAAGTGCTCTATCTGCTTACAATAATTTTGCAGGGGTTACGCAAACAGAGAAAAATGACCTCCCACAACCAGACGGAGGAAACTACTACATGTCCTTTGGTACACCGGAGGAATTTGCGAACTATATGTCATGGTATTACAAACAGTACGAGGGATTAGAAGGTAGTCAGTCTGTAGAAGAATTCCTTACTGCATTAAAAAACGGTGGCTACTTTGGGGATAGTTACGACAACTATTATCAAGGGGTAACAGGGTTTATGAACGGTGGAATGAGTGTAGCGGATTTAAATAGAAATATACTTCCCGGTCAGAAAGCGGATGGCTCATTTTGGCAGGATTATGACGAATCACAGGTACAAGATATGTCTTGGGCAGATTTTCAGCAAACTACCAATACACCCAGCAAAGAACTTTCATTCACCGACAGTATACTCAATGGGTTTGAAAGTTCTACCTTTGGACAATACCTTATCCATAACAAAATGGACAGAAACCACAAATATACAGGGTGGAAACCTTCTGATGCTGATTTTGATTATGTTGATAATATCTTCAAAGGTTCTAAAGAAGCAGAAGAAACAAAGTTTAGGATAATGTCAACTGCAAAAGACCATGACCATATGTTAGAGTTAATTGCATATGAGCAAGGTAGACAACAACGTGAAAAGTCCATGAAAGAAGCTGATGACTTTTCAATACAAACATCAGGAAAGGTTTTAGGAAGTATAAATAATATTTTCTCCATGCGGACAGCAGGTGCGTTTGTTGGTAGCATAGCTAACCCTGTTAATTTCATCCCTGTACTTGGACAAGGTGCAAAGTTTCTTCAAGCACTTCGTATGTGTAGACCCGGCATGATAAGTAAAATTGCTAATGCGGTTAATGTCGGTGTACAGACAGGCGCAGTTAATGCACTAGATGTATACAGTGTAAATAAACTCTATGGGGTACAAGAAGACTGGAAGACCGCCGCAGGGTTTGGCTTTGTAGCAGGCGCAGGACTTGACATGTTTGCAAATGTATTCAGAGGGAAAATGCCTAGAGATAACAGTACATTATCTAGAGCTGTGAACAGACTTGAAGCCATAGAAGACACAGCCGCTATGCAAATCGCTGGTGTACCTGTATCATCAAGACAAGTATCACGAAATATCGAAGAAGCACTTGACGGACTACGCACACCAGAACTGAAAGTAGCCGGGGAAATCACTCCTTCTACCATGCAAAAACTTAGTGATGGTAGTTTAGAAGTATTATCGCTAGTAAATGCTAAGAAACTGGGAGACAGAATAGGTGTAGCTGTCAGCGACAAAACCAGAGCAATTTATCATGAATCATCCGGAAAGGTATTTGCGATTGCCGATAATATCACCAATGGAGCAGACTTAGAAAAAGCAGTCTTGCATGAATTTGGGGTACATAAAGGTTTAGCTACACTTGGTGAAAGAGAACGTAATGAGATTTTTTCCTATGTACAAGAACGGATGGAAAAACCTAAAGGAAAATGGCTAGATGCCATTAAACGCTCTAATTCTGCTGACCCCGAAGAAGTTTTAGCGCATTTTATTGAACTAGGTGGAAGCGATAAAAAGCTAGGTGGAATGACACGAAATATCAGGCAACAGCTACGAAAAGCAGGCTTGTTAGATGATGTAAATTTAACTGACTACATCAAAGAGCTTGCAGAGCGTTCAATAGCTAAACATGATTTTACCATCACACCTAATGGTACAGCAGTATCACCAGATGGCGTTAAGTTCTCTGTAGATAATCCAGTCCATCCACACGCATACCATGACAAAGTTATGTCGGATAGCGAAGTAATTAAAGAAAATACGGTAGGTGGTAGAAGGGGTAAAGTAGAAAAAACACTAAAAACAGGTAAGCTATGGGGTAGTGATTTTGGTAAATGCTTTTATTCAAATTCCCCTACACTTCAAAAGGCTGTAAATGAACTGTTTAGAAATCCTTATCAAGATAGTAAAGTGACATATACAGTTGCAGAATCCATAAAAGAAGTTGAAAAATCACAGCTAACCCAATTTGACAATAAACTCCTAACTATACGCGATAATTGGATTCACACAACTAAAGGTATTTCTAGAGTAAATCTATTTGGTACTGATAATGCAATCAAAGAGTTTAATGAGCAAGTAGTCAAATATTATGATGCAAAAGTAAATATAGAAGAAAAGGGAACACTTCTTCATTCATTAGATGGTTTTGATAAAGAGATAAAAGAATTTGCTGACCTTTATAGAGAAAAACAAGAATTTACTTATACTAGGTTGAAATCCTCTAGTACAAATTATGGAATTAAAAAACCTAATATACTAGATAAAGATTTTACACCTGACAGTAAAGGCTTTAGTCGTAAAACCGATGAAATGAAGCTGTTTGATTTTATTAATAGTCCTTATATTGGTGATAGACAAGCAAAGATTGATTTTCTGGCACAATATGGCGAAGGAGCGATGCGAACAAAATTTGAACAGAACCGTTTACGCATCCAAAAACGGGAACAGCAACGCTATGAAAAACGTGTCGCAGAGTATGAAAAGAAAGCCGAATGTTACGAATGGATAGAAAAAGTTTATAAAGGTGAATCATTCAATATAAAAGATGTTCCCAAAGAATTCCGGAAAGAAGTTGAACAGGCTTACAAAAACAAGCTCAAAGTAGATGCACATAACGACAAAGTAAATTTAAACGTCCCATCACGTATTGACCAGCCAATGATGGACAGATACAAAATTAAACCGCCTAAGAAACCTACAGCACCAAAAGCAGTTACGGATGAAGAGGTTGAAAAATTTATTCAAAAAGAAGCTAAAAGGTGGGCATTTGGTATTATTGATAGGGATGCTTCAAACCTTAAACGCTGGATGAATGTAAATGACAATTCAATCACAGGGAAAGATTTTAACCCCTTAGAATTTTTAAATGAACGTGTAATCATGGACACTTCTTATGAAGTGGATTTTCCAGATGGTACACGTTTTTCTTTTGATAAAAATTTACGTAGTTATGATATTGATTCGATTATGAGACAAACAAATGACCGCGTATCGGGAGAAATTGCCTTTCGTAGTCGTTATAATGCAGATGAAGAATTTTTACATGAACGTGCAAAAGTTCGTTCGGAACTAGAATTAACAGCGCAAGGGGTAGTTGATAGTAAAGGTAATACGGTTATTGACGAAGGAAAAATCAAAGACATTATGTACGCTTTTGATTCACAAATGAGTAAACTTAGGGGACTTCCATTAACAGAAGAAATTGCTCAATTAAATTCTTCAAAGTTCTCAACTTTTATGGATAGTCTTAAAAAACTTACCTATGCCGCTACCGGAAATAACATGGGAGTGTCTAGTATAGCAGAAATGGTGCAATCTTTGGGTAATTCTGGTGGGGATTTACTCACAAGGATGTTGCCTGAACTCCTTGGAAATTCAGACATGAAAGAATTTAAAGAAATTGTTGATACTCATTTTATGAAAGAAATTGCAGATAACACTTGGCAACGTCCTTTAAACTCCGAAGATTATATGCGGAAATGGGGTAAGAATGGAAAACTACTCCGTTCACTTGCAGGTGTTGGTGACAACATAAACATGATGCTTAGTGCCGCTGGTAGAGTCACAAACGCTTTAAATCAGCTTCCACGTTTAACAAATAATTGGACAGGACTCCTAAGACGTTCCGCAATGAAAGATTATGTCGATTGGGCATTTGACCGGCAGTCATGGTGGTTTAGAAACCCAGTTTGCAAAGAATACCTTGAAGCGGCAGGTGTCCAGAACATGGAGCAAGCGAATATATTAAAAACTACTATAAAGAAATATTTTCCTAGTGGTAAAGCTAATAAAGCTCTATTCGACAAATGGCAAGGTGAGTCTCCCGAAACATTCATGCAGTTTATGAACTTAACTGAAAACATGGCGCTTCGAGGAATGACTAGAAGTACAATCGGTAATGGAAATTCTGTCTTAAAGAAAACTGCTCTTGGGCGAATGGCTATGTTCTACATGAACTTTGTTAATATGTCTATGCACAGTCAGTTTTTACGAAACATGTCACGTCCGTTAGCTGACCAAGCCGCGGCAACTACATTGAGTCTTTTAGGCGGTGGAATATCCTATGCCGCTTATACAGGTATCATGGGAAATGTAAAATATTTTAATGATGATAAGAAAAAGCAAGAGTATTTTGAAAAACGCTTCTCACCTGAAATGCTAGGAATAGCTTCCCTTACGCGTGGAGCTATGCTGACACCTACAGCATTTGCACAAAACGCGGCAGAAATAACAGGGTTAATGCCTGATACTGTTCGTACTACTGTAAGTGGAAATAAAGAGAAAGTTAAGGGTGCAGGGGATTTAATGGGCAATTTTGTTGACCAACTCCCGGTAGTAAGTACAGCTACAAATGTAGCAAAAACAGGATATAATCTTTCTGATTTAGCTCTATATTATGCTACTGGTGGTGATTATGGATCTACTATGAACCAAGGTGAATTCAGAACAATGACTCAAACATTGCCTTGGCAAAACTTTTTTGCAACCCAAGCATTTATAGAAGTCGCTAAAGAGGAACTTCATCTACCTAAGAAGGAGAAAAAAGGTAGAAAATCTAGTAAATGAAGGAGGAATTAAATGGAATTAAAAGCATATGCAAAGTATACAGTAACGGATGATTCGGTTCGTTTTCCTATACCTTTTGACTATCTTTCACCTAAATACGTGAAAGTCATGGTTGAGGATGAACCACTACAATATATTATTGATTATTCAGTTGAGAAACGCGAGATTGTTTTAAATGTACCTCCTAAAAAAGATAGCGTTCTTGTAGTTTATCGTGAAACTCCAACATCTAGGATAGTGACATGGAATGATGGAAGTATTCTAAAAGCAAGCGACATGACTATTCAAGAAATACAAATGTTGCATATTTTAGAAGAGCAAAGTGATTTTAATGTCTTAGGTACAATCAGAGAGACTGAAACTGGCGAGTGGAACGCTAAAGGTAAGCGGATAGTAAACGTAGCTGACCCTATAGACCCTCAAGATGTTATTACGAAGCAATATATCGAGGACAGCGAAAAAGGATTTATAAGTAGGGTAAATGGTACAGTTGAAGAAGCTATTACTAATATAAATGGAAAGGTTGAATCTTCGGTATCATCAATTGAAACTACAGTCAATGAAGGTGTTGCTGAAATTACAGTTTTAGTTGAAAAGGCGCATGAGGATGTGACTCAAAAAGTAGTTGAAGCGGTAACTACGATTGACAATAAAGTGAATGAAAACGTCACATTGATACAAACGGAAACATCTACAGCAGAACAGAATATTAAACAATACGCAGATGAAGCTGTAGAAATTATCAAAAATGCAGATGTAATAATCACAGGTCAAATTTCGGAAGCTACTAATGCCGCAGACAGAGCCAAAGCAGATGCCGATAGAGCCAAAGCGGATGCCGATAGAGCGGAAAAAATAGCAAATGAGTTTGACACAACAAATTACTATCAAAAAGCAAAAACTGATGAATTGTTATCAAAAAAACAAGATTACTACAACGGTGACATCAAAGTGGATGGCGATGCAAACAAATTCTATCCTGTAGCTTTCAATTGTTCAGCAGGAACTGATGGAAAACAATCGCGTATCCGAATTCGCAGACATATGAATGATGATAAGGCAGGTAAAGGTTTTTTAGATTTTGAAATGGTTGGAACTGGTGGAGGATGGGGAGGTGCGGTAAAAAATATACGCACTTCTTATTACGGAGGAGATTTTGTAGCAGACGCAAAACCAGCCGAGAAAAGCCATTTAATGTACGTATGGTTAAAAGGTCAAACGAGTTATCACTGGGGAGGAACTCATTCCATAGTACAGCCTTTACAGATAGGAGATTCTATCACAATTCAAAACGATACACTCACATCTAAAACAGAAATTGTATTGCCAAAAGGATTGGCTGAATTAGGCGTGTCGTATTCTCCTTCTGCATTTGCACCTTCTGGATTCGGACTAGGTGGAGAAGTAACACTTGTGAAGTCTGGTAGTGCTAACAGTATCGTTGATACTGGATTTTATAATGTCACGCCAGATGTTACTGACCTACCAAAAACAAGGTGCTACTACTATATGATAGTGATGAGACACAAGTCTGTTAATCCGACAGCAGATACTTCAAGGTGTACGAAGCAAGTAGCCTACTCTTTACAGCCAGCAAAAGACGGTACTAATATATATGAAAGGACTCAATATGAGGGTGTTTGGACAAGCTGGAAACAAGTTGCTACAACAGAGAGTCCTACGCTGAACAACTTAACAGTAACAGGAACGGTGACTATTCCTGGTGGTTCTATTTCTATTGTTTAATGAGGAGTGGGTATTGTGGCTATATTTAATAAAAAATTCAGAGTAACTAAAGATATTACGAATTATGATTGCAATATTTATTCGACCTTAACAGAGATTAATAGTCCTGCTCATTACCTTAAGTTAGGATTGACTGACTTAGGAACTGGATATGTTCCTCTAGGGAACGCTGATGACGCTAAGGCTAGTCCTTTTCAAGTCACCATAGGCACAACCCAGTATAGAGCTTTAACTGAATTCAATTCTGGTGCGGTGGAGGGGAATACAACTTTAAATACTAATACGCAGTATACTTTTACCGTGCCTGATAAAGTTTATTGCTTTAGGTTTACAGGGAATGGTGTCTTAACTAATTCAGTTAACAATATAGATGAAGTTGGTTGGAGTAGTCCGTCTTCGGGTGTGTATGCTTCTTATATATTTTGTTTACCCGGGATTACACGTTCTATTTATGCTAGTGGAAGTGGAACATTTACGTTAGAATGGGGAGATTCTATAAATCAAATATTTTTTAATGCTTTAGCTACTTGTGATAATGAAACTAGTGATTATCCTGAAAATGGCGCATTGGCAACATATGAAACAATAGAGGTAATTATAAATTCTTGGGGATATGAAGCAGAAGGTGCGCCCCTTCGGTATGTGTCAGAAAGCGGTTTATCCTTTGCGGATTTTAGAACGATACCTGCATATTAAAAGAGGTGATTATACGATGAATAAATTTGCTCAATTACTGTATGGACGAGTCATTTATATTTATGAGACAGAATTAAAGAAAGAGGAGTTATCAACTATTTTCTCTCCGACAACCTTTTGGATAGACGTAACTGGACAGGATGTTAAAGTAGGCTATATTGTGACTTTCAACGAAGAAGGTGGACTTCTTCTTTCTGCCCCTGAAACAACAGGAGAAGTGCAAGATTACGAATATATTGACCCTAATACATTAGATCTTGCAGAAGCAGTATTGCTTTTGTCAGATGAAGTAGAAAAAATGAAAGGAGGTACGATGTAATGGTTTATACATACAAAGCTAAAGCCTACGCAATTTTAGTCAAAGGTGGGCGTATGATCTTGACGGAAGAAGATAACAAGAATAATCTTCCTGTAGTACCAGAAGACTATCAAATGATGGTCGCAGAATTATTAATTAATAATTAAGGAGAAATATTTGGACAACCAACAAATACCAATAGAACTATCAAAAAATATTCCCCCAGTCGCTGTGACAACCACAAGCGTACTGGGGGTTTCTCTTTCTGACTGGGTATATATTGCAACGATTATATACATCATCATTCAGATAATTTGTGTTCTTTATAAAACATTTCATAAAGCAAAGGAGAAATAAATACATGAGAAAAGCAACACTAAAAGATGTTCAATTAAGTTATGATTATAATCGTTTAGACACGAGAACAAAGACAGATAAAGTTGTATTTCACCATACGGGTAACCCCACAGATGATGATTGTTCTGCCCAGCAAATAAACACAAGTCACCAAGGACAGGGGTGGACTTGTATTGGCTATCATTATGTTATTCGCAAGAATGGGGATATTGAAGTAGGTCGTCCTCATTGGACAGTAGGTGCACACGCATATGGTGATAATAGTCACACAATTGGAATCCATTTATCAGGTAATTTTGAGATTGGAGAGCCAACCTCTGCACAGATA
>UMED01008262.1_pt1 | contig 54052 bp, 46 predicted proteins | sample 1964661 | NCBI WGS metagenome assembly UMED01 (sample SAMEA4836011, study PRJEB28245) | human gut metagenome | biome: gut microbiome; material: fecal sample | place: Denmark | collected 2008
CAGCTTCAGGAAAAGGGAGATTACTTCAATCAGGCAGACAGCTTACTTGACGTCATGGAATTTACAGAGGCTCATTTGAGTGTATTGTTTGTTATATTTATACTTGGTTTTGTGATTACAGCGGGGTATCTGCTGACAGTTGCCGGAAAACGTGAGGATTCGGAAGAAATTAAATTACGATTATATGACAGGCTGCCGTATGAGGTGATGCTCGGTGTGACAATGCTGGCAGACTTTATGGTATTTCCGGCAGGCTTTTTGCTTATAAAGCAGCTTCCGGTGGTGGCACTCATTTGTCTGGCGGCAACCATGGTTTCGCTTGAAGCAATCCTGACAACATACGTAAGAATCAGGGCACATGAGTTCTGGAAGCATACATTGTGCTACTATGTTGTGAGATTTTTCTTAAAGCCTGTCAAAAAGCTATGCAGGATGGTATTTGCCCCAATCAGATACGGCTTTTCATGGATAGAAAGAAATGTACCGCTATTTCTGATCAGTATGCTGGCATTCGGTTTCATATGCCTGCTTGAGCTTATAGGCTTTGGAATAGGGAGTATTGGATTTATATTCATTATAAAGCTTATAGAGCTTGCGCTGCTTATCGCATTTATCATGCAGTATGACAGGATAAGATGCGCTACAAAGGCTATAGCAAACGGTGATTTTTCACAGCCGGTTGATACGTCAAGACTCATGCTGTTTTTCAGAAAGCATGGAGAGGATTTGAACAATGTGAGCAATGGAATAGAGGCCGCGGTCTCTGAAAAAATGAAGAGCGAGCGCTTCAGGACGGAGCTCATCACAAATGTGTCGCATGATATCAAGACACCGCTCACCTCGATTATCAATTATGTGGACCTGTTGCAGAAGGAGGACATAGATAACGAGAAGGTACGCGAATATCTTGACGTTCTCGACAGGCAGTCATCACGTTTGAAAAAATTAATTCAGGATTTACTTGAGGCTTCAAAGGCATCTACCGGCAGCATAAATGTAGAACTGGAGGAACTGGATGCGGCTGTTATGCTGTCACAGGTAGCTGGAGAATACAAAGAAAAATTCGAGAAAAATAATCTTGACTTAATTATTAAAAATGACGTTACGCCTGTTATGATTCAGGCAGATGGACGACATCTGTGGAGAGTGTTTGATAATCTGATGAACAACATCAACAAATACGCCCAGCCGGGCACGAGAGTGTACATTGACATCATTCCAAAGGACAGCGGAGCCATCATAACCTTCAAGAATGTATCAGCTACACCGCTTAATATTTCAAGCGATGAGCTTAAGGAGCGTTTTGTCAGAGGAGACAGCTCACGAAATACCGAGGGCAGCGGACTGGGACTGTCTATTGCAGAAAGTCTCATGAAGCTCATGAATGGTACTTTGGAGCTGACGGTGGATGGCGATCTGTTTAAGGTGACTCTGGAGTTTTAGGCTTTTTAAAACAATATTATGATACCTATTGACCGTCTAATCATATTATATATTGAACTTATAAGACATAAGAAACAATAAAAGCCGGGGCAGATGCCCCGGCTTAAAAAATTATTTTTCGCATTCTTTTACAAAATCAACTACTTCCATATTCTTTTTCATTATATTATCGTCTTTTTCCATTTCACTAATTGTCATCCAATAATAGTGTCGGGAGTTAATAGAAAAGTCGTTTTTATTCATTATTTTTGGAATATTTTTAAATTCTACTTCGTACAGCCTATGGTTATACACTCTGTTTTCGTTATGGCTTACGGAATATTTTTCCTGTACTCTGGATGATATATATTTGCATTTGATTTCTTTTTTGGGTATACCTAAGTCATTTGATAAATTACTGATGATAAAGGCTTCATTGTCTTTATCTGCGGTTTTTAAATTGGGAAACAGCTTACAGTCCCATCTTTCATCATAATATGTAAGATATTTTGTTTTTATGCCGGGGGCACTGTTTTTGATTATAATTAATGAATGATTATGCTGTATCATGTCCAATCCTTCTATATCCCTCAATAAGTCTGTGTGAGTGTAATTATTGTTCCCTACTAATTAAAATTTTCATAACCCCTCCGGATAATAGTGTTGAAACACGTGATATATAATTATAAATGATGAAAAATGATATGGCAATAAAAATATAAATAGAAAACAAGAAGGAATGCTATTACAAATTATAATAACATTCCTGAATAATCATATCATCTCCAAAAACCTCTCATGAATCCGTGTATCATCATCAAGCTCCGGATGAAAAGCCAGCCCAATCTGGTTCTTATACTGCACGCCGACAATTTTGCCGTCATACTCGGCGAGCACATGTACATCATTTTTGGCGGAGTCGTCAATAGCTTCCACGTAAGGAGCCCTGATAAATGTCATGGTAAAGTCAAAGCTATTGTCAAACCTTGCTGTGGCCTCAAAGCTTCCAAGCTGTCTGCCGTAGGCATTTCTTTTAACAGTGACAGGCAAAGTGCCGAAATATACGTTGTCATCGTTGCTGATATGTGAAGCTAAAAGGATAAGACCGGCGCAGGTTGCAAGCACCGGAAGTCCGTTTGCGATTCTTTCCTTAAGCTCATCAAACATATCAAGCTCACGGAGCAGCTTGCCTTGCACAGTGCTCTCGCCTCCAGGCAGCACGAGTCCGTCTAAGTCACAGATATCTGATTTTTGGCGCAGCTCTACACATTCGCACCCAAGAGATTCAAGCATGCGCTTGTGCTCAATAAACGCTCCCTGAACAGCTAAAACACCAATCTTAAGTCCTGATTTCATTTTATTTGCCTCTTTCTTCCATGATGATTTTAATCTCGCTCTCGTTGATTCCGACCATAGCCTCACCGAGATCCTCAGAAAGCTCTGCGATGAGCTTTGCATCAGTAAAGTTTGTCACAGCTTTTACGATAGCGGCAGCTCTCTTGGCAGGATCGCCTGATTTGAAGATACCTGAACCGACGAACACACCCTCAGCACCGAGCTGCATCATAAGAGCCGCATCAGCCGGAGTAGCCACACCGCCTGCCGCAAAGTTTACAACCGGAAGCTTGCCGTTATCGTGAACAAACTTGACCAGCTCGAAAGGCACCTGAAGATTTTTAGCTGCCTCGAAAAGCTCATCCTCACGCATGGAAGTTAGCTTAGCAATCTCAGAATTCATCTTTCTCATATGTCTGACAGCCTGCACGATATCACCTGTACCGGGCTCACCCTTTGTACGGATCATGGAAGCTCCCTCGTTGATACGGCGGAGAGCCTCACCGAGATCTCTTGCACCACATACGAAAGGCACCTTGAAATCTCTCTTGTTGATATGGTACACATCATCAGCAGGTGAAAGCACCTCAGACTCATCAATGTAGTCAATCTCGATAGCCTCGAGCACCTGCGCCTCCACGAAGTGACCGATACGGCACTTTGCCATGACGGGGATGCTGACAGCCTCCTGAATGCCCTTAATCATCTTAGGATCGCTCATTCTTGAAACACCGCCTGCGGCTCTGATATCAGCAGGGATTCTCTCAAGCGCCATGACAGCACATGCACCGGCAGCCTCGGCAATCCTGGCCTGCTCCGGAGTCGTGACATCCATGATGACACCGCCCTTTAGCATCTGTGCAAGTCCTTTATTGAGTTCGTATTGAGTATTCTTATTGTTTTCCATTTGTTAAATCTCCTTTTATTTTTATATTGCTTTTATGTCAATTTATATGACGAAAGTAGTCAGGCGTGAGCAAATATGTTTACTCGCCGCCTGCGCCGCCGGGCTGCATTTGTTCACACCGGCCACATATCATGGTTGCAATAATACGCCACATCTGGTAATATTAAAATATTCAAAATAAGGAAAATATAAATGCCAGAAAGCGGTGAATCAAATGCTGACCTACGACCTCACAAAAACAGACGGACCACTCTACAAATGCCTTTATGAGTGCATCAAAAACGATATATCACAGGGAAAATTAAGCTCCGGGGAGAAAATGCCATCAAAACGTACCCTCGCCAAGAATCTGGGGGTTAGTACCATTACGGTTGAAAATGCATATGACCAGTTGATAGGCGAGGGCTATATGTTTGCAAGGCCAAAGAAGGGCTATTTCATAGCCGATGTGTCAGATATCAGGGTAATCAAGGCACCGGTGCAGAAGGAGCTTAGCATAAAGCTGCCGCCTGAGCAGGATGAAAGTATATTTGACTTCTCATCAAACAGGACAGACTCGGATAACTTTCCATTTTCCATATGGGCAAAGCTCATGCGAGAGACGATTTCCCTTAGGGAGCAGGAGCTTTTGTCGGTGTCGCCGTGTGGCGGAGTGAGAGAGCTTCGGGAAGCGATAGCAAGCCATCTGTCATCGTTTCGCGGTATGAATGTGGACCCGGACCAGATAATAGTCGGAGCTGGAACAGAGTATCTGTACGGACTGCTTGTGAAGCTTTTGGGTACGGACAAGGTATACTGCGTGGAGGATCCGGGCTATAAGAAAATAAGCCAGATATACGAGTGCAACAATGCAAAATGCCTGCCTGTGCAGATGGATGAGCAGGGCATCAGCGTGGAGCTTATAAAGAAAGCGAACGCGCAGATAGCACATATCAGCCCGACACACCATTTCCCGACAGGAATCACGATGCCTGTGAACCGCCGCTATGAGCTTTTGGCATGGGCCAACGAGAGCAGCGACAGATACATAATAGAGGATGATTATGACAGTGAGTTTCGCATGAACGGACACCCGATACCGCCCATCCTCTCGATTGATGCGTGCGAAAAGGTCATCTATATAAATACATTTTCAAAGTCTCTCACATCCACCATCCGAATCAGCTACATGGTGCTGCCGGAGCATCTGGCAAATGAGTTTTACAGGAGGCTTTCATTTTACTCATGTACGGTATCCACCTTCGAGCAGTACACGCTGGCACGATTTATCAGCGAGGGCTATTTTGAAAAGCACATAAACAGGATGAGACTGCACTACGGCAGAAAGCGCCAAAGCGTGCTTTCGTCCATAAAAGGCTGCTTCACTGAAAAGGAATGCAGGGTAATAGAAAATGACTCCGGATTGCATTTTATCATACAGTTTGACACGAACCTTCCGGACAAAACAGTTGAAGAGCTGCTATTGAAAAAAGGCATAAAGCTTCAGGCGATTACCCATTTCAACCTGATCAAGCCAAAGGAGGACAGGCATCAGTTTATTATCAATTACTCAAATATTGATGCAGACAGGATAATGGATGAGCTTTTAATTATTAAAGATACAATACTTTAACCAGACAGTACTTTAATAAAGCCGATGGTAGTGTATACAAATAATAAATACAAACAGTGCGAATAATTTATTCATGTAAAAATTTGACATAGATTTTACATACATCTGATAGAGCATTTTACAAAGCATCCATATAATGTATTCTCGAAGACAAGAAATTTATTACATGTTGCAGGAGATACAAATGGAGAAAAAAATCAAAATTCAGGTTCGCGACCTGAATCTGTATTATGGCCAGAATCATGCACTGCATGGTGTCAATATGGACATAAAAGAAAACAGCGTGACAGCGCTGATCGGACCGTCAGGATGTGGTAAGTCTACATTTTTAAAGTGTATCAACAGAATGAATGATCTGGTTGACAACGTCAGAATCGAGGGAAGCATAGAGATAGATGGTGAGAATATATATGCACCATCAGTCGATACAACCGTACTTCGCAAAAAGGTCGGCATGGTTTTCCAGCAGCCGAATCCGTTCCCGATGAGCATATATGACAATATCGCATATGGCCCGAGAGTGCATGGCATCAAGGATAAAAAGATACTCGACCAGATAGTTGAGGAAAGTCTTCAGGGTGCTGCGATATTCAATGAAGTTAAAGATAGATTAAAGAAATCTGCTATGGGACTTTCGGGTGGACAGCAGCAGAGACTGTGTATTGCGAGAGCGCTTGCCGTACAGCCGGAGGTGCTTTTGATGGATGAGCCTACATCAGCGCTCGACCCTATCTCTACTTCAAAGATAGAGGAGCTCATGGAGGATTTAAAGAAAAAGTACACGGTTGTGGTTGTAACACATAACATGCAGCAGGCAGTGCGTGTGTCAGACGATACAGCCTTCTTCCTTGTGGGAGATATGGTTGAGTTTGGCGACACAAAGACGATTTTCTCATATCCACAGGACAAGAGAACAGAGGATTACATCACAGGGAGGTTTGGTTAATGAGATCGAAATTCGACGAGCAGCTTAAGAAGCTGAATGAAGAAATGATGCACATGGGAAGCATGATTGAGGAGTCAATCCAGAAAGCAATCGAGGCATTTATACATCAGGATGCCGATAGCGCCAAAGACATCATGGAGGGCGATTCGGAGATAGACAGAGAGCAGAAAAAGATAGAGAGCCTGTGCTTTAATCTGCTCATGCAGCAGCAGCCTGTAGCAAGAGACCTTAGAACAATTTCTGCAGCGATGAAGATGGTTACTGATATGGAGCGTATAGGAGACCACGCAGCCGATATCAGCGAGATGACCATTTTGATGAGCAGTGACAAGCCATACAGGGTCAATATAGAGCATGTCAAGAGCATGGCTTCAGAGACAATGCTTATGCTTATCAGAGCAATCGAGGCATATGTTGAGAAGAACAATGACAAGGCTCACATAGTGATGAAGCAGGATGATGTGGTTGATGATCTTTTTGATAAGGTAAAGGCTGAGCTTATTGATTTCATCAGGGAGCATCCGGAGGATGGTGAGCAGGCAGAGGATCTTCTCATGGTTGCAAAATACTTTGAGCGTATCGGAGACCATGCGACAAATATTGCTGAGTGGGTTGAGTTTGCGCTTGATGACAAGGTTCGCAAATCATGATTTAATTATCACACACAAATGAAAGGTATACATCGAATTGCATGCAAGCATGCATCGATGATACCTTTTTATCCTTTAATCATGAAATTTATACAGACGATGGATTTTACATAAATTTTACATAAAACCATCGTCTGTTTTACATTAGTAATGTATAATCGAAAGTAAAAAGCAGGTAAAAATTTTACATAAGATTTTTTGAAATGGAGAAAGCTATGGCACTTATTTATATTGTAGAGGACGATGAGAGCATACGTGAGATAGAGACTATTGCTTTAAAAAACAGTAATTACATCGTCAGTGCATTTGAAAACGCAAAGGAATTTTACAAGAAGCTGGATGAACTCGTACCGGACCTCATACTGCTTGATGTGATGCTTCCGGATGAGAGCGGCTACGATATCGTGAGAAAGCTCAGAAAACGTCCGGCCACACAGGATATTCCTATTATAATGGTCACAGCCAAGACCACAGAGATGGATATGATAAAAGGGCTTGACGGAGGCGCAGATGATTACATCAAAAAGCCTTTCTCAATCATGGAGCTTATCACAAGAGTAAAGGCACTGCTCAGGAGAACAGCGAAGGAGGAGCCGAAGCTTTTAAAGCTGGATGATCTGGTGATTGACCATGAGCGCCATGTGGTTACAGTGAACAATGAGCCGGTTGACCTTACATACAAGGAGTACGAGCTTTTAAGGCTTCTGATGGGCAGTCAGGGCATAGTCATGACCAGGGAGGTCATCATGAGAAGCGTCTGGGATACTGACTTTGAGGGTGAGACACGTACAGTGGATATGCACATAAAGACACTCCGCCACAAGCTGGGTGACTATGGCAGCAGGATAAAGACAGTCAGAAATGTGGGCTATGTTATAGAATAATAGCTGTTATAATGATTTTTAATATACATAAGCGGAGCGTACAGCATGAAAAAGAAGATTAACTATTATCTGGTAGCGACAGCACTTTTTGTAGCAATTGCCACTATGGTTTCCATGACAGTAATCAACTATTACCTCTTTCAGAAGCAGGTAAAGGAAGACCTGCAGGTCATGGCAGAGACAATAGAAAGCACCGGAATACTAAAACAGGATATAAATGAAATCCCGCAGATTGACGTGGAGGGTATTCGTGTCACCTGGATTGACAAGGACGGCACAGTGCTGTATGACAATCAAAATGATGTGAAAAAACTTGAAAATCATGGCGATAGACCGGAAGTTGAATCAGCATTTGATAAAGGTACGGGAGACAGCGTGAGAACATCAGCCACCATGAACAGCAATACTTTCTATCATGCCATAAAACTCAATGATGGGACGGTACTGCGTGTTTCTATTGCAGCGAGAAGTATCTGGAACATGTTTGCAAGCAGCATACCTGCCATGCTTATAGTGACGGTTATCATAGTAGGAATATGTGTGGTTCTCGCCAAGAGCCTGACCAGAAAGCTCATGAAGCCAATCGAGACACTCGCAGGCAACCTGGAGCAGGCCTCTGTCATCCAGAAAAAGACAGAGTACAAGGAGCTCGTACCGTTCATGAATGCGATAAGGATACAGCATGAGGGCGTGCTTGCCGCGGCAAAGAGCAGACAGGACTTCACAGCCAATGTGTCACACGAGCTAAAGACTCCGCTCACAGCCATCTCCGGCTACGCAGAGCTCATAGAAAACGGCATGGTCGAAAAGGAGCAGCAGATTCATTTTGCCACTGAAATCAGAAGAAATGCACAGCGCCTGCTTTCATTGATCAATGATATCATAAAGCTCTCTGAGCTTGATTCCAGCGAGGCGCAGCAGGGCTTTGAACAGCTTGATCTGTACGGTCTGGTCAAGGACTGCATGGAAAATCTACAGGTGAATGCCGAGCAGAGAAAAGTAGCACTCAATTTTGACGGCACTGACTGTATGGTACGAGGCAACAGGCAGCTTCTCACGGAGCTCGTTGAGAATCTCTGCCAGAATGCTATCCGCTACAACAATGAGGGCGGCACCGTAAATGTGACGGTACATAAGCTCGGTGGCAAGACAGTTCTCACGGTCGAGGACAACGGCATAGGCATCCCAAAGGACCAGCAGGAGCGCGTCTTTGAGCGCTTCTACAGAGTGGACAAGAGCCGCTCGAAGGAGACCGGCGGCACAGGCCTTGGGCTTGCGATAGTAAAGCATATAGTGGAGCTGCATGATGCAGGGCTGACGCTCGACAGCGAGGTGGGACGTGGCACAACAATAAAGGTGGAGTTTTAGCTCCGCCTTTTTGCATGCAGGGCGGGACGTAAGCACACAAGCTCTTGCAAAATCGTGGCGCAGTGTTTATAATCATATGTTAGCAGTGAAAACAAGGCAAAACCAGGAGGAACAGCCATGTATCAGGAAATATCAAAATTACTTATGTACGGAGATTTATCTCAGGACGAGATACTTTATAAATTGGGCCAGCTCTTTGAGCAGTTTGAGGTGGGCGAGTACAACAAGACAGAGCTTGTGCGCGACATCAATACACAGGTCAAGAGAATCCTAAAGGTAGCGACAGACTATGGCTTTGATGACAACCTGTGGCACAACTATCTCACTTTCTTCCTTATGATGAGTGAGAATCCGTTTTCCATCACCTGTGAGAAGGTCGGAGCCAGCGATGGCAGCGTAAATGGGCTTGTGGCAAACGATTTCAGGATTTTTAAGAAGCTTTTCGATTATGATTTCAAGCCAATCGAGTCAGCACTCGGAATAGACTGCTTCACACAGATCAGCAATTATAAGGCCATTGTGAAAAAGGACCTTATGTACAATCACAATGTCAGCGAGAAAGTAAGGGCGCTGAGCAAGAAGCTTGAGGCAGCTAAGGATGAGCAGGAGTTCTTTGATGTGGTAACAGGCTTTTACAAGGCATACGGAGTCGGCATGTTTGGTCTTAACAAGGCATTCAGGATTGAGGAGCATTTGGACGGGGGCTTTTCTTTCATGCCAATCAACAATATGGATGCGGTCATGCTCGATGACCTGATCGGTTATGAAATCCAGAAGAAAAAGCTCACAGACAATACAGAAGCGTTTGTGCAGGGCAAAAAGGCCAACAATGTGCTGCTTTTCGGAGACAGCGGAACCGGAAAATCAACAAGTATCAAGGCCATTGTCAATCAGTATTATGATGACGGACTGCGCATGATTGAGATATACAAGCATCAGTTTAAATATCTGTCAAAGATTATCGCAGCAATCAAAAACAGAAACTACAGATTTATCATATATATGGACGACCTCTCATTCGAGGAGCATGAGATTGAGTACAAGTTCCTAAAGGCAGTTATCGAGGGCGGTGTGGAGACAAAGCCTGACAACATACTGATCTATGCAACCTCTAACCGCCGTCACCTGATAAAGGAGACATGGAATGACCGTAATGACCAGGACAACAGCAATGACAAGCACCACTCAGATACAGTTGAGGAGAAGCTGTCACTTGTAAACCGTTTTGGTGTGACAATCAGCTACTCAAAGCCATCGCAGAAGGAGTTCTTCAACATCGTAACAGAGCTTGCGAGAAAGAGCGGCTGCACACTTTCAGACGAGGAGCTGTGCAGGGAGGCAAACAAGTGGGAGCTCAGCCATGGTGGCATTTCGGGACGTACTGCAACACAGTTTGTCAACTACATTATGGCTAACAATTAAGCAGCAGGCATAAGCATGAAAGGATAGTATATGCTCTACCAGATAAGTAATGGCGCTGTCGCATTTGGCGACGACGTCATTTTGCATAGTATAGATTTTGAAATCAGAAACACAGAAAAGATAGCGATAGTCGGCAGAAACGGCTGTGGCAAGACAACACTTTTAAAGCTCATTTCAGGCGAGGTTGAGATGGAAAAGCTCGACAGCGATGAGAGCGTATTTATTGCAAAGGCAGGAAACCCGGAGATAGGGTATCTGAAGCAGATTGCGTTTGATGATCCTGATGTGACACTCGAGCAGGAGGTGCGCAAATGCTTCGTGAAAATGGACGAGCGAAAGGCAGAGCTTGCGCGCGCGGCGGCAGAGCTCGAGCATGATTATTCCGATGAAAAGGTAGCCAGATATACCGCGATGGAGGAGGCCTTCAAGGATGATGGCGGCTACTATTATGAGAAGGAATATGAGGTCATGATCCGCAAGTTCGGCTTCTCTGACGACGAGCGTAAAAAGCCAATCCGTGATTTTTCCGGAGGTCAGCAGACCAAGATAGCATTCATAAAGCTGCTTTTGTCAAAGCCTGACATACTGCTTTTGGACGAGCCGACCAACCACCTCGATGTCACGACGATTGAGTGGCTTGAGGGCTATCTGAAGTCGTACCCGAAGGCAGTGGTTGTCGTATCCCATGACCGTATGTTTCTCGACAATGTGGTAGATGTGGTATACGAGATAGAGTACGGCACAGCAAGGCGCTATCCGGGCAATTATACCAATTTTATCGCCCGCAAAAAGGAAAACTACGACAAGCAGATGAAGGATCACATCGCCCAGCAGAAGGAGATAGAGCGTTTGCAGCGTATGGTTACGCGCTTCAAGGGCAAGCCGACCAAGACAGCCATGGCGCAGTCAAAGCAGAAGGCTATCGACCGCATGGTGATTATCGAGGCGCCGGACAAGTACGACAACAAGACCTTCCATGCCAATTTCCAGCCCGAAAAGGAGACCGGAAACGATGTGCTTTATACATCAGAGCTTGCAATCGGCTATGACCATCCGCTCTCTGTAGTGTCGCTTGATTTGAAAAGAGGCGAAAAGCTTGGTATACTCGGCGGAAATGGACTTGGAAAATCGACATTTTTAAAGACTATCGTGGGTAAGATCCCTGCACTTTCAGGCGAGTACCGCTTTGGAACCAACGTGCAGATAGGATATTTCGACCAGCAGATGGCCATGTATACAAGCAACAAGACTGTGCTCGATGATTTCTGGGATGAGTATCCGAATCTTACAGAAACCGAGGCCAGAAATGCACTCGGAGCCTTCCTTTTTTCAGGGGAGGACGTGTTCAAGAACGTAAATATGCTCTCCGGAGGAGAAAAGGTCAGACTGGCGCTTTGTAAGATTTTAAAGACCAGACCGAACGTGCTCGTGCTCGATGAGCCAACTAACCATATGGATATCGTAGGCAAGGAAACGCTGGAGAGCATGCTTAAGGACTACAAGGGCACACTGATTTTTGTATCACACGACAGATATTTTGTGAAAAAGGTAGCCACACAGCTGCTTGTGTTCGAGGATGGAACGACCAATCTCTATCAGTTTGGCTATGAGCAGTATCAGGAAAAGCTCGACAGGGAGGCTTCGGAGAGCAAAAATGTATACAGAGGCAATGCGATATTTGGCGGCGCGATAAGCCAGAACGGCAGCAGTCAGACAGGCAGTGATGCAAACCGGAGCACGTCACAAAATGCTGCAGCAGGTAATGTGGGCGAAAGCACCAATGCAAATAACGCGACAGGCGGCATGGCTGTCTCATCAACCGGCAAGGCATATTACAACCCGGGCAAGGAGCGCTCAAAGATACAAAAAAAGGTCAAAAAGGCCGAGGAGGACCTGGCGGTCAAGGAGGCAAAGCTCGATGAGCTCAAGGCCGAGCTTATGAAGCCGGAGTATCAGTCAAGCTACTCAAAGCTCACGGAAATCCAGAACGAAATAGACGCTCTCGAGGAAGAAATCCTTATAGATATGGAGGCGTGGGAGGAGCTTTCCTCTCAGCTTGAGGCACTTGAGTAGTGTATAAAAAATCATCTGACTTGATGTTTTTTATCTTGATGAAATCCTTAATTATAGCGAAATCAAGTGATTTCGCGTTGGATCATAAATAAAATCTTGATTTTTTATATAAAATGCATAAAAATGATTGATGAAAAAGAAATTTATGGTATAATATTTACATGATACAGACAACGTATCAAATAAACGATAAAGGGGTTGGACATCATGAGAATAACAATTTCAGGAAGAAACATCGAATTAACAGAGGGGCTTAAGCAGGCAGTAGAGGAGAAGCTGTCAAAGCTGGAGAAGTTTTTTAAACCGGACACAGACGTATACGTTACACTCAGCGTAGAAAAGGATAGACAGAAAATTGAGGTTACTATCCCGGCAAAGGGACATGTTATCCGTTCAGAGCAGGTCAGCAGCGATATGTACGTATCAATTGACCTGGTAGAGGAAGTAATCGAGAGACAGCTTCGCAAATACAGAACCAAGATTTCCGCAAAGAAGTATGCACCGGCGATATTCCAGGATGATTTCGTGGAGGCAGACGATGCAGAGGACGAGGAAATCAAGATTGTCCGTACCAAGAGATTTGGTATGAAACCTATGTATCCTGAGGATGCATGCATCCAGATGGAGCTCTCAGGACACGATTTCTTCGTATTCAGAAATGCAGAGAATGACGAAGTAAATGTAGTCTACAAGAGAAAAGGAAATACATACGGACTTATCGAACCGGAATGTTAGACTCTTATTTTTCATCATAATTTAACCTTTTTTTCATCGAAAACCGGCAGCCGTTGGCTGCTGGTTTTTTATATTAACCATTTATATAAAATTTATAGTAAATTATCTTGAAAATAGAACAAATATTCGATATAATTATTATAGGTGCTACCACACGTAGACGTGTAGATGGCGGTTCGCTTTTTGCGGGGAGTCTATAGCTCCGTTTACATAGATATGCTCTCATTCGAGAAATCTGATGGAAGGAGGACTTCGCTTATGCTTACAGTCGATACCTTGATTGCAGTGCTCAGTCTCTGTTTAACCTCATTTGGTCTTGGATATGCGATTGGTTCCAATGGCAGTAAGACCACAAAAAAATAACCGCCCCAGCCTGGAAACTGAACGGTTATTTTAACTAAGTAAATGATCAGGCGAACCGTTGTTATAGGTAGCACCTTTTTGTTATCTATATTTTAACATTCATTTCTAATCATGTCAAAATTATTTTTAAATAAATTTTGGATTAAATTTAAAAAAAATGAAATAATTAGAACAAAAACCTCAAAATATAGTACAAATTTATCATTCCAAAAATTCTTATGAGAAAAGCGCAATATAAACCAAAAACCAACTAAATTAAACCAAAAACCATGTCGTATTTTGTCGAAAACTGCTAATCACCTATCAATATTAAAAATTCTAATAGAAATCTTCAAAATACCAGCACATAACGCGCCTAGAATATTGATATATTATATGGAAAAATTAACCCACCAACAAAAACAAAGAGAAAAATTTCGTAAAAAACGAAAAAAATTTCGAAAGAAAGACAAAAAGAAGTTCTATGAAAAATATAGTTGATGGAGGGGAACAAATATTTGAGAACAATGTACTATGAACAGAAAGGACTTATTAACCTCGATGATATCGTAGATATATTTATTGAGGTGGGAAATATACACAATTACCTGGAAAATGCAGCCTTGCGGATTTTGCTTTTTGGCAATCCTGAGCTGAATTTTTATCAGTGCCGATTATTAGTATTGAAGTACGGAGAATCACTTTCACAGGATGATTTGCACGGGCGGATGGTATTTATGAGAATGATACAGCTGCTGGAAGTTAACACAGTTTAAAATAAGATGAGAATTTCTTTTTTGACCGGGCAACCGGTCTTTCTTTTTTGCACAAATGGTGTTATAATTTTGGAAAAATTATGTTGATTACTCATAGCTTTAAAAAAGAAGCATTGCATTGTGTTTAATTAAGCCAAAGCATGATAATTCAATCAAAGAAAAGAGGACAAAAATGAACATCGTAGTACTTGCCGGAGGGCTCAGCACAGAGAGAGATGTTTCCTTCAAGACAGGAAGCATGGTAGCTAAGGCACTCAAAGAGAACGGCCACAAAGTTATATTATTGGATGTATTTATGGGATATAGTGACAGGGAGGAGGACCTGACAGGTATATTTGACCGCGCGGACGAGATAAGCGTGCAGGTCAGCGATATTCCGACAGAGGCACCTGACCTCGCAAAGGTAAAGGCTTCCAGAAAGGACCAGTCACCTTGCTTCTTCGGACCAAATGTCATCAAAATGTGTCAGATGGCGGACATTGTTTTCATGGCTCTCCACGGAGAAAACGGAGAAAACGGAAAGATACAGGCAGCATTTGACCTCTTCGGTGTCAAATATACAGGCAGCGATTATTTAAGCTCAGCAATCGCCATGAACAAGGAGACATCAAAGCAGTTCTTCCTTGCAAACGGTATCCCTACTCCAAAGGGTATTTCCATGACAAGAGCGACCAGACAGGACGATATCACAAAGCTTGACCTGACACTTCCATGCGTGGTAAAGCCATGCTGCGGCGGTTCAAGCATCGGTGTCACTATCGTTAGGGATGCGGCAGAGTTCAAGGCGGCACTTGACGATGCCTTCAAGTGGGAAAATGAGCTGGTTATCGAGGAATTTGTACAGGGCAGGGAGTTCTCTGTCGGCGTTATCGAGGGCAAGGCTCTTCCTATTATAGAGATTGCACCGAAGGAGGGCTTCTACGATTATAAGAACAAATACAAGGCGGGCAGTACAGTAGAGACATGTCCGGCCGAGCTTCCTGAGCAGGTGACAAAGGATATGCAGCACTATGCCGAGGAGGTTGCGCGCGTTATCGGGCTTGACACATATTCACGCTCAGACTTTTTGCTCAATGAAAAAAATGAGATGTTCTGCCTAGAGGCAAACACACTGCCGGGCATGACTCCGACCAGTCTTCTGCCACAGGAGGCAGCGGTTATCGGTATGAGCTTTAATCAGCTCTGTGAGCATCTGATTGACATATCTTTGAAAAAATATGAGGTGTAGCATGTCGGATAAGTACATGAAGAATCTTACATTTGCAAATATCGCAAAGGCTTGCGATGGCACATACATAGGCGATGAGACACTGCTTGATACGACAATCACCGGCGCAGTCATAGACAGCAGACAGGTGAAGGAGGGCTATCTTTTTATCCCGATAAAGGGAGAAAGGGTGGACGGACACAAATTCATTCCGACTGTGTTTGAGCAGGGGGCGGCAATTGTGCTCTCTGAGCATGAGCTGACGGATCCGGCAGGCCCATATGTGCTTGTTGAATCAACCACCGATGCCATGAAAAAGCTAGCGGCATTTTACAGAAAAAGCCTTGATATCAAGGTGGTGGGTATCACCGGAAGTGTCGGCAAGACCAGCACCAAGGAGATGATATCATCAGTTCTTGAGCAGAAATACAGCGTCCACAAGACCGCAGGCAATTTCAACAACGAGATAGGCCTGCCACTCACCATTTTCGGAATCAGGGAAAGCCATCAGGTAGCGGTGCTTGAGATGGGCATATCTGATTTTGGCGAGATGCACAGACTTTCTACTATGTCTTGCCCGGATGTCATGGTCATCACCAATATCGGCTACTGCCATCTGGAGTTTTTGGGCGACAGGGATGGTGTGCTTAAAGCAAAGACAGAGTGCTTTGAGCATATGATGCCGGATGCGGTCGCAGTGCTGAATGCAGATGACGATAAGCTGGCCACAGTGCAGACGGTAAATGGAAAGCCTGCCATATACTATGGCAAGGAATCGGCTTCAGGCGTTCATAAATCAGTATATACCACAAATATTGAAAACCTGGGCTTCGACGGCATGAAGGCTCATTTTGTCACTCCGGAGGGTGAGTTTGATGCACACATCCACATCCCGGGTGAGCACAATGTATACAATGCCATGGCGGCAGCAGCTGTCGGATTGCAGCTTGGCCTCACAATAGCTGAGATAAAGTCAGGAATCGAGAAAGCAGAGACAATCGCAGGGCGTACCAATTTTATCAAAACGCATGGCATGACAGTGATAGATGACTGCTACAATGCAAATCCTGTATCCATGAAATCCTCTATCGAGGTGCTTTCACATGCAAAGGGCAGGACAATAGCAGTGCTTGGCGACATGGGCGAGCTTGGAAGTGATGAGAAAAAGCTGCACCATGAGGTAGGCGAAGCAGTTGGAGAGAATCATATCCATACACTTTTTGCTGCAGGAGAGCTTGCAAAGGAATATGCAGCCGGAGCCGCAGAGAAATCGTCCGATGTAGACATCCACTATTTCGAGGATAGGGAGACCATGACACAGGAGCTCCTTTCATATGTGAAGGAGGGCGACACCATACTGGTGAAGGCATCGCACTTCATGGAGTTTCCGAAGGTAGTCGAGGCTCTGAGTAAGTAAAATCAGGTAAAATCAATCTGATAGAAATTAATTCGATATTTAATTATTGCGAGGAATGGATATTCTCCAAGCCTCATAATATTATAAAAGAAAGAGAGAAAAATAATGGCACAGAATCCAATCGTAACAATCACAATGGAAAACGGCGATGTGATCAAGGCGGAGCTTTATCCGGAAATCGCACCAAACACAGTAAACAACTTTATCAGCTTAATCAATCACAACTTCTATGACGGAGTATGCTTCCACCGTGTAATCAAGGGCTTTATGCTCCAGGGCGGAGATCCTGACGGAAACGGCACAGGCGGCCCTGGCTATGAAATCAAGGGTGAGTTCACACACAACGGCTTCAAAAATGACTTAAAGCACACAGCCGGTGTACTTTCAATGGCACGTACCATGATACCTGATTCAGCAGGCAGCCAGTTCTTCATCATGCATCAGGATGCACCACATCTCGACGGCGAGTATGCGGCATTCGGTAAGGTAATCGAGGGCATGGATGTGGTAAACAAGATCGCAGAGGTGCGCACAGACTACATGGACAAACCACTTGAGGCTCAGGTCATGAAGACAGTTACAGTTGAGACCTTCGGAGTGGACTATCCGGAGCCGGAGACAGTTTAATGATAATAATTATCGATGAGGCAAGTGCAAAACTTGCCTCTTTTTACTATCATGATGAGATATTCAAGCTGCAGTGGAGAAGTGTGGCAGGCAAGGCATCTATGTCAGAAGAGCTGCAAGAAAAACTGTATGTTGCGCTACCGGCTGATGAATCAATTAATGACTTCCAAAAAACAACGATACAAGAATCTGCAGATAACACCGCGAAAGCTAATACGGGAAATCAAAGAATACCGAAAGCTCCCGCCGACTGTATCTGGATAGTATCAAACCGGCAGCAGAAGCAAATAGCCGACTCACTCGGCATAGCATCAGTAGGAGAACCGCAGTGCGGCACGCGCTATGCAGTCGAGAGCCTTGCGGAGCTTGATATTGAGTATCTTGAGCGGGTGCGCAGGCGGTATAATCACATCCCGTGGGACATCGGTGAGACAGACAGGTGTCTGATACGTGAGCTGTCCCTGTCAGACCTTCCTGCGCTCTATGAGCTCTATGACAAGCCCGGCATGACAGACTTTGTGGAGCCGCTTTACGACTACGAGACAGAGCTTGAATACCAGAAAGCATATATAGAGAACATGTATGGCTTTTACGAGTATGGCATGTGGCTTGTATTTTCCAAGAAAACAGGGAAGCTGATAGGCAGGGCAGGGCTTGAGCATGATGAACTGGGCTATATGATAGCGCCGGAATTATGGAACCAGGGCTATGCCACGGAGGTATGCCGCTTCATCATAGACTACGCGCGCGAAAACACAGACTTTGAAGAGCTTTACTGCCGGATAGACGAGAGAAATGAGGCATCGGTGCGTCTTGCCAAAAAGCTTGGATTTACAAATAGCGGGCATATGGATGATGATATAAACGCTTCCATATATAGAAAAAACATAAAAAACAATGAAAAACATTGAAAAACATTGAAAAATATGCAATTAGGCAATAAAATATAAACATAGTTTAACGATTTGGAGGACGAAAAAATGAAACAATACGCATACGGAGTAGATATAGGTGGAACAACTGTAAAGATAGGCTTTTTCGAGACAACAGGAAAGCTTGTCGATACATGGGAGATTCCTACACGCACAGAGAATTCCGGCGAGCTCATCCTGCCTGATATCGCAGCATCCATCAAGGAGAATAACGAGAAGCATGGCATAGAGATGGGTGACATCGAGGGCGTAGGCATGGGAGTGCCGGGACCTATAAAGGATGACGGAACAGTATTGAAGTGTGTCAACCTCGGCTGGGGCGTGTTCAACGTGGCACAGTCACTCTCAGTGCTGTGCGGCGGCATCAAGGTAAAGGCCGGAAACGATGCCAACGTAGCTGCACTCGGTGAGATGTGGCAGGGTGGCGGAAAGGGTCATCAGGATGTAGTCATGATCACACTCGGCACAGGTGTAGGCGGAGGAATCATCCGCGAGGGCAAAATCGTAGCCGGAGTAAACGGAGCAGGCGGAGAGATAGGACATATGCCTATGGTAGATGATGAGTCAGAGTGCTGCGGCTGCGGCAAGAAGGGCTGCTTAGAGCAGTATGCATCAGCAAACGGTCTCGTAAGAGTGGCAGAGAGATACATTGCAGCACACAGGGATGTGGCAACAAAGCTTGATTTAAATGCAGGCTTCACAGCCAAGGATGTATGCGATGCGGCAAAGGCAGGAGATGCAGCGGGCATTGCGGCAGTAGAGCAGTCTATGAAGCTTCTCGGCAAGGCAATGGCAGCAGTAGCATGCGTTATGGACCCTGAGGTATTTGTTGTAGGCGGAGGCCTCTCAAAGGCAGGCAGCATCATCATCGATACAGCAGCAAAGTACTATAAAGAGTATGCTTTCCATGCAAGCCGCGAGACAGAGATCAAGCTTGCCACACTCGGCAACTCAGCCGGCATGTATGGCGGAGTAAAGATGGTTATCGGCTAACAACATAAGATTGCAATTTTTAAAGAAATAAAATATAATGGCTACTAAAGATACACTACAATCGAGGTGAGACTATTGGCAGATTACTCAACAGAAGAATTAGAAAAAATAGCGGACAAATTTCGCTCAGACACAAGCGGTATAAGGGGAACAAAGGATTTTACGAGTCCCGAGGAGCTTTACGATGAGCTGAAAAAGGAAATCAAAAAGTATCATCCGTCGGATGACACGAGCCTTGTGGACAAAGCCTACAGGGTAGCTTATGATGCCCATAAGGGGCAGGCGCGTAAGTCAGGAGAGCCTTATATCATACATCCGCTTTGTGTTGCCATAGTACTCGCCGAGCTCGAGCTGGATAAGGAAACCATTGCAGCAGGACTGCTCCATGATGTGCTGGAGGACACCATCATGACCATGGATGAGATGCGTGCGGAGTTTGGAGACGATGTCGCACATCTGGTGGATGGTGTCACGAAGTTAAAGCACCTGCATCTGACAGACAGCACCAAGGATCCGAAGGACAAGAATGCGGACAGGCTTGAGATGCAGGCTGAGAATCTGCGTAAGATGTTTCTCGCCATGGCGAAGGATATCAGAGTCATCCTCATAAAGCTGGCAGACAGACTGCACAATATGCGTACACTCAAGTACCAGTCCAAGGAGGCACAGCAGCGTATCGCCAGAGAGACACAGGATATCTACTGCCCTATCGCACAGCGACTTGGTATCAGCAAGATAAAGATAGAGCTCGAGGACCTTTGTATGAAGTACCTCTATCCGGATGCCTACTACGATCTGGTAGAGAAGGTAGCCCTCAGAAAGACAGAGCGAGACACCTACATCCAGGGCCTGGTAAACGATGTCAAGAAGTATGTTACAGATGCCGGCATCAAGGCTGAGATATACGGCAGGGCAAAGCATTTCTTCAGTATATATAAGAAGATGGTCAATCAGGACAAGACGATAGACCAGATATATGACCTCTTTGCCATCAGAATTCTGGTGGATACCATACCGGACTGCTATGCAGTGCTTGGTATCATACATGAGAAGTATAAGCCTATACCGGGCCGTTTCAAGGACTATATCGCCATGCCGAAGCAGAACATGTACCAGTCGCTTCACACGACACTCATAGGCCCGAGCGGACAGCCGTTTGAGATACAGATACGTACCTATGAGATGCATCGTACAGCTGAGTACGGTATCGCAGCGCACTGGAAGTACAAGGAAGCAAACAACGGCAATGCAACTACCACCACTGTCACAGAGGAGGAGAAGCTCAGCTGGCTGCGCCAGATACTCGAGTGGCAGCAGGACATGTCGGATAATAAGGAGTTTATGACTTTATTAAAGAGTGATTTAAATTTATTCTCCGACAATGTATTTGCATTCACACCGTCCGGCGATGTAAAGAACCTGCCAAAGGGCTCCACACCTATAGACTTTGCCTACAGCATACACTCTGCGGTCGGCAACAAGATGGTCGGAGCCAAGGTGAACGGCAAGCTGGTGCCGATAGACTATGTCATCAAAAACGGTGACCAGATAGAGATAATCACCTCACAGAACTCCAAGGGACCAAGCCGTGACTGGCTCAAGGTCGTAAAGAGCACACAGGCCAAGAACAAGATCAACCAGTGGTTCAGAAGTGAGCTCAAGGAGGAGAATATACAGCATGGCAAGGATCTGATAGCAGCCTATGCCAAGGCAAAGGGTATCAACTTTGCAGAGATAAACAAGCCTGAGTATCAGGAGAAAATACGCCGCAAATACGGCTTCCACGACTGGAACTCATGCCTTGCAACCGTCGGCCACGGCGGACTCAAGGAGAGCCAGATAGTCAACAGGATGTACGATGAGTACAAGAAGGATCATGTGGTGCCTGTGACAGATGCAGATGTGCTTGGCAGCATCGCAGAAAAGCAGCAGGCGGCAGCAGGCATACAGCCGGAGCACAAGTCAAAGAGCGGTATTGTGGTACACGGACTCTATGACGTGGCTGTGCACTTCTCGAAGTGCTGCAATCCTGTTCCGGGAGATGAGATCGTGGGCTTTGTCACAAGAGGCCGAGGCATCTCCATCCACAGGACAGACTGCGTGAATATCATCAATCTGTCCAAGATAGAAAAGGACAGGCTCATAGAAGCAGAGTGGCAGGATACAGCCCTCATGGACAACGGTGCCGAGTATCAGGCGGACCTGAAGATATTCTGTCATGACAGGCCGGGACTGCTCGTAGATATCACAAAGATATTTACCGAGAAGGAAATCAATATCAGTGGTATCCAGTCCAAGACCAGCAAGCAGGGCATCGCTACAATCGAGGTATTTTTCAATATCAGAGGCAGGGACCAGATAAAGGTTCTAGTGGAGAAGCTCAGACAGATAGAAAGTGTAATAGACGTAGAGAGGACCACCGGCTAAATCCCGGTGGTTCTTGCGTGAAGCATAACATATAACAGACAAGGAGTACACTCATATGGTAAATATGAAGATAGACCACTTCGTAGTGGGACCGGTGCAGACCAACTGCTACTTTGTCACCAATATAAAGACAAAGGAAATGATAATAATAGACCCGGGCGCGTGTGCTAATCAGCTCGCCAAAAAAGTGGACGAATCAGGCGCAAAGCCAGTAGCAATACTGCTCACACACGGACACTTTGACCATGCCACTGATGCAAAGCCGCTCGCAGACCGCTACGGCATCAAGATATATATCCATGAGGCAGACAAAGCCACACTCGATGACCCACAGCTCAATGTCAGCTACATGATGGGCCAGTCCAAGACATTTTATGCAGATGTATTTTTGAAGGATAAGCAGGAGCTTGACATCGCAGGCTTTCACATAGTAGTGCTTCACACACCGGGGCATACACCGGGCGGCTGCTGCTATTATTTCCCGTATGAGGACGTGATCTTTACAGGAGACTCACTGTTTTGCGGCTCAATCGGACGTACGGATTTCAAGGGTGGCAGCATGTCAGACCTTGTGCGCACAGTGAAGGAAAAAATCATGACACTGCCTGAGCATACAGAGGTGTACCCGGGCCACAACGACACAACAACCATAGAAAACGAGAGGATGTATAACCCTTACTTATGATAGTAGTAGTATTTAATAAACCGGATTTTGAATATGATGTGCACTCACTGCTCAAGGAGTTCTTCCCTCAGGAGGATGTGCAGATGTACTATAGTTGCCCACCTGATGAGGTGGAGGGGAAAAACCTGGCCTGCACACACCACGAGATGACAGATGATGGCGTAAAGGAATTTGCGGATGCCTCACAGGTATTTAAGATAGACTATGTGGGCGATGAAATTGCAGTGGAGTGGACGCTGAATAGAGACGGAAAAAGAATCTGCACAAAAATATCAGTAGACAGTGCAGACCGCAAGGAAACTAAAAACCGCCTTAAGCTCGCCCTGTATTCCATGATAGAAAAGGGCACAGGAAAGAGCCTTCCGTGGGGCACACTCTCAGGCATTAGACCGACCAAGATAGCCATGAAATGCATAGAGGATGGCATGAGCGATAAGGAAACCTACGACTATCTGAAGAAAACCTACCTCGCAAGCGATGAGAAAATCGACCTCTCAATAGGCATAGCAAAGCGCGAGAAGGCACTGCTCGATAGGGTGGACTATGACAACGGCTACAGCCTGTACATAGGCATACCTTTCTGCCCGAGCACCTGTGCATACTGCTCGTTTACCTCATACCCGCTTGGTGTGTGGAAAAACCGCGTAGACGATTACCTCGATGCACTCGAGAAGGAGATAGACTACACGGCGCAGAAATTCTACCACAAAAAGCTAAACTCCATCTACATAGGAGGCGGCACACCGACCACACTAAGCCCTGCCCAGTTTGACAGGCTTATCAGAAAAATTAAATGCAGCTTTGATTTAAAGGACTGCCTGGAATTTACCGTGGAGGCAGGCAGACCGGATTCCATCACGAGAGAAAAGCTCTTGGCACTAAAGAAAAACGGCATCAGCCGTATATCAGTAAATCCGCAGACCATGAAGCAGCAGACACTTGATATAATAGGAAGGCACCACACGGTAGACGATACGATACAAAGCTTCAAGCTTGCGCGTGAGCTGGGCTTTGACAACATAAACATGGATCTCATCATGGGACTTCCTGAGGAGACACTCGATGATGTAAGGCACACAATGGAGCTGGTGAAGGAGCTGGCGCCTGACAACGTCACTATCCACTCACTCGCAGTAAAGCGAGCTGCAAGACTCACAATCTTCAAGGACCGCTACAGCGATATGCAGATGGTCAACACTCAGGAGCATATGGATCTCTGCGCAGCCTATTGTAAGCAGATGGGGCTTGAGCCATACTACCTCTACAGGCAGAAGGGCATGGCAGGCAACATGGAAAACGTAGGCTATGCGGCAAAGGGCAAGGCCGGCGTATACAACATATTGATAATGGAGGAGAAGCAGACTATTGTAGCTTGTGGAGCCGGAGCAAGCACCAAGCGCGTCTGGCCTGTACCGAATCCGGATGGCACACACCGCATCGACAGATGCGAGAATGTCAAGGATGTAGGGCAGTATATCGCAAGGATTGATGAGATGATAGAGAGAAAGCAGAGGCTGTTTGAGGAAAAATAGGCAGCATGACATATAATAATGTATAATTATTGGTGCTGTAATACCATAGCGATTAGCGAATATGTCAAAAATTGTAAAGAAAACCTAATATTCATTGACAAAGAATAAAAAAAAGGTGAAAATAAGACATTGGAAAACCCAATTAGATACAACAAAAGATACGCTAATCCGAATAAACATACAAAAACAAAACAGACTAAAAATATTCGGGGGGGGTACAAAGGTACCTCCCTCGGAGTAGGTATAGAGGGAAATAAAAGATACCATAAGGAGAATTTAGAAAGAATGTACAGAAAGAAAGGCAGAGGATGGACAAAGCATATAGACTTCATGCTTTTGGACATCATATGCATATTGATAGCATTTTTTATTTCATATGTAATACGCTTTGGCTTTAATAACCCATATGTGGACAAGGACTACCGCATACTCGGTGTAGCCTTCCTTCTGATAGATTTCTTTGTGGAGATAATGGCAGATTCATTCAAGAATGTCCTAAAACGTGGATATCTGGATGAATTTATATCGACCTGTAAGCATGCAATACTTGTATTTCTGGTGACAGCACTGTTTCTGTTCACCACACAGATGGCTGATATATACTCGCGATTATCATTTTATATCATGTTTCCAATCTATGTGACAATAACATATGTAGCAAGGGTGGCGCTCAAAAGCTTCCTTAAGAAAAAGGACTTTGGAGTATCAAAAAAATCGCTGTTTGTCATAGCACCTGATGCTATGCTTTGTGATACACTGCGCACAGTGGAGAAAAGCTGTATAGGCTATACAAAGATAGTAGCAGCTTCACTGGATACAGATATGAAGGGTGAGACTATATGCGGCATACCGATTGTCGCAAACCATGATGGCATAGTGGACTATGCGTGCGATGAGTGGGTGGATGAGGTACTCATCCCGCCTTGCAGCGAGGATGAATATCCTGAGAAGATGGCAGATATATTCCTTGAGATGGGAATAGCCGTACATACAGGAATAGCCAAAAACGGCACAGCCCAGGGCGGCTACAAGCAGATAGAAAAGATAGGCGACTACACAGTGGTCACATCTAGCGTGAACTATGCCAACACCAGCGCACTTCTGGTAAAGAGGGGCATGGATATAGTCGGAGGACTGGTAGGCTGCCTGTTCACACTAATCATCATGATATTTGTGGGACCGGCGATATACATAGCATCGCCTGGACCGATATTTTTCTCGCAGGAGAGAGTCGGCAGAAACGGCAGAAAGTTCAAGATGTATAAATTCCGTAGCATGTATATGGATGCCGAGGAGCGAAAGAAAGAGCTTATGGCACAGAATAAAGTGGGCGACGGAATGATGTTTAAGATGGACTTCGACCCGAGAATCATAGGCAATAAGGTACTGCCAAACGGGAAAAAGAAAACCGGAATTGGACAGTTTATTAGGAAAACAAGCCTGGATGAATTCCCACAATTCTTCAACATACTAGTGGGAGATATGAGCCTGGTAGGCACCAGACCGCCAACACTGGATGAGTGGGAGAAGTATGAACCACATCACAGAGCCAGAATGTCATTTCGACCGGGACTGACCGGACTGTGGCAGGTGAGTGGTAGAAGTAATATCACGGATTTTGAGGAAGTGGTGAAGCTTGATACCCAGTATATTGGGGAGTGGAGTGTAAAGAATGATTTGAGAATTATTTTTAAGACTGTTGTAAGTATTATGCAAAGTGATGGAGCAATATAGAAAACCATCGCATTGGGAAATCCTATCCATACGGATGTGTACATAAAAAATCTTGGGATGAAGGAGAACAGAGGACATGAAAGTATGTTTAGTTGGTTCGTCAGGAGGACATCTGACACATTTATATATGTTAAAGCCGTTTTGGAAAGATAAGAATCATTTTTGGGTTACATTTGATAAAGAGGATGCAAGAAGTCTGCTTGAAGGTGAGAAAATGTATCCTTGTTATTATCCGACAAACCGGAGTCTAAAGGCTCTTATTAAGAATACCAAGATTGCATGGAATGTGTTACACAAGGAAAAGCCAGATTTGATTATTTCCTGTGGTGCAGCAGTTGCGGTCCCGTTTTTTTATATTGGTAAAATGATGGGTGCAAAGTTGGTCTACATCGAGGTTTTTGATCGAATTGATAAACCGACAATGACAGGAAAGATGGTTTATCCCATTGTGGACAAGTTTGTTGTGCAGTGGGAAGAACAGAAAAATGTCTACTCAACAAACCGTATTGACGTAGCATCGTCGAAAAGAACCTGTTTTGCACACTAATTGAGTTGCTGAAATTGGCTATATTTTACAGCTATATGAACTGAAAATGCCAAAAATCTATACAGAACGCTGAACTTTTGACCCCTGTGGCACAAAATTGACACATCTTTTTCAGAAGAATCATAGAAATGGCGAAAAACAGGATAAAACAACAAAAATCTATGAGTTTATCATTAACGTCTGAAACTGCTGTTGAGTACACTATCTGACCTGCTAATGACACCTACATCATAACGGTTTGTTGAGTCATGAAAAATAGAGAAAAACAGATGATTTCTACCTCATAAAACAGCTGTTGAGTAGAGCCTGGATGGTGATGATAAATACATGTTTTGTGCAGTGAGAGTGAATGATTTGTTCATAACGAACAATGAATAGTGAGAATTTGGCCAGGTGATATATACAGTTTTAATAAAACACATGCACCGACAGGGTTCGACTCAACAATCCAACACTTAGAAAAAACGTCATTGCAGGGTATACGGGGTTCGACTGTATAAAGCATCAATTCGGTTATAGAGAAATAGGGACGAGTGTACTCAACGGATGTTTTATGAAGTAGAAACATGATTGCTGGGGTAGTTGGATACGACAGCATAAGAAAACACTTAGCCGAGTGTGGTTATCACACAGTGGAAATTAGAGGGAAATACCATCCATATGGATGTGTACATAGAAAATTAGAGGATATGCCCGATGAGGACCGGAGGAATAAATGAATTATGGATATTAAAAAAGAATACGAGCGATGGCTGATGAATGCAACTGCGGATGCAGATGTCGCCGCTGAACTGAAAACGCTGGATGATACAAAAATTGAGGATGCTTTTTATCGTGATCTTGCTTTTGGCACCGGCGGTCTGCGTGGCGTAATTGGTGCAGGCACGAACCGAATGAATGTCTACACCGTGGCGAAGGCTTCTCAGGGCCTGGCTGACTATCTGAAAAAGAACTTTGCAGAGCCGTCTGTGGCCATCGGCTATGACAGCCGCATCAAGAGCGATGTGTTTGCAAAGGTGGCTACGGGCGTGTTCGCGGCCAATGGCGTTAAGGTCAATATTTGGCCTGCTCTGATGCCGGTTCCGATCGTGTCTTTTGCAACCCGTTATCTGCACACCTCTGCCGGTGTCATGGTGACCGCATCTCACAATCCCAGCAAATACAACGGTTATAAAGTCTATGGTGCGGATGGTTGCCAGATCACCACTGAGGCCGCTGCTGAGATTCTGGCTGAGATCGAAAAGCTGGATATATTTGCAGATGTCAAGAACAGTGACTTTGAAGCGGGAATGTCAAACGGCATCATCCGGTACATTCCGGACGAGGTCTACACGGCCTTCGTGGAGCAAGTCAAGAGCCAGTCTGTTCTCTTTGGCGAAGAAGTCAACAAGAACGTGGCCATCGTGTATAGTCCGCTGAACGGCACCGGCTTGAAACCTGTGACCCGTACCTTAAAAGAAATGGGTTACACCAATATCACTGTTGTCAAGGAGCAGGAGCAGCCGGATGGCAACTTCCCGACCTGCCCATATCCCAACCCGGAAATCAAGGAAGCTATGGCACTGGGCATGGAGTATGCCAAGAAGTGCAATGCCGACCTGCTGCTGGCAACCGACCCTGACTGCGACCGTGTGGGTATCGCTGTCAAGAACAAGGCAGGGGAATACGAGCTGCTGACCGGTAACCAGACCGGAATGTTACTGTTGGACTACATTTGCAGCCAGCGTGTGAAGCACGGCAAGATGCCCGCAGACCCAGTCATGGTCAAGACCATTGTCACGATGGATATGGGTGAACAGATTGCGACTCATTATGGTCTGCGCACCATCAACGTGCTGACCGGCTTCAAGTTCATCGGTGAGCAAATCGGCAAACTGGAACAGCAGGGCAAGGCGGACAGCTATGTGTTCGGTTTTGAAGAAAGCTATGGCTATCTGACCGGCTCCTACGTCCGCGATAAGGACGGCGTAGACGGTGCCTACATGATCTGTGAGATGTTCAGCTACTATGCTACTCAAGGCATCAGCTTGTTAGACAAGTTGGACGAACTGTACAAGACCTATGGCTACTGCTTGAACACGCTACATAGCTATGAGTTCGATGGCAGTGCTGGTTTTGCTAAGATGCAGAGCATCATGCAGGCATTCCGTGGCGATATCAAGGAGTTTGGCGGTAAGAAAGTTGTTAAACTGTTGGACTACGCACCAGGTCTGGATGAGCTGCCGAAGTCCGATGTACTCAAGTTTCTTCTGGAAGATAACTGCTCCATTGTGGTGCGTCCTTCCGGTACCGAGCCAAAGCTCAAGACCTATATCTCTGTCAGCGCAGAGAATAAGGAAACTGCTGAAAAGGTGGAAGCAGAAATTCGTAAAAGTGCCGAAGAGTACTTGAAGTAAAGAGTAGAGGAGAAAACAAATGAATATTATTTTACTTTCTGGTGGTTCAGGTAAGCGTCTCTGGCCTCTTTCTAATGACGTGCGCAGTAAACAGTTCATCAAGCTGTTCAAGAATGATGACGAGTATGAGTCTATGGTGCAGCGTGTCTATCGTCAGATTACTACGGTAGATGCTGACGCAAAAATCACCATTGCAACGAGTAAATCGCAGGCAAGTGCTATCAAAAACCAGCTGGGTGAGAAAGCATCCATATGCGTAGAACCTTGCCGCCGCGATACTTTCCCAGCCATTGCACTGGCTGCAGCATACCTGCACGATGAGATGGGCGTTGCCGAAAATGAAGCTGTTGTTGTTTGCCCGGTTGACCCTTATGTAGATAATACCTATTACGAAGCCGTTAAGACCCTACAAGAATTGGCAGAGCAGGGCGGTGCAAATCTGACTCTGATGGGTATTGAGCCGACCTATCCTAGTGAGAAGTACGGTTACATTATTCCTGAAAGCGGCGAAAACGTTAGCAAGGTTAAGGAATTCAAGGAAAAGCCGGATGTGGAAAACGCTAAGAAATATCTGGCTCAGAGTGCGCTGTGGAATGCAGGTATCTTTGCGTTCAAGCTGGGCTATTTGCTGGACAAAGCACACAGCATGATCGACTTTGAAGATTATCGTGATCTGTTCAATAAATATGATACCCTGACTAAGATTAGCTTTGACTATGCTGTGGTCGAGAAAGAGTCCAGCATTCAGGTTCTCCGTTACAGCGGTGATTGGAAGGATGTCGGCACTTGGAACATGATGGCAGAGGTCATGGCGGATAAGACCAAGGGTAAGGTCATTCTGGACGAAACTTGTGAGAATACTAATGTGGTGAATGAGCTGAATATCCCGATTCTCTGCATGGGTTGCAAGGATATGATTGTTGCCGCCAGTGGTGATGGTATCTTAATCGCTGATAAAGAACGCAGCGGTTATATGAAGCCTTATGTGGAAAAAATCGAAACAGAGGCAATGTATGCTGAGAAGTCTTGGGGTACTTATACAGTTATTGATATTCAGCCTGGCTCTATGACAGTCAAGGTTTCCATGAGAGCTGGCGAGCATATGACTTACCATATGCATAACTACCGTGAGGAAGTATGGACTGTAGTTTCTGGTAAAGGTAAGGCAATCGTTGACGGCATGGAGCAGGTACTTCGCACTGGTGATGTAATTACTATTGCGGCAGGTTGCAAGCATACAGTGGAGGCTATTACGGCACTGGATATGATTGAAGTACAGCTTGGAGAAGAAATCAGCGTTGCAGATAAGATTAAATTTCCGAAGGAATAAAAAACAGTGGGAGACAGAGTAATGGAAATCATGAAATTAATTCCGACGGGTAAAGATTATTTGTGGGGTGGTACTCGACTTCGGGAAGAATATGGTAAAAAAATTGATTTAACACCATTAGCAGAAACTTGGGAGTGTTCGGTTCATCCGGACGGTCCAAGTTATGTGGCAAATGGTACATATAAAGGAAACACACTTGCCGACGTGCTGAAAGCACATCCGGAGTACCTCGGTACAAAAGTTGAAAATGGTGAACTTCCAGTTTTGGTTAAGTTTATTGATGCAAAGAAAGACTTGTCCGTTCAGGTTCATCCTAGTGATGACTATGCAAGAGAGCATGAAGGCGACAACGGCAAGACGGAGATGTGGTATGTCATTGATGCTGACGAAGGAGCCAGCCTGATTTATGGTTTCCAGCATGAGGTAACGGAAGAAATTCTCCGGAAAGCGATTGAAACAGGAACACTGGATAAACACTTGCAAAAAGTTCCAGTCCACAAGGGAGACACCTATTTTGTTCCAGCTGGAACTGTACATGGTATTGGTAAGGGCATACTGGTGGCTGAGATTCAGGAAAGTTCTAATGTGACTTATCGAGTCTATGACTATGACCGCGTAGATAAGAATGGTAAAAAACGTGAGCTGCATTTTGACAAGGCTGTGCAGGTTATGAACATGAAAGTTGCACCAGATGTGAGCCAGAAACCGAGAATAGTGAAATACTATTCTGGCTGCTCTCGTGAACTACTTTGCCGTTGTAAATATTTTGAAACAGAAAGAATACAAGTAACGAAAGGTTTTGCATTCTCTGTTATGGATGCATCTTTTCAGGTGTTAATGTGCCTGGATGGATATGGTGAAGTGCAGACGATGGATGCGGAACAGAGACCGATGCGATTCAGCAAGGGTGAAACGCTGTTTTTACCAGCTGGGTTGGGCAGGTGTCTTGTTGTTGGAGATGCAGAGCTGATTAAGGTTCGGTGCTAAATCAGTCAGTGGTGAGGATGAATAAATGGCAAGAATGAAATTTATGAATACGGAGATTGATAACCTGACAATGCAGGAAACATTGCGGGCCATTGATCAGCTGATTCAGGAAAAAAAAAGCGCATATGTGGTGACACCTAATGTGGATCATATTGTGCAGCTTGAAACAAATAAGGAACTGCAGGCAGTATACAAGAATGCATCGTTAATTCTGACAGATGGTAAACCTCTGCTGTGGATTGCTAACTGGTACGGCACACCGATTAAGGAGAAGATATCTGGATCTGATTTGTTTCCTCTTCTTTGCGAGATGGCTGCTGAAAAAGGATATAAGATGTTCTTTTTGGGTGCGGCAGAGGGCGTGGCAGCAAAAGCGGCAGAAAATCTTATGAATAGATTTAAGGGCCTACAGGTCGTTGGTACATACTCTCCTCCATTCGGCTTTGAAAAAGACCCTGTGGAAATGGATAAAATTAAATCCATGATAAAAGAGGCAACCCCACATATTTTGATTGTTGGTTTGGGATGTCCGAAGCAAGAAAAGTTTATGTATCATCATTGTGCAGAGCTTGGAGTTCCCATTTCTTTTGGGCTAGGGGCTAGTTTCGATTTTGAGGCCGGAAATATTAAGAGGGCTCCACGCTGGATGGCAAATCATGGGTTGGAGTGGCTATTTAGGATTACTCAAGATCCCAAACGGATGGCAAAACGTTACTTGGTGGATGATCGAAAGATTCTTGGTCTAGCGATTAAGTATAGAAAATAATGTATTAGATTGGAGCGAGTCATGGAAACACTACAGAATCAAAATGTTTTATTGTTTACAAGAACAATGGGACTTGGTGGAACTGAAAATGTAGTATTACAGCTTTGTGAAATATTAAATCCAGTAGTGAATAAAGTTGTGGTTTGCTCATGTGGTGGAGTAAATGAAAAACGCTTACAAACTATGGGGATTAAACACTACACGATACCGGATATAGAGAAAAAAGATTTAAAAACAATTTTTTCAACACTGAGCCAAGTAAAAAAAATTGTAAAAAAAGAAAAAATTACAATTATTCATGTGCATCATAGAATGGCGGCATTTTACACTGCATTGTTGAAAAAGCAGAATAGTCGCTTGAAATTTTTTGCCACGGCTCATAATACATTTACCGATAAGAATGGACTTACAAGATTTGCATACAAAAATGCTAGTGTTATAGCATGTGGTGAAGAAGTAAAGACTAATTTGGTTGATTACTACCATCTGTCAAAAGATAAAGTGGCAGTAATACATAATGCTGTCAAACCTTATATGGAATCTATTAAACCGGATGCTTATTTGAAAAAGTTAAAAGAAGATGGCTATATTATAGTTGGAAATATAGGGCGACTTTCCGAACAAAAAGGTATGGAATATTTTATTGATTCATATAAAAAGGTGCACGAATCAATAGATAAGTTGAAGTATGTTGTTGTTGGACAGGGCGAAGATGAACAGTCTTTGAAGCGAAAAGTTGAAGAAGAATATAATCAAGACAATATTGTTTTTTTAGGATATCGCTCTGATATTCAAAACATCATTGCCCAAATGGATTATATTGTACTAAGTTCGCTGTGGGAAGGTCTTCCGTTAACACCGATTGAAGCTTTCTCAGTTCATAGACCTGTAATTGGAACGGCGGTAGACGGAACAAAAGAAATAATTGAAAATGGGAATAACGGTTTTTTGATTGCACCACGTAGCGCACAGGAAATTGCGGAAAAGGTAATAGAATTGGCGCAAAATGAAAAAGAGAGATTAGAAATGGGAGAGCATGCTTACATAACATACAAGGAAAAATTTGATTTTAGTGTATTTCAAGCTAATGTTTTGGATTTTTATAAGCAGAGAATATAATTAATTGAAATGAGCGAGGAACATGATGAGGGGATTTTATCTTATAAACTATATTAGAACCATTCCGGTATTGCTAATTTGTTTGGCCTTGAAAATAAATGAAATAATTGAAGAAGATTTGAAAAGAAATCTTTGGTACATAGGCTCTGCGGATATAAGTTTGAGCAGTTTAAATAAGAACTTACTGAGAAATAAGTGCTTTAGAAACATTGTGTATTATAGGATTCATGACAAAAATAAAGGTCTGTCTTTGATATTTCAGATTTTATATCCAATCAAGCAAGACTTGGAAATATACGGACAAATCGGGGGGGCTCACTATTTATCATGGACATGGAACAGTTGTGAATTTATATAAGGCAGGAAAAAATTTGTCGGTTTATCAAGGGGTTACTATTGGAAATAAAGGCAATGGTTCAAGAAGTGAGATTACGCCTACAATTGGAGATAATGTTTCAATTTGCGCAAATGCCACCGTTATTGGTGGAATTAAAATAGGAAACAATGTAGTGATTGGTGCTGGAAGTGTTGTTACTAAGGATGTCCCAGATAATTGTGTCGCTTATGGGAACCCAGCGGTGTTAAAGAAAAGATAGTAGTGGAGATTCAAATGAAAAAGGTACTGTGTGTAGCAAATTTTTTGTTTGGAAGTGCAAGTGGAGCACAAAGCTTGGCCAGAACGCATGTTAAGGCCTTGTACCAAGCGTTCGGTAAAGAAAATGTGATAGTTTTTGCACTGGTCGGAACAGAAGAGGTCGCAGATCAAAAAGATATTCAGGTAAAAAAAGTCGTAAATAAACTACCTATAAGACTTATAAATTTATTAAAAGGTAATACAGGAAAAATTAATTCGGAAATTATTTCTGAAATTATAGAAACGATTAATAGAGAAAATGTAGAGTTGTTCTTCTTAGATGACTCGATTTATGGAAATGCAATTAGGATCATAAAGAAATACTGTCCTAAAGTCAAAGTTGCATCATTCTATCATGATATAAAAAGATATCTTGCAGTTGAGTGGGCGAAAAAGAATCCTAAGTCCATACCGGTTCAGATATCGTTAGTTAGTAATGAAAGAAAAACTGCCCGATATGCAGATGTCAATATTGTATTAAACAAACGGGAAGAAAAGCTCTTTCAAAAATATTATCATAAATCTCCAGAAATGTTGTTGCCCATTATTTTGCCAACACCAAAACTGAGCAGTAGAATTGATTCAGATAAATGTAATATTTTGTTTGTAGGAGGATACTATTATCCAAATGTAAACGGGTTCAGATGGTTTATTAAAAATGTGACGCCTCTTATTAAAATTAATTATGAAGTTACATTGGTTGGTAACCGAATGGACTTATTGAAGGAGGAATTTAGTAACAATAGTAATGTGAAGGTTCTTGGTCGAGTAGAAGATTTGTCACCTTACTATGAAGATGCAGATGTTGTTGTTGGCCCTATTTTTGAGGGGGCAGGAATGAAAGTGAAAACAGCGGAAGCTCTATCCTATGGAAAGATATTTATAGGAACAGATGAAAGCTTGATTGGTTATAAAGAATTAGCCGGAAACTTACTTGGAAAAAGCATTATTGTTTGTAATAATGAAGAAGAATTTGCAAAAGCAATAAATAATCTTGATTTTGGAAATGGATTTTGCCCCGAAAATTATGACTTCTTTTTAAGAAATTATTCTATAGAGGCAGCCACGTGTAAACTAAAAACACTTTTAGAGTAGAGAGATAATGGAGGGCAATTAGATGAAAGAGATACATAAAGTCAGTGTTGTTATACCGATATATAATGTCCAAGAATATCTGAATGAGTGCGTAAGTAGTATAGTAAATCAGACATATCAAAACTTGGAAATTATTTTGGTAGATGATGGGTCTCCGGATTCGTGCCCGATAATGTGCGATGCGTGGAAGAATCAAGATGATAGAATAACTGTTATCCATAAAAAAAATGGTGGTTTGTCCGATGCAAGAAATGCGGGGCTATCTAAGGCATCAGGAGAATACATACTCTATGTAGACAGTGATGATTACTTAGAAGATGACACGATTGAATGGATGGTATCTTGTGCAGTAACTCACAATGCGGAAATTGTTGCATGTACATGTAAGCGGACCAACAATAAAAATGTTCCAGATCTCCTCACCAATAAAATAGTGGAGGGAACTGGCATTGAAATGTTGGAATTTGCCTTCGAAAGAGAGATATGGTTTGCATGGGGCAAGTTAATTAAAAGTGATATTGCAAAAAGCTGCCCATTTGCCAAAGGACTGATTTACGAGGATGTTGAGAACACACCGAGGTCTTTTTTGATGGCGAATAAGGTGGTTTTTTCTTTAGATGGAAGATATAATTACAGAATTCGCACAGATAGTATTATGGGAGAAAATAAGATTATTCCCAAAAAAGATATTGCTAAAGTAATAGATATGGATTGTAAGTTCATATCAGTCGCAAATATTTCAGAAAAAGATAAAGACAAAATGTATAAGCATCTATTTAAACAGCTTGCATATAATTATAATTTGGCTGTTAAGGCAAACTCTAAAATTGCAAATGAAGTATGCAAGCAGATAGAAGAGATTTTTTGTAAAAATAAAACATTGTGGAAAGGGGCCGAATCCATATCAATTCAGCGAAAATTTGGATATTGGTTGATAAGTGGATATGCGGAGGTTTATAAGAAAGCGTATAGGCTATACAATGCGGGGAGAAGAAAATAATGAATGAAAATCATGGAATGAAAATAACTATAAGTACACTCGCATTGATTTCCTTGTGGATTGTAATTGTTCCGATATACTCATTCGGATATCAAACAGCATTGCGAATGCGGTTCTTCTGTTCGATTTTATGTATGATTTATATTATAAGTCATTTTAATTCGGAACTTCTAAAAAAAACATGGTTTATTTGGATTTACGCGGGTATTACATTGATTTCCTCAGTTCATAACTATGGAATATGGGGGATTTCTGCGATAATGAACGACTTCTTGCATCCATTTAGTGTGCTAGCTATTTTTATTATTCCGTTAATTGTGACGGAAGCTAGTGGGATAAACAAAGTAGCAAAAGTCTTTTTGAGATGTTCGTATGTATATTTCATTCCAACAATGGCTACTGTAATTTTAGCTGGAAGGGTAGATGCAGGTTGGTATGAACCGTATTTTGTAGGAAATAAATTTTTACTGACTTATTATTTTTTGGTAATGTTTTGCTCTTGGGGCATTATTCATATAGAGGAAATACAGAATACTGTAAAAGCAAAGGTTAAAGTAATTGCCTTTTGTGTTGTTGGTATGGCCTTTAGTGCATATTTATACTGTACAACAGGTGTAGTCTGCTATTTGACTGTTCTTATTTTAATGCTGGTGCTCCCAATCCGTAAGATATTAGAAAAACCACTGAGTATTGCAATAGCGACTGTTTTATCAGGCGCTTTGCCACTGAGTATGACAGCGATACTTAGTATTCCACGAGTTAATGCGCTACTGATTTCTATCAATGAAACTGCAACAATGAATGCACGCGTTAGAATTTATGAAATTCTGATGAACATTATAACCCAAAATTATTGGATTGGGTATGGATATAACACATTAATAGTAAAAGAACGTTTGTATAGTAATGCACAAAATGGAATGCTACATATTATAGTGCAGTTTGGCATGCTTGGTGCAGCGGCATTGGTATTACTATGCTACATAGCTACACGAAATCGATATAAAAGAAATAAGGATGTAGTTGAATGGTGTGAATTTTGGCTCTTTGCCCTTATTGTGGCAGGCATCATAGAAATTACATTTGGTGTCTTCTTTTATGTGTTTTTGGCACTTATAAATTGTGCAACCAATGCCAAAGAAGAGAGGCGAGATGAAGATGCTATCTACTGACAGTATTTCGATTATTATGCCGGCCTTCAATGCCGAAAAAACAATCACAAGAGCAATTGAATCCATTCAGAAACAAACTTATAAAAATTGGCAGCTTATTATTGTAAATGATGGTTCAAAAGATGCTACACAAGAAATTATACAGCAGAAGTGTAGAGAAGATAGTAGAATAGAGGGCTACTTAATTGAAAATTCTGGCCCGGCACAAGCAAGAAATTATGCTTTGGAGCATGCAAAAGGGAAATGGGTTGCTTTTTGTGATGCGGATGATTGGCTTACGGAAAATGCACTAGAGATAATGGTAACGTTTATGAACGGCGTTTCATTTCAGTTATGTGCATGCTATTATACATCGAATTGTAATAATAATGAGGTTGTTTATCTGAATAAACAAAAAGCAATATTCCAGTTCTTGACAAATCCGGAGATTGGAGGATATCTGTGGAATAAACTGTTTTTGCGCAAGATAATTGAAACTGACAAAATTAGATTTAAAAAGGATATCTTTATTTGTGAAGACCTCTTGTTTGTGATCCAATATGCGAGTGGGATTCAAAATTGTGTTGTAGTTCCTAAGAAGTTGTACAATTATGATGTTCAGCCGAATGGATTGACAAGCGCTGCATTTTCAATGAAGAAGGTGACACAACTTGATGCGCTCGAAAAAATTGTTTGTGTATTACTGGATAATAACGATAAAGTGAATTTGGAGATTGCGAAGAAATTGCTGGTAGAAAAAGCAATTTTTATCCGTCGAGATGCAACCAAGGCCATAAGAAATGGCTCATTGAAAAGGGGAACATTAGAGGATAAGTATATAAAGGAAAAAACGAAAAAAATATGTCGACAATATGTGAAAGAATATGTATTGAAATCTGACTTTCCAACAAAATTTAAGGGAATGATGATCGCATATTGCCTTGTATAAAAATGAAAGGTGAAAGTGAGTGTGATTGTGTGAAAAAGATAGGAATACTGACATTTCATAAATCAATTAACTATGGATCAGTACTTCAGGCTTTTGCGCTGAGCGATTTGTTGAGCAAAAGAGGCTATGCTGTTGAAATTATAGATTATGAGCCGGCATCATATAGTATACAGTATCGGATCTTTGAAAAAAATACGAGTGTTCATAATGTTGCTGCTAATATTCGCAGATTGTCTGTTTTTGATATTCTGTGGAAGCAGAAAAAAGGATTCGAGAAATTTCGAGAGGAACATCTCCCATTGAGTGCCTGCAAGTTTACACGGGCTTCATCTCCACAAGAGTTTTCAAAATACTATGGTGCTGTGATATGTGGTAGTGATCAAATTTGGAATGTGACGGCCAAAGATTGCGACCCAATTTTCTTTTTGCCGGGAAAACAATCGTATAAGAAAATTGCATATGCTGCAAGCGTGAATACTGCGACATATAACGAAGATGTATGTGATGATCAACTCCGTAAAAACATACTGGATTTTGATTATATATCGATTCGGGAACACAGCGGAGCAAAAAAGATTTCACACTTTCTGAACACAGACAAGCAAGTTAAAGTGCAGCCGGATCCCAGTTTGCTCCAAACGAAAGAAGTATTTGCTGCGATTGCCTCTAAGCGTATTGTAGAAAAGCCATATATTTTTATGTACTGCGCAAATTATCAGGAGTCTACAATTCGAACAGCACAAAAGGTGTCGAAGTTGTTAGAGAAGCCGGTTTATACGGTTCTTGTGTGTAGATCAGCGACTCAGATTGCAAAATTAAAGGAATCGGGCATTAGAATTATCCGGGATAAGAATCGTCCGGAAGATTTTCTGAGTTTTGTCATGAATTCGGATCTTGTCCTTTCAGATTCTTTTCATGGTACAGCTTTTTCTATAATTTTCGAGAAAAAATTCTTTTCTGTTAATGACTATATTAACGGAGAATATGTAGATGATGAACGTATTCGTAACATATTAGGTGAGCTTGGAATTCCTGAAAGATATATTAAAGAGGAAGACATACAAAATCTTGATTTTCAGAAAGAGATTGATTATACGGTTGTAACTGGCAAAAGACTGGAACTTGCAGAAAATGCGATAAAGGACATAACGAAAGCGATTGAAGACTAATCGTTTGGGAGACTAGAGAGAATGGAAATGAACCGAAGCAGAAATGCTACACGCAACATAATATTTGGAGTTATCTTGAAAATATATCAACTTGTGCTGCCATTTGCCATGCGCACAATTATTATGTATGAATTAGGGGTAAAATATCTTGGACTAAATAGCTTGTTTACCTCAATTCTTCAGGTATTAAATTTGGCGGAGTTAGGTGTAGGAAGCGCAATGGTGTTTTCTATGTATAAGCCTATTGCACAAGAAGATTCAAAAACGATTTGTGCGTTAATGAGGCTGTATAAAGTTTATTATCGCGCAATCGGATTGGTTGTGTTTGCCGCAGGCATGGTGCTGCTTCCGTTTATTCCGAAACTGATTGCTGGCGATGTTCCGGATGGCATTAATATTTATGTACTGTATCTGTTGAACTTAATGGCAACAGTATTCACATACTGGCTCTTTGCGTACAAGAATAGTATCTTACAGGCTCATCAGCGTCAGGATGTTGTCAGCAAGGTGACGATTGTTACAGATACATGCAAGTATATTCTGCAGATTGGAACGCTTTTTGCATTTCATAATTATTATTACTATGTGTGTGTGCTGTTGCTGTCACAGATATTCAATAATATTTTGACTGCAATCGTGTCAAATAAGCTGTATCCACAATATCAGGCAGAAGGAAAACTTCCGAAAGAAAGCGTAAAAGAAATCAACCAGAAAATCAAAGATTTGTTTACTTCAAAATTGGGCTTCACGATTGTAAGTTCGGCAGATACAGTGGTTATTTCAGCTTTTCTGGGGTTGGAAGCACTTGCAATATATCAGAATTACTATTATATCATTAATGCGGTCATGGGTTTTGTTGCAATTATTTATTCGTCTATTACCGCAGGCGTTGGAAATAGTATGATCGTGTATGATACTGAAAAGAACTATCACGATTACCGAATTTTTACGTTTTTAGCATGTTGGATTACAGCATTTTGTGTCAGTTGTTTCTCTGGATTGTTTCAGCCTTTCATGAAACTTTGGATGGGAAAAGACTTACTACTGCCGTATCCATTAGTAATTCTTTTGTGTGTTTATTTTTGGGTATATGAGTATATTATGATGGCTAGTGTCTATAAGGATGCAGGCGGTATTTGGCATGAAGATAGATTCAGGCCGCTTCTTTCTGGAATAACAAATTTAGGCCTGAATCTATTGATAGTAAAATTTCTTGGACTTTATGGAATCGTTCTTTCAACAATTGTTAGTATGGTTATTATTAGTGCTCCGTGGATCACATCGAATATCTTTAAACTGATTTTTAAAAGAAGTGCTAAAGATTATATTGTAAGACTTGGTTATTATTTGTTGACGGCAGTAATAGCAACACTGATCACAAATCTGGTGATTGGCCTCATCCCGGGAGAAGGCTGGGTAGGTTTTATTGTAAAAGCAGCGGTGTGTGTATTGATATCAAATGCTGTAATTGTTTTAATGTTGTTTAAAATACCAGAATTCTCAGATGCAGTTTCTTTAATTGCAAGAATGTTCCATATTGAGAAACTTGTTCAAAGGATTCAGCAGAAATAAGGATATAAAAAATGATAGAATTATTTGCGGAAAAGAAGGATTGTTGTGGCTGTGGGGCGTGTATGAATATATGTCCGAAGACTGCAATCCACATGGAAAAAGATGAATACGGATTTGTATACCCTAAAATTGATACAGAAAAATGTGTCGAGTGCGGTGCCTGTAAAAAGGTATGTGCATTTCAAAATGAACCAACCAGAAAACAGCCACAGAGAGTATATGCGATTGCAAGTAAGAATAATGACCTTGTAAAAAAATCTGCTTCGGGTGGTTTGTTTGCAACAATGGCAGTGCAGGTGCTGGAACAAGGTGGATGTGTATATGGAGCGGTTATGCAGCATGAAGAACATGAACTGCATATTCGACATGTCTGCTGCGAGACAAAAAAGGAACTCTACCATTTGCAAGGTTCAAAGTATGTACAGAGTTCTTTAGGAAATATTTTTAAAGATGTCCAGAAGAAATTAAAGAATGATATTTTCGTTCTATTTTCAGGCACTCCTTGTCAGGTGGATGCTTTAAAATCGTATCTTAGGAAAGATTACCCGAATCTGCTGACGGTAGATATTATTTGTCATGGCGTTCCAAGTGAACAATTTTTTAATGATTACATCCACTACACACAGAAAAAAATTGGTGGAGAGATCAGTGAATTTAAATTTCGGGATAAATCTTCGGGTTGGGGATACAATTTAACCGCAAAGTACATTCAAGTGGATGGAAGTACTGAATATTATAGGACTGCTAGTTCAGATTCGTCTTATTTTGATATGTTTATTAATTCTATTGCGTTGAGAGAAAATTGTTATCATTGTAAATACACAAATGGAAAACGAACGGGCGACATTACGATTGGTGATTACTGGGGAATTGAAGAGGAACATCCAGAGACATTAGAACAGAATGGAGGCCGGCTGAGCGAAAAAAATGGTATTTCCGTTAGCTTAATTAATAGCGATAAGGGAATTGTTTTTTTTGATGAAATAAAAGAGCAATTTGATTATTACGAATCAACCTTTGAAAAAGCAGCAAAGCGAAATACGCAGCTGGTACATCCGGTGAAACTTACGAAAGCAAGAAAAAATGTACTGGATATGTATAGAAAATGGGGATATGGTGCGGTTGAATTTTACTTTTGGTGCCGTATTCCGAAACAGAAAGCGAAAAGTATTGTTAGAAGAGTTTTGCCAAAAGAAACCAGACAGAAAATCAAACAATTGCTGCATAAGTAAAGTGCTGGAGGAAGTAGATGTTAGAGAAAGGTGATTTGGTATCCATTGTAATACCAGCGTATAATACAGAAAAATATATAAAACCAATGATTGAATCATTAAAGGCACAAACGTATCGAAATCTGCAGGTTATCTTTGTTGATGATGGCTCATGCGACGGTACGGCAGAGATAATTAAAGAGTATCAGAGAGAAGATCATCGCGTAGAGTACTATTATCAAAAGAACCAAGGTGTTTCTATAGCCAGAAACAATGGCCTTAAAAGGGTTAAAGGAAAAAAACTATTTTTCTTTGACTCGGATGATACATTTGAAAATGATTTGATCGAGAGCTGTGTGAATTTTGCAATTGCTCAGAGCGTGGATGCTGTACTGTATGGATATGCAGATAAAGTGTTAGGAAAAAAGGAAAATGAACATGTCTTTGAGTTACATGGAAGTTTCCGGGACGATCAGATTGCAAAAGAGGTGATTCCTTCTTTTCTGGGACATTCATACGAGGATGTAAATGAGTGGTTAAAAGGAAAAAGAGGTTTGCGCGCTGGAAAAGAGCATACGGCACTTTGGAGAATCATGTTGGATGTTGAAACGATAAAAAAGAACAACCTTCAATTTGATGCTTCTCTCTCTTTGGGAGAAGATACTAAATTTATCAATACCTATTTGCTCTTTGCTGAATCAATTGGAGTTCAGGAACGTACCCTTTATTATCTGACGATTCGAGAAGGAAGTGCTAATGTTACGAGTAATGGAAATCCGATTTTAATGACAAGAAATAAAATCAAATTAATTGATGCTCGTAAACAAATTGATTCGATGGCAATAAAAGGCGGAGTCAATACAAATGAATTTTGGCAGGGAACTTTGATTTTCTCAGCGGTTCAGCTTGCCTTGAGGCTTTCCCATAATTCAAAAGCATCTTCAAAAGAAAATTATGCTGTTTATGTCGAGTATCTTAATAATCCTGATGTCCAGAAGGCGGTAAAAAACTATCCGCCGGTTGTAGCAGTGAAAGCACTCCCATTCTATATGCTGAAATGGCATATGGGGAAATTGTTATTTCATCTGTGTAAATTGTTGCCTGAAAGTGTAATGAATCGGTTTTAATAAAATGAAAGGAGAGAATGCCATAGTTAATGGCGTTAAATAATATGAAAACAGCAACTATAACATTTCATGCGCCTAATAATAACGGCTCATTTCTTCAAGCCTATGCACTACAAAAATATATAACAACTCATTTTGATAACGTTGAAAATGAGATTATTGATTTTCAACCAGAATCACAGCAACAGCAATATGCTATTTTTAGAAAAATTCATTCTAAAAAGGATATATTAAGAAATTTAATATCGTTCTGGCATTATAAAGCGTTATCTAAGAGATTTTTGGCTTTCTCAGAAATGCGTGAAAAATATTTAAAAATGACGAAGCGTTGTACTACAACAGAGGAAGCGATAAAAATTGCTGGTAACTATGATTTAGTTATAGCTGGAAGTGATCAGATTTGGAACACGACTGCAAGAGATTTTTCAGAGGCATTTTTTCTTCCGGGTATTTCCAAGAAGTCTACATATGCTGTAAGCTGTGGTTCACATTTAAATGAAGTGGATTGTGATAGAATTTGTAGTGCTATGGAGACATTTGAGAATGTTTCAGTAAGAGAAATTGATACAAGAGAATTTCTTGAAAAGCATACAAAAAGAAGCATTGAGACCGTTTTGGATCCTGCATTTTTACTTACAAAAGAAGATTATTCGGGACTATACGATAAAGAGCGTATCTTAAAAGAAAAGTATATATTCCTTTATACGATCAACTATGATGAAGATGCATTAAAACAGACAGTAAGAGTAGCTGAGAGGTTGGGAGGGTGCAAAATTGTAACTCCCTTTACGGGATATAGTGCAATAAAGGCTAAAAAATATGGAATAAAAGTCATGTGGGATGTGGCACCAGACGCTTTTTTAAATCTGATTGAAAATGCAGAATGTGTATGTTCCAATTCTTTTCATGGGATTGCGTTTTCCATTATTTTTAAAAAAGAGTTTTATCGAGTAGGAGCAATGGATCAAACTGGTAAAATAAAAAAAGACGATAGAATTGATAATATTTTAAATTGGTGTGGTTTGAGCAATAGGAATTATGGAGAAACCAATGGTAACAGAAAAATTGATTATATACAGGTGGAACACACATTAAATACATTGAGAAATCGTTCTAATCAGTATATATATAATATGTTAGTTAATTAAAAAAATAGGAAAGAAAAAATATGAACACAACATTACTTATCATGGCCGCCGGAATCGGTAGCCGATTTGGAACAGGAATAAAACAGTTGGAGCCGGTCGATGATGCAAACCATATCATCATGGACTACTCGATCCATGATGCGATTGAGGCTGGTTTCAATCATGTGGTATTTATCATCCGTAAGGATATCGAGAAGGAGTTCAAAGAAGTCATCGGTGATCGCATTGCCTCCATTTGCTCTTCTCATAATGTAACTGTTGACTATGCTTTCCAGGATATCAACGATATTCCGGGAGAACTTCCGGAAGGCCGTACAAAGCCGTGGGGAACCGGACAGGCCGTGCTTGTAGCCAAGAAGGTAATCAAGACCCCGTTCATTGTAATCAATGCAGATGATTACTATGGCAAGGAAGGCTTTAAGGCTGTCCATGAATATCTTGTGAATGGCGGCAAGTCTTGTATGGCTGGTTTCGTTTTGAAGAACACTCTGTCCGATAACGGCGGTGTGACTCGCGGTATCTGTAAGATGGATGAGAATGGAAACTTGACTGAGGTTGTGGAAACCAAGAACATAGTCAAGACTGCAGATGGAGCAGAGACAGATGGTGTGGTTGTTGATGTAAATTCTCTGGTTTCCATGAATATGTGGGGCTTGACTCCTGATTTTCTGGATGTGCTGGAAAATGGTTTCAAGGAGTTTTTCGAGAAAGAAGTACCGAGCAATCCTCAGAAAGCCGAGTATCTGATTCCAATCTTCATCGGTGAGCTGCTGGAGCAGGGAAAGATGTCCGTAAAGGTCCTGAAGACCAACGACACCTGGTACGGCATGACCTATCATGAGGATGTCGCAGCAGTGAAAGACAGCTTCAAGAAAATATTGGCGGATGGTGTATACAAGGCTGATTTATTTACAGACTTGTGATATAATGGGAGCGGTAGCTCCCTATGCTGCTCGTAATAATATCACATACCTCTCTGTGGTGAGTAGCAGGCAACGATCTTATGGTCGGCGAAGATGTGGTTGAAACGTAAGAAGAAAGGATGAGACAGATGATTCTGAAAAGAGATGACGCATTTAGAGCTGTCTGTGAATTTAGAACAGAAGTGAATCCAGGTACATTCAATGTTGGAACTGGGATGTTTGTAAGCTCTCGGGCTGATGAGAATACTATCTATGGATGGATTATAACAGCGGGACATGTGGCAGTAGGAACTACGGATAATACAGAAATCGTGATTGCTACTAAAGATGGCAAAGCAGAAGTCTTGCCATTGAACATGTTTGGCCCGATAACTAATTGGAAGCATCATCCAGTTGCGGATGTAAGCGCATTTCAAATCATTTTTTCTGACACAAATAAAAAATTTATGGAGAATCGATTTTTTCCATATGATCATATCAATACAAAACGAAATGTTGTTTCAAGAGATTTTGAATTGACAAGTATTGGATTTCCGCGTGGGCTCGGAACTGAAGGCTCATTCTCTCCATTTACATTCAGATCTTATGCTTCATCGGGATTTGTGACATTACCACGCGCAGACACAGGAAATTTATCTGACTTTTTTTGCTTAGAGAATCCAAGTGTAGGTGGCTATTCTGGATGTCCGGTGTTTGATCTTGGATATTCCACAAATGGTTTGATGACGATGACAAAAGAGAAAACTTGGTGTCATGGAATTATGCATGGAACAATGAGTGACAATACGGGTGGAAAAATAGCACTGGTAACGCCTGCGTTCTATTTAAAGGATATTATGCGTGGCTATTAAATAAAAATTTGCTATACTTAAACCACTAAAAAGGAAAGAGGTTATCACCTATGCCCAGAACAAAAGGTAGCAAAAACTGTCCCAAAACTACCCATACCGACTACGCATCTCAGATCGCGGAGAAGTAGGAATTTATCACTTCCCTGACTGCTGAGATTTCATCTATCACTGCAAACATTGACACTTTGAAGGCTGATCTGAAAGAGAAGAAGACTGCTCTGAAGAAGGCCGAAAAAGAAGTGGCATCCCTGGAAGCGAAGAAGGCAAAGGCAGATGCTAGGGCCGCTGAAGAAGTTGCTGGCAAGCGGGATGAGTGCGGACGAGATCCTCGAAAAACTGAAATAAACAAGAACCTAAGACAAAAAAATGCCGTGTGGACAAAATGAACTCCAGGAGTTCAGTTTGTCCACACGGCATTTTTTGAAGGTTGCTATATAGTTTATAACGAAAATAAGAATTGAATAGAAATAAAAGAAACGGAGCGTAAGCAAAATGAATTTATCAAAAATACACTACATTGCAATCATCGTATCTGACTACGAAGCTTCAAAGGATTTCTATGTGAACAAATTGGGCTTTGCTGTCATCCGGGAAAACTACCGCCCGGAGCGTAAGGACTGGAAGCTAGATATTCGTGTCAATGAACTTATGGAGTTGGAGATTTTCGCTGAGGAAAACCCTCCGAAGCGTGTGAATCGCCCGGAGGCATGTGGTTTGCGTCATCTTGCTTTCTGTGTTGATAGCGTTGAGCAGACTGTGAAAGAGCTGACAGAGGTTGGAATTGAATGTGAGCCAGTTCGTGTAGAACTTGGTTCCGAGTTCCGTTATAGAAATCCATTACTTGATAAGAATAGTCTGGTAGTAGTTATAAGCCAGTCTGGAGAAACAGTGGATAGTTTAGCTGCACTTCGAGAAGCAAAGGAAAAAGGAGTACGAACATTAGGTATTGTAAATGTAGTAGGTTCATCTATTGCTAGAGAAGCTGATTCAGTAGAATAGCTATTTTGAAGAAAATAATATTAGTTACTATATTTGGTGGAGTAATTAAACAATTTGCTCCAATTATTTTAAATGGAGAGATTAGCTACAAATTTAACAGAAGATGAGGTATATCATAAGAATTTATATGAATGAAAATCTGAAATAAAACGATTTTATTAAGAAATTAGAAATAAATCGAGAGGGAGATGCTCGGATGGTAGGGCATCTACTCTCGATTAGATAAAGATGATTAGATTAACATGAAAATACCAAGTGATTTAAAATCCTATTTATGATTACAGATATATTAAATTGTTTAAAAGAATATTCTTTATAAAAAATAGAAAAAATTTATACAAAATATACAAATATAAATAGAAAAAATAGTGTTGAGTGTAAAAATAGACTGAGAATAATTGAAATATAAAAGAAAGGTTGGTATAATAGAACAAAACTTAAATTTAATTATGTTTGTGTGAGGAGATGTATGAGTGATTTTGAACAAATGGTTCAGTATTGGGATAATACTGGTGAATGGAGAAAAAGTTACTATACTCAGTTAAAAAATATTACTTCTGATAAATTTTCTATGGCCGAAAAAATGGAACGAGAGTTAGATTTAGCAGAATATACTGCTATTGATAAAATAATCAAATATAAAAAAAAGATTAGCCTGTTGGATATAGGATGTGGAGTTGGAAGGCAGATATTAGATTTTGGAATTGTATATAAACAGTCTCAATTTGAAGGAGTTGATATATCCCCTTATCAGATTAATTTATTGAATAAAGAAATTAAAAATAGAAACATAAATAATATTAAGGCAAAAGTATTAGATGCTATAAATGTTGATAAATTGTGCACTTGCTATGATGTGGTTATGTTCTGTAATAATTCATTGGGGTGTTTCGATGAGAAAAGACGTAGTCGTTGTTTAAAAGGGGTTAAAAAAGTACTGAAAGATGATGGTATGTTGCTTATAGGAAATTTTGGGAAAATAAGCATTGCAGATCGTTGTTATGCAGAATGGGGAATTAGTGTATTAGGCATAGATTTTATAAAAGAACAGATAGATTTAGGAGTATATAAATCTATCTGGAAAAATAGTAAAGCCCTTGTTGAGGAAATAAGTTTACATAATTTTAAATGTGTTGAAAATATAGAAGCTGGATTAGGTGGGGTTTATATTTTTCAAAATAAAAAATGAGGAGGTGCTTTAAGGTGAAAAAATTTTCAGAGATTGAATTGTGGAAAGATGTATCGCCAGAAGAATGGAAGAACTGGAAATGGCAGCTTAGCCATTGTATTAATACATTAGAGGAACTGGAAAAAACTATTACAATAAGTGATGCTGAAGCCTATGGTATAAAAGAAGCAACTAAAGAACTAAAAATGCGTATTTCACCACATATTGCATTAATGATGGCAAATGGAAATCATGAGGATACTTTACGAAAACAGTTTATTCCGTCATATAATGAAGTGAAAACTTCAAATGTATATGGATTATATGATGATGTAAATGATGATGATGGGTATTCGCCTGTAAAAGGACTTGTTCATCGCTATCCGACAAAAGTACTTATATTTCCATCGAATTTTTGTGGCTGTTATTGCAGATATTGTTTTAGAAGAAAATTAAAAAGAGATGTTGAAGACTGTTTGAAACAGGCTGATTATGATAATATTTTTAAATATTTGAGAGAACATCCAGCTATTAATGAAGTAATATTTTCAGGAGGTGATCCGTTAGTTGTTGATGATGATATTCTGAAATATGTCTTATCGAAATTATCTGAAATAGACAGTATAAAAATAGTTCGTTTTCATACACGTATGATTATCACTATTCCGTATAGGATAACACAAGATTTTGTAGATATGCTGAATATATACAAAAAAAGATTTGCATTGTATATGGTTATACATATAGATACGTTACGTGAACTTTCAGAAGAATCGAAAGAAGCAGTATGCAGGTTAGTGGACAATGGAATAATGTGTTTTGCGTCGTGTCCACTCCTACATGGAATAAATGATGATGAAGCGGTTTTGCAGTCATTATGGAATGGATTGGTAGAGAATAGGGTTAAACCGTATTATTTATTTCAGTCAGATCCGGTACAGGGGCTGGGACATTTTCTGGTACCTTTGAGCAGAGGACTGGAAATTACAAGAAATTTATATGATAATATGTCGGGACTTGCGATGCCTTTATATTGCTTTAATGTGCCTGATGGAGGAGGACATATTTTAATTTCATATCCATATATTAAAAAAGTAGGGGAACATGATTTTGAACTGACAAATTTTGAAGGCAAAGTAACGGTTTATCATGAGGCAAGATTTGATGAAATGGACAAGTAAAGGAGGATATCAATGAAAATCAGTATTAAGGTAGAAGATTTAAGACAGATGATGCAGGAAGCATTGGAATATAGAAAAGTTGACAAAAGGGTAGCTGATTTTATGGTGGAGGACTATATTGAAGCGGAACTTTCTAATCAATCCAGTCATGGACTATCAAAATTTTTATTATTAGATGCATCACTGAAAGCAAAAGAGGGTCCTATTGTTATTGAAAAGGAAAAGGGAAATTATGCAAAAGTAAATGGACGTAAAAACCTTGGGCATTATGCAGGATTGTATTGTACAGATAAGGCTGTTGAACTTGCAAAACAGTATGGAAATAGTATTGTGACATTAACTAATGCCAGCAGATATTCAAGAGTGAAGCCATTTGCACGTAGAATTGCTGAAAATGGATATATTGGAATTGTTTTAAATAATGGAGGTCCGGCGGCAGTTGCACCTTATGGTAGCAGCACTCCAATTTTTGGAACGAATCCAATATGTTTTTCATTCCCATCCGGACAAAAGGGAGCATATACATTTGATTTTAGCACATCTAAAAAGGTATGGGCAGAAATCAGACAGGCAATGCTAGAAAAAAGACCTTTGCCAGAAGGCTGTTTCTATGATAAAGAAGGAAAAGAGACAACGGATCCAGATATGGCAGAAGCAGTAAAAGCGTTTGGAGGGCCTAAAGGATTTGCTTTATGTTATGCGATTGAAATTTTAACAGGTGCCTTTGTCGGATGTAAAATGGGACAAAAAGTGGAAGATGAATATGATTTGGGATTTTTGTTTATTGCTCTTTCGCCTGATATGTTTGGTGATATAGAAACCTTTAAGAATGAAGTTGATGAATTGGCTGATGAAGTTAGAACTGCTAATAGTCTTTCTGACAGGGATAAAGTGTATGTTCCAGGAGAACGTACAGATAGTATATTGGAAAACAATCGTAAACAAAATATTCTTTATGTAGATGAGAAAATCATAAATAGAATAAAAACTATGAGAACATCTCTGGACGGCGGACTGGAAAGTAATAATAAGATTAATTGATGTTAATGAAAATTATTATTAAATTTCACATAGAACAGGAGACTTGAAAATGAAATTGCAGGATGTTTTACAAAAGAGTACATATAGCATTGAACCAGGAAGGTATTGTGTTGCAAAAGTAACAGATTCATTCGACTGTGCAAATTGTTTTATGGTATCTAAAGATGATTTTGAAACTACTGTTATATGTAAAGAAGAGATGATGCAGGAATCGTATTTGGAAATAAAAAAAGATTATCATTTAATTGGAATAAACGTAGCGTGTCCTTTTTATTCCCCTGGTTTTATTGCTGCAATTAGTGGGAAAATGGCATTGAGGGATATTCCGGTATTGGTAGTTTCTACATTTAGTAAAGATTATTTTATAATTCAAGGGAAAGATATGGATAATGCAGTTTTGGTTTTAGCTGATCTTGGTATAAAAAGAAATTGAATCCATAAAGAACTTTTGAAATTTAAGAAATTCGTGAGGGTAAGTAATGGATAAGAAAGTTGTAGAAAACAAAATCAGGAGATCCGTAAAACAAGTACATGACCGAAATCAAAAAAGATTAGATAAAAAGACAACTTCTTTTATTTCATTAAGAATTCAATATAATTTATCTATAAGGAACCAGAAAACAAACGAAGAGTTTCAGATTTCAGATATAGAAGATTATATGGATGAGAGTCCCGTAGCGTTAATTGGTGGCCCTGGTGCCGGAAAAAGTACATTATTATTAAAAATGGCTGTACAATTATCTGAAAAAAATTTAGATAATTGTGCAGCTATGATACCGATTTATGTTCAATGCGGTTTACTTTCATCATATGATAGGTTAGAAGATGAAATACATTTAAGTGGTTATTCAGAAGAAGAAAAAAAGTATTTATGGGAGAACGGTAAACTCTGCTTATTATTTGATGGAATTAATGAAGCTGTTAACGTTGAAATGGGCAAACTGCTGAGGGATGTTGTGAATCTTTCAGAAGAGTACCCAGAATGCAGATATGTGATAAATTGCAGAGCTATAGAATTTCCTATATGGGCATCTTCTTATTTTGAACCGTATAGTATATTGCCAGTAAAGGATGAACAGATAAGGACGCAGTTTTGTAAGGAATTTGGAGATGTCACAGGAGAAAAATATTATACAGAATTAATAAATAGTTCACATAACTATTTATTTGAATTATGTAAAAATCCATTGTTATTATCGTTAGTTATCAGAATAATTTCTCAGTCTATGGATTCAATAGAGGAGTTTTCTTTTTCACAGATAAAAGGAAAGGGAGATATATATCGAGAGTTCTGTCGTAGCTTAATACAGCATGAGTTAAAAAAAATAAAACGGGAAAGGGAATCTTATTTTGAAATTATAAGGGACAGATTATTTACCACATTAGCCTATTATATGCAGGCAAATAATAAAGTTTACATTAGCAGAGAAGAAATGGAAGTAGTTATTAGAAATATGCCATATGGTAAGGGAAGAGAAACGGATTATATTAAATTTATTTCTTCCAGTTCTTCTGGAGAAAAGTCTTTATGGTACAGAGAGATCGCAGAGGATGTAATTAAAAGCAGTTTTTTTAACCTGCATTTATTAGAAACGAAAGAGAGTGTATACATTAGTTTTATTCATCAATCTTTTCAGGAATTTTATGCTGGAAAATATATGGCAGATAATAATACTGTTCACGATAAAAAGTATGTGGAATATTTATTGACTATGCATAACAGAAGAAACTGGGATAGTATTGAATTCTCATGTAGTCTGGATTCTACGAATACTATTATTAAATATGTAATGATTTATGCAATTATAAATGAAGACACAGATGCACTTATACTGTTTGCAAAATGTATAGATGGTAATGAATCATTGAAAAATAATTGTGCAATTGTTGAGGATTGTTGCATCTGGCTGTTAGATGCATTTAAATACTGGAATGTTGCTTATAAATACGAACTGATATATGCTGCTGAAAAGCTGTTGTCTTATGTTGGTACAGATTTTCCTGAAAGACTCATAGAAGATGTTAAATATTTTTCAGATAAATATGCAGGGGAATATTTATTAACAGAATATCCGGAAAGTATGGATTTTAGTCAGCTGAAACAAGTTATTATAGAGGGCAACGATTCTGCAAAAATGAATGCAATTTATACTTTAGGCAAGAGAAAATGGGCAAGGCAGGATGTTGAAGTGGTTAGAGATTATTTGTTTACGCTGATAGCAGAGTGTATTGCCGACCAAAAAGAGCAAGCAGTGAAAGCATTAAAAAACTTAATTGAGAATAATACATCATTAAATATTAATGATAATATGTATCAGACATTAATTAATATTGTAAAAAACAAAAATGAAACAGCAAGAACTCGTACATATACATTAAATATACTTGCTGAAATAGGAAAACCCAATGCTATAAATGTGCTTATGGACTATCTGAAAGATAAGACCAATCCATACAGAGATTCTGCATCGTGGTCGTTGCAAGAATTAGTGTTACATGTAAAAAAGAATGAATCTTCACAAGAATATATTCGTGATTTTTACTATACATGTTTAATTAATGAAAGCGATGATCAGACAGGAATGTATTCGAAAGGAAATTTGGTATATACATTAAGTAAATTGGAATCTGGTAGGCTTATTAACCCAATCAAAGAATGGCTTTCTACACAAAAAGAAGCGTATGTACAAGAAGATGGAATAAATGCTATAGGTTGTTTAGGAGGAATAAACGAAGTAGATTATCTGATTCCTTTTACTAGGTCAGAAGATCCGGTTATACGTGCAAAGGCATATAAAGGACTTGTGGACATCGGATATGAGCTTTCGGAGTCAGAATTAGAGCGTATCAAAAATGATAGATATTCAATAGTGAATATTATTATTATGAAATATATTGAGCGAAATGAAGCTGATGAGAATAAATTAGAATTGAAAGAACTTATGAATTTATCGGAAGATAATAATAAATCAGAAATTTTTTCTCAAAATTATGAAAATGTTAACAACGTGGTAAATTATAATTGTTAAAAGAGGAGAAATCAATGGCATTTAAACAGAATTTTAAAAATGTAGGAGTAGTAAAAAATTTGGATGATACTAATAAGGTGTCATCAGAGTCAAATTCATCAGGTTATGAACAAGATTATGAAAATGTGAAGGAGGTTATAAACTTAGAATATGATAGTAATGCTATAAATGATATTAAAGAGTTTTATGAAACCATTCTACGAATGGACAGTTTCCAACTACAAAAATTTGTAGAGGAAATTGAAAATAGAAGTAAAACTGGGTTAGATTCAGAGAATAAAGAATATAAAAAGTTATTTGGATTTCTTTCTAATAAAAGAAATAAATCAGAGGCACTATTAGAGTATGTAAAAACAGGCGGTGCTACACTCACATTTTTGGCAGCTTTATGTAATTTGGCGAAAACTCTTTTAAGTTAATTAATTAAGTTTTGAAAATTTTGTAGAAAGAGTTGGCAGAAGAAATGCCTAGAATAGAGGTAATGGCATATATAGAGGACACTAACGTAGAATCATACTTTCTGAGTGTGTGAAACTTTTTCTGTAAATAGCTAATAACAACAAGGTCTTCTATGGTAAAATATAAATCATAGGAGGCCTTTTATTATGGCAAGAAGAGAAAAGAAACCTGTAC
>UMED01012938.1_pt1 | contig 53101 bp, 52 predicted proteins | sample 1964661 | NCBI WGS metagenome assembly UMED01 (sample SAMEA4836011, study PRJEB28245) | human gut metagenome | biome: gut microbiome; material: fecal sample | place: Denmark | collected 2008
TTGAATTTTATGTATTATTTAAGGTGATAAAAAAAGACGCATTGAAAGAAATGTTGGGTTAGTAATTAAAAAATGCAGTTTAAGAGCAATGACGGAGTAAAATAAGTAGGATTATTGAGTAGTGTCGATATAGTGGTTGTAATAGCTTCTTAAGGAAATCTATGACAGTTTGTCAAAGTTTGCAGATGAAATACTATATAATTTAAAGCAAAAAGAGGGAATATTGATAGCTTTTCTTAGAATGGTTTAAAATAGTCAGGTAATAACATGAAATTAATAGTAAAAATAGCTTTAAACCCTTAATTTTACTTAATTTTCATCTGATAATATTTCTAAAAATGTGCAGGATTTATGTAGGGGAAAATAGAACTTAATTGACGTAATTATAAAACCGTTCGACACGAAGTTTTATTGTGGTGAGTATTATTTAAGAAAATTTATAGGGGAACCAGTTTATTAAATTGGAGGGGTAAAAATGTTAAATATATTATTGGTTGGCGGCGGTAGAGGTGGAGCCGGTATATTAGAATTATCGACAAAGATTCCTGATGTAAAAATAGTTGCTGTAGCGGATGTAAAGGCAGATGCGGTTGCGATTCGCTTAGCGCAAAAAATGGGGCTTAGAACGTTTCAAGACATTTCTGAAGCGGTAAAAATGCCGGGACTAGATGTTATATTAAATGTTACAGGTAATGTGGAAGTCAACAAGATTATCAATACATATGTACCAGAAAATGTGAAAGTAGTAGAGACTTATTTAACAAATATAATTTATCACTTGATTAAGTCTCAAGCGTTGATTAATGAAGAATTAAAAACAAAGGTAGATACTTTATCAGAAGCAGTGAATGAAGCAAAAGGGCATATTAATAATACACATGAAGTTATTGGCTTTATCAATAAAGTATCGCAGCAAACGAATTTGCTTGGGCTAAATGCAGCAATTGAGGCGGCACGGGCTGGAGAGCAAGGTCGTGGATTTGCCGTTGTTGCAAATGAGGTGCGTAAATTAGCTGAAGATAGTGTTGAAGCGACTAAAAAAATCAATTCTATTTTAGGAAATATAGAGTCTTCAATGCAAGCAATTATTGTTGGTATTGAACAGACTGCTGCAGTTGCTGATGAAAAATCACGTCGAGAGTTAGTGCAAGGGATTAAAATCACAACAAAATAAATAATAAAAACCGCAGCGAAAGCTGCGGTTTTTTAATCAGGAATGATTGAAGGGTTATCTGTAATTGAGGATAGGACTACAATGGTTTGCGTTTTTAGAATTCCAGGTTGATTTTTAATACGATTTAACAATAATTCTAATGTTTTTGTACTTTCAGTGACAATTTTTAATGAGTAGTCGAATTCTCCAGTTATATAGAAGCATTCTTTAATTTCGAGTTCATCTTTGACGAAACTGGCGAAAGAATCCCCATGGGTTGGATTTTCCAATTGGACATACATGAGAGCCATTAAATGTTTGTTTAGCATTGCAGGATCAAGAATAACTGTATATTGTTTAATTACGCCTGATGCTTCCAATTTTTTCAAACGTTCACTTATTGCGGGCATTGAAAGTGATATTTCGGCACTTAAGTCAGAAATGGTCATACGGGCATTTTTTTGTAGATTTTTAAGTATTTTTTTATCAATGACGTCCATAATTTAACCACCAATCTTTATAGCAATGCTTTGATATTATCTAATATATTATAACAGGATAAATAGAGGATGTAACATATTTTAAAAAATAATTTCAAAAAAAGTAAAAATAGATTTTCTTTTTTGCCTGAATAAAAAGGAATGTATCTAAGTTGAACGAATTCTAAAATAAATAAAAAATTTTTTACATTTTGATTTTGGCAGGTGGCTGAATTGGCAGTTAAACGAAATCCAGTGCAAAAAAGAATAGCGGTATTTATTTTTGTATTGGTTGGCTTAATTTTTATATTGGTTGGCCGTGTAGCTTGGATACAAGTCGTACAGGGCGACCTATTAGCGATGAAGGCAAAGCGGCAAGTAGAAGAGAGCCGCACGCTACAGTCGCCCCGAGGCACGATTTACGATAGAAATGGTCGTGAGCTCGCGGTTAGCATTCTGGTAAAATCGCTTTATGTAGATCCGGAAGTTGTAAAAGATCCTGAAACATTGGCAGCAGAATTGGCACCTATTTTAAAAATGTCAGAGCAAGACATTAGAGGTAGAATTGCCGATGGCGGGAGGTTTGTTTGGTTAAAGCGTATGTTAGAGCCAGATGTGGTGGCGCGAATAAAAGCAGTGATTGAAAAATACAATCTAAATTGTTTGAATTTTGTAGAAGAAAGTAAGCGCTATTATCCAAATGACGCGTTAGCTTCACAGGTACTTGGCTTTGTAGGAATGGATGACGTTGGCCTTGATGGGATGGAATTGGCAGAAGATGAAGTTTTAAAGGCGAAGTCATCGGAACAATTTTTGTCGACAGATACTTATGGAAGACCAATTTTTAATTCTGTTTTTTCAAAAAACACTTATGAAGGTGGAAAAGATATTTATTTAACGATTGATAGCAATATTCAGTTTATCGTTGAGCAGACGCTTGAAAAAGCGATGGTAGATACGAAGCCACGGGCGGTTACGGCAGTCGTCATGAATCCGAAGACTGGCGAAATATTAGCGATGGCAAATCGCCCGACGTATAATCCCAATGAGTATTATAAATATTCACCAGAAGAGTGGAGAAATCGTGCAGTTTCCTTTGTATATGAGCCCGGTTCTACATTTAAGGCTGTAGTTGCGGCATCGGCATTACAAGAAGGTATCGTTACGCCGGAAAAACGGTTTGTTGATCCGGGATATGTAATGGTATCTGGACGAAGAATTCAAAACTGGAATGGTGAAAGTTATGGCAATGTAAGTTTTACGGATATTATTAAAAACTCTATAAATACAGGTTTCGTTCAGGTCGGTATGCAGGTAGGAGCACAAAAGCTTAATGATTATGCTCATGCTTTTGGCTTTGGAGCTTTGACGGGAATTGAATTGCCTGGTGAGGAGTATGGAATTTTATTTGATCCTAAGCAGATGCGAGATTCAGATATTGCGACGATGTCAATTGGACAAAGTATTGCAGTAACGCCAGTGCAGTTAGCAACTGCTATTTCAGCAATTGCTAATAAAGGAATGTTATTAAAGCCTACAATTATCAAAGAATTTAGAAACTCTGATGGAAGCATAAGTAAGAGTAGTGAAGTTACACAAGTAAGACAGGTTATTGAAGAGGATACAGCGACAAAATTAATTAGTATGTTAGAGCAAGTTGTTGCTTCTGGTGGGGGGACGAAAGCGTCGGTAAAAGGCTATCGAATAGCTGGAAAGACAGGAACTGCTGAAAAATTAAAAGATGATGGAAGCGGATACTTAAGTGGTCATTATATCGCTTCATTTGCAGGTTTTGCTCCGGTTGAAGATCCTCAAATTACGGTGCTTGTTATTATTGATGATCCAAACGGTATTTATTACGGCGGGCAAATTGCTGCACCGATTGCCGGGGAAATATTTGAACAAGTTTTACGCTATTTGAATATTAAGCCGCTAAATAATGATTTAGAAGGCGTGCCGGTGAAAAAGCCATTGGCTCAACTACAGCAGCCTGCCAAACCAATTCAAGTACCTCCAGGCAAAGTTTTAGTACCTGACTTTACAGGAAAAACGATGCGACAAGTTGCAGAATTGGCAGATTCTCTAAGTCTTATCTTCGTTCCTGAAGGCAGTGGAATTGCTCAAAGGCAAAGTATTCCAGTCAATACGCTTGTCGATAATGGAGCTGAAATAACTGTATATTTTACAGGAATTTAAAAATAATAAAAGGGCGGCTAAAAAGCCGCCCTTTTAATCGTATCTTAGGATTGCGATTTATTCATAGAAGATTCATATTGTTCGATCATTTTACGAACCATATGACCACCTACACGGCCGCAATCAGCGGAAGTCATTGTAGACCAACCGTTTTGGCGAACTGCGTCAGCAATGCCTAATTCGTTTGCAATTTCATATTTCATTTTATCAAGCGAATTTTGAGCTGCAGGGTTTACTGGTTTGCTTGTTCTCGACATATTCTCACCTCCTCATCGCGTTGTAATCCTATTATCTACATTTTTTGAATGCATTATGCGAAACAGGAAGATGTAAATAGTGGCATAAAAAATAAGATTTTCTTTGGAAAATAAAAGGAGTCATTTTGTCCTATATTTTATTTAGACGAGAAGGGAACTGTAAAAGAATGGCGAAACATTAAATATATTAGTGGCTGAAGTCTAATCATGATCATCTAGACTATGGGTAGAATGAGGGGATATCAATGAAAAAAAAATTAGAGCAGCTCAATCAAAAAATTGAGTCGACAAGAGCAAGTCTTAATAAGCTTGTGTCAGAAAAAGGCGGGATTATGACTGATGATACTGTCTTAGGCTTGAGCGAAGAACTTGATGATCTGATTGTACAACAGACACGGTGTAAAATTTTATTAGAAAAATGATACGATATGCTTATATATTAATTAGGAGATGGAGTAAATGCCAAATAGAGATGTATATGCACAAATTGATTTATCAGCAATAAGACATAATGTGAAGCTGATAAAAAGCCGCATAAAAAATAATGCGAAAATGTGCGCGGTTGTGAAAGCAGATGCTTATGGACACGGAGCAATTGCTGTTGCGAAAGAAGCCGTTGCTGCTGGTGCGGATTATTTGGCGGTTGCAATATTAGATGAGGCATTAGAACTTAGAAATGCAGGATTCAAAGAACCAATTTTGATTTTAGGGTTTACACCGGATAGACAAACGCAACAACTTGTTGAATATGATATTGAGCAGGCTGTGTTTACGCTTCAAGCGGCAGAGGCTTTATCTAAAGAGGCAGTGCGTCAGGGGAAAAGGGCAAGAGTTCACATTAAAGTGGATACGGGAATGCATCGAATTGGAATTCAGCCGAATCAGGCAGGTGCATTTGCTGAAGCGATAGCTGCACTTCCAGGTGTAGAAATCGTCGGATTATTTTCTCATTTTGCAAAATCTGATTATGAAGATAAAACTTTTGCTTGTGAACAATTAGAGAAATTTAACCAAGCAATTGCAGATATTGAACAAAGGGGAATTAACATTCCTTTAAAGCATATTGCCAATAGTGCAGCAATTCTTGAAATGCCGCAGGCCCATTTTGATATGGTTCGCGCAGGGGTAATTCTCTATGGATTATGGCCGTCAGATGAAGTGAAGCATTCTACGGATCTTCGTCCGGTAATGAAATTGATTGCAAAAGTTGCTTATGTAAAGGAATTAGAAACGGGTAATGGAATTAGTTATGGTCAGATTTTCAGAACGAAACGCAAAAGTCTAATTGCAACCCTGCCAATCGGTTATGCAGATGGATGGTCACGCTTATTAACTGGCAAAGCAAAAGTTTTGATTCATCATCAGCTTGCCCCAGTCGTGGGGAAAATTTGTATGGATCAATGTATGGTAGATGTTACGGATATTGCAGGCGTGAAGCAAGGGGACATTGTAATTTTATTTGGTGATGGAAAGCTTTCAGCAGACGAAATCGCCAACTGGTTGGGGACAATCAATTATGAAGTTGTCTGCATGGTAAGTAAACGTGTACCAAGAGTATATTGCTAAAGTAAAAGGTTCATTTCCTCACCTGAGGAAATGAACCTTTTACTCTTTTGTTTCTTTAGGGTATTCATCTTTGATTTTTATTTGCCAGCCCCCCAAATTATCTGCAAACACATTAAAAATCCAGAGTGTAAGAAGCGTAAAAGCTGCACCAGCGAATCCTAGGCCAATCCCCAGGCAGGCACCGGTGACAATGCCAAGAAAGTCGCGATCTAAAATTGCAATGATAATGCCGATGAGTTCACCAAAACAAATACCGCTGAAAAAGAAAACAAACGCAGGTACTTTATAATCAATATGGAGAATTGTTTTTTTCATTTCGCCCTCCATCTTTAGCCAAAAGCAATTTAATCATGATAAATAAGGCCAGATAACCAAACCAAGGGAAAATTCTTTGAATAATTTCGCTAAATTCAAGGTTAATAAAGAAAAAACTAATGCATAATAAAAAAATGAGGCAAAGGGGATAAGGTAAATTTGTGTGCTTTTTTAGTTGTGATGCACAGCCATATAAACAGAATAAAGAGGTTGTAAAGATAGCCAAAAGAAAAATAATAAGATATAGAAAAGAATGTAATAAATTTTGCGAACAGGAAATATCTAACATTGGTATTTGGGCATTTAAAATATAAGGACAATGAAGAAGAATCGTAAAAGTGATACAAATAGCCAGACTCATAAGTAATGTTGCACCAAGAATGCTTCCTAGAAGTCGCGTTTGATTACATTTGATTTTTGCTCCTAAAGGGACAAGTAAGGGCAAGCTGATTGAAAGATTATAGGAGGCATATAATAAACACGATAAAAGCCAATGTGGTGCAGGCTGATTGGAAAGTGAGACCGTATGCTCAAAGAGTGAGAAAGAAAACTCATGATAATGCAGCGAAGAAAAACAGATGATTAAGATGATAAGGGCAAGAAATGGTGTGGCAATTAGATTTACTTTCATAATCCCTTGAACTCCGAAAAGTGCAAGGACTAAGATGAGAAGACTTAACGAGGTATACCCAAGAGCAAAGGGTAAATAGAAATAATCACGGCAAATTGTTCCCGCAGCAATTAACATCAATTGTAAAATAGTAAAAAGGAAAAATCCGAGTAGTAAATTAAGAATGAATCCAAATCTCTTGCCACAAAGTTTATTGATAAAAAGCGTATAATCTGTAGTTTCAAATTGATTGCTGATTTTTAGCAGGCGATAGCCTAATAAGGAAAAAAAGATGCCAGCGGTAACGATACCATAAATCCCCATACTACCATATGCAATAAAAAAGTATAATAGCTCCTGACCGGAGGCAAATCCTGCACCAAGCATAGTCCCCGCAAATAAAAATCCAGTTTTAAAAATAGTGGATATTGGTTTAGGCATAAATACCTCCGATACATGATGATAATGAAGTATAAGGGGAAAGCTGAATCTTTTAAAATCTATGCATATTTTTATGATTGAAGAACAAAAATATGCTACAAAAGGCATGTTTGACAGGTTTTTATATAGTATATATAATTAATTAGATAAATAATTTGTAGATGTATCGTAAGCGATAGAATATCGGTTAGGTTTCGAATATTTGGAGGTTTGAGAAAAGAAATGCTTGATATTAAATTTGTCAGAGATAATCCGGAAAAAGTACAAGAAGCGTTAAAAAATCGTGGTAATTCTATGACGTTAGACGGTTTTATCGCATTAGAAAAAGAACGTCGTGATATTTTAGGAAAAGTAGAAGCTTTAAAAAGCGAAAGAAATAAAGTTTCACAACAAATCAGCGTAATGAAAAAAAATAAGGAAAATGCGGATGATTTGGTGCTTGAAATGCGCAAAGTCGGCGAAGATATTGCTAAACTGGATGCACGTTTAAAAGAAGTTGAATCTGAATTAAAAGATATTATGCTTAGTATTCCCAATGTGCCGAACGAAGCTGTTCCCGTAGGAAAAGATGAAAATGATAATCCGGAAATTCGTCGTTGGGGTGAAGTGAGAAATTTTGATTTTACGCCAAAGCCTCATTGGGAAATTGGGGAAGGGCTTGGAATCCTTGATGCAGAACGTGCGGCAAAAGTAACAGGCGCAAGATTCACTTTCTATAAGGGGCTCGGCGCAAGACTAGAACGTGCTGTAATTAACTTTATGTTAAATTTACATACAGAAAAGCATGGTTATACAGAAATGTTACCTCCTTTTGTTGCGAATAAAGATAGTATGACTGGTACAGGTCAATTGCCGAAATTCTCCGAAGATATGTTCAAATTAGAAGGGTTAGATTATTATTTAATTCCAACCGCAGAAGTTCCTGTGACAAATTATCATAGAGGGGAAATCCTTGACGGAAAGGATTTGCCGAAATATTATAGTGCGTATAGTGCATGTTTTAGAGCAGAGGCTGGTTCAGCAGGTCGTGATACTCGTGGATTGATTCGTCAACATCAATTCAACAAAGTAGAATTAGTCAAATTTGTAAAACCAGAAGATTCTTATAATGAATTAGAAAAACTAACGAGTGATGCAGAGCGTGTATTGCAATTACTAGGATTACCATACCGAGTGATTTTGCTTTGCACGGGCGATATGGGCTTTAGTTCGGCAAAAACTTATGATATTGAAGTTTGGTTGCCAAGCTTTAATATGTATCGTGAAATATCTTCTTGTTCAAACTTTGAAGATTATCAAGCGAGACGTGCAGATATTAAATTCCGCCGTGATGCAAAATCAAAACCTGAATTTGTGCATACATTAAATGGGTCTGGTCTTGCAATTGGTCGTACTGTTGCTGCAATTTTAGAAAATTGTCAACAGGCAGATGGTTCTGTAGTAATTCCAGAAGCGTTGCGTCCATATATGGGAACCGACGTCATTAGACTTTAAGTATAAAATAGGAGTTTACCTTTAGGTAAACTCCTTTGTTTTTGTGAAATAATAGCAATCAGACTTGATGGGAATATACTGATATTAGTGTAATGCTTTTCAATAATATTAGGATGAAAAGAAAAATAAAACTTGACATAGAGTTCACTCAAAGTGCTAAGGTAAATCTATAGCAAGGAAGAATTGAGATAAAGGGGTTTTAAAAATGAATTTTAATTACTATATTCCAACAAGACTATTATTTGGCAAAGGTAAGTTGAATGAATTACATCAACAATCATTGCCAGGGGAAAAAGCTTTAATTGTAATTTCATCTGGTAAATCGACTAGAGAAAATGGGTATTTAGCACGAGTAGAAGAACAACTTGATTTAGCTGGGATTAAACATTGTGTATTTGATAAAATTTTACCGAATCCGATAAAAAAACATGTAATGGAAGGGGCTTCTTTTGCTCGAGATAACCAATGTGATTTTGTTATTGGACTTGGTGGTGGAAGTAGTATTGATGCTGCAAAAGCAATTGCTGTTATGGCAACAAATGAAGGTGATTACTGGGATTATGTGAATGGCGGTACTGCTAAAGGAAAGACAGTTCCCAATCAACCATTGCCAATTATAGCGGTTACGACAACCGCAGGGACAGGAACGGAAATTGACCCATGGACGGTAACTACACATGAAGACAACAGTGAAAAAATAGGATTCGGTTATGATGCACTATTCCCTGTGATTGCTGTTGTAGATCCGGATTTAATGTTGACAGTTCCGCCGACTTTAACTGCATATCAAGGATTTGATGCATTATTTCATAGTACTGAAGGTTATATTGCAAAAGTTGCAAATCCAATAAGTGAACTTTATTCTTTAAAAGCGATTGAGCTTATTGGGAAAAGTTTAGTGAAAGCCGTAGCAGATGGGAGAAATGAAAATGCTAGAGCGGATGTGGCTTTAGCGAATACTTTATCAGGTATGGTAGAATCTACGTCGTGTTGTATTTCTGAGCATTCACTTGAACATGCATTAAGTGCGTATCATCATCAATTACCACATGGTGCAGGGCTCATTATGATTAGCTTGGCATATTACAAAAAAATGATTGACAAAGGTGCATGTCCAGATCGGTTTATTGCTATAGCAAAAGCGCTTGGTAAAAGTGAGGCAACAGATCCAATGGACTTTGTAGCAGCACTTGCAAAACTTCAAGAGGATTGTCATGTTGCCCATTTAAAAATGAGTGATTACAGTATAGAAAAAAATAATTTACGTAAATATGCAGTTAATGCACGTAGAACGATGGGCGGATTATTTGATCTTGACCCGGTAAATCTAACTGAGGAAGATTGTATAGATATTCTTACAGAATCTTATCGATGAGCACGGCTGTTTCAGTAGGAGTTTTAACTCCTACTGAAATCAGGTCCCGTTAGTCATGGGATAAAATAAGAACGTGATTTAGACAGAGTTTTACTATATCTGAATTTTAAGCGGATTAGCTATTGGATAAATATATAAAAAGCGATTACAAGAAATTTCTTGTAATCGCTTTTACTATTATTCGGCGTTTTGGTGAATGCTTCCATTTAAGCTTGCTTCTTCCGCCATTGCTTGCTCACCACGTTTAATCGCTTCGCGTATCATAGAGCCGATTTCACCTGTGGTTACATCGCTCCAATCACCATCTTCAACTTTTGCTCCGAAGCCAAGATCATGAGCCAATTGTTTTTTCATTTGCTCAGACATTACTTTGCCCATAAAAAGCCACCTCCAATGATAATTTTAGGAAGCCTGCATATAGTGTTTGCAGGAATAAAAAAGTTATCCTTGGAAAAATTTTTGTTGAATTTTCGATTGAATACAGGCGCATTTGCCATGGATGGATTCGGTTCCCGCTTCAACTGCTATTTGATAATATTGAATTTTATCATCGAGTTTATTCATATGTTTTTTTAGTTCAAGCATTTTTTCACATCCTTGGATTTCTTTTTACCTTATTTTATAACTTTGAGCTAACGCAAAGTCAAGAGTAAATAAAAAAATCTTGACCTAGAGTTAACTGGAAGGATTAATATAAAAATATAGATAGTAAAATAATATCTAAGGGGGATTTGAGATGGAAGCTATTTTTACAAGACGGAGTGTAAGGCGGTATAAAGATAAAAGTGTAGAAAAGGAAAAGATAGATAGACTTTTAAGGGCAGCTATGCAAGCTCCTTCGGCTGGAAACCAGTGCCCTTGGGAGTTTATTGTCGTTCAAGACAAAGAGCGATTGGCAAAGCTATCAATGACGAGTCCGTATGCAAAGCTTTGTGCAGATGCACCGTTAGTATTTGTTTTACTTAGTAATATGAAAAATCTGAGGTTTCCCGAACATTGGGAGCAGGATATGGGAGCTGCAACGGAAAATATTTTACTGGAAGCTGTTCATTTAAATTTAGGATCTGTATGGCTAGGTGTTGCGCCAGCAATCGATAGGGTTAAATATCTGCGTGAGCTGTTTGAGCTGCCGGAGCATATTCAACCTTATGGTTTAATTAGTATAGGATATCCATTAGATGAAAAGTCAAACTATTTTATTGATCGATATGATGAGATGAAAGTACATTATGAAAAATTTTAATCTGCCGGAGGTCGTGAAATGAAAGAACTTGCAAAGTGTTTTAAATTATCAAATGGTTATGAAATCCCTCAAGTTGGGTTTGGTACTTGGCAGACTCCCAATGGAGAAACCGCAATGCAGGCTGTAAAAACTGCATTGCAATGTGGATATCGCCATATTGATACTGCAGCGATTTATGGGAATGAGAAAAGTGTCGGGGAAGGTATTCGAAAAAGCGGTGTTTGCCGGGAAGATTTGTTCGTTACAAGCAAAGTATGGAATACAGAGCGTGGATATGAAAAGACCTTAGCTGCATTTGATAAAACTTTGGCTGATTTAGGGTTAGAATATTTAGATCTATATTTAATACATTGGCCGGCAAATGAAAAGCAGTTCGAAAATTGGCAAGAAATCAACAAAGATACTTGGCGAGCAATGGAAACACTTTATTTAGAAGGGAAAATTAAATCTATCGGTGTAAGCAATTTCCTTGTGCATCATTTAGAGCCGTTATTGGCAGTAGCAAAGATTGAACCGATGATAAATCAGATTGAATTTCATCCGGGGCAAATGCAATTAAATACTGTAGAGTTTTGCAAACGAAATCAGATTCTAGTTGAAGCGTGGAGTCCATTAGGGACAGGGCGAATGCTAAGTAATTCTACATTAATGGCAATCGCAGAAAAATATCAAAAATCTGTAGCGCAGCTTTGCATTCGTTGGTGCCTACAAAATGGGGTCCTTCCGCTTCCTAAATCTGTGACGCCATCTAGAATAGAAGAAAATACAGAGGTGTTTGACTTTGTCCTTTCTGTAGAAGATATGAAAATTATAAATGATATGAAGTATTGTGGTGGTTCAGGCTTAAATCCAGATGAAGTTGAGTTTTAAGAGAAAAATAAATCTATTTTTAATGCGTATATCTGCTCAAGGGGATAATCGATACAGGGTTGTCCTCTTATTTATTTTGCATAGATTCATACAGGATTTGATATTTTTATGACGAATATGGATGAAAAGAAAGTTATGTGTAATTATCCAAAATATCGGTAAATTTTTATGGGTTTTATTCGGGGTTTAATATGTCTGCTTTCAGTGAAGTTAAAGCTCTTATTGAAGAGGCCTTGTTTATAAATTCAAAGGTGAGTAGGGGTTAATATGCTAAGAAATGGTTATGGGAATAGTTGGAGTGCGTCTCAATTAAAAATTGAATCATCGGAAACTAGGCGTTTGCGTGAGGAATATAGCAATGCAGCTTTTACAGGTTTTATTGGCAAGAGTCCTGAAATTTTAAGAGTGTTAAATTTGGCAGAAAAAGCGGCGCGAGTACAGTCGACAGTGTTGATTTGTGGGGAAAGTGGAACTGGGAAAGAGGTGATTGCTGAAGGGATTCACTTAGCGGGTGAACGTGCATTAGGTCCTATGGTCAAAGTGAATTGTTCAGCAATTCCAGAAACTTTATTAGAGAGCGAATTATTTGGGCATGAAAAAGGTGCATTTACCGGAGCCATAAAAAATAAATTAGGTAAATTTGAGCTGGCGGATAAAGGGACAATTTTTCTTGATGAAATTGGGGAAATGGATATTCGTATGCAGTGTAAATTATTGAGGGTTTTGCAGAACAAGACATTTGATAGGGTTGGAGGAGAAAACAGTATCTGTGTTGATGTCCGAATTATTGCGGCTACGAATCAGGATATGGTCAGTCTTATTGCCAAAGGTGAGTTTAGAGCTGATTTGTATTATAGACTCAATGTAATTCCCATTTATTTACCTAGTTTAGTGCAGCGCAAAACGGATATTCTTTTGCTTGCTGAACATTTTTTACATAAATATGCAAAAGTTTTCAATAAAAGTTTTAGTGGATTTAGTGAGGAAGCAATGCGCCTTTTATTGCAATACAATTGGCCGGGAAATGTAAGGGAGTTGCAAAATATTGTAGAGCGTGCAGTTGTCTTGACAGATCATTCCCGTATAGAAGCATCTGATTTGGAATTTGATTCTTATAATCGGATTGAAAAAAGTGAACCAAATCCTATCTATCAAAGTATTGTACAAGGGGAGTTATTAACGTTAGAAGAGTATGAAAAGCAGATTATAACAGCGGCGTTAGATAGATTTGGCAGCTACACAGCTGCTGGTAAAGCTCTTGGTATTACGCATAAAACAGTAGCAGCAAAAGCGCAGAAATATGGCATTAATTTTGAACGGGAGGCTAGAGTATGAGTCTTTATATAGGTGAATTTATTGGAACAATGATATTGATTATTTTAGGAAATGGCGTTCTTGCCAATGTTATTTTGCGGCGTAGCAAAGCTGAAGGGGCAGGCTGGATGGTAATTACAGTAGGTTGGGCATTAGCTGTTGTATTTGGTGTTTATTGCGCTATAGCAGCGGGAGCTTGGTATGCAGATATTAATCCAGTCTTAACGATAATCAGAGGCTTTATGGGCGGATATACACTACTTGAAATGATTGGTGTTATTGCTAGTCAGATTTTAGGTGCTTTTGTTGGTGCGTGCATTGTATGGATACATTTTTATCCGCATTGGAAGGAAACTGAAGAGAGCGAGTTAATTTTAGCTGTATTTACAACTGGGCCGGCAATTCGTAACGCTTGGACAAACTTAATTTCGGAGATTATTGGTACGGCGATGCTAGTTTTTCCATTCTTTGCGTTAACATCAGGAAAAGTATGGTCGATTCCAGCGTACTTACTTCCGTGTATTGTCGGATTTTTAATTTGGGCTATTGGATTAAGCTTAGGTGGCACTACCTGCTATGCTTTAAATCCAGCACGTGATTTTGGACCAAGGTTAGCACATGCTTTGCTCCCTATCAAGGGAAAGGGAGCATCTGATTGGAGTTATGCATGGGTTCCAATCGTTGGACCATTAATTGGTGGTGGTGTAGGTTTTTTGATGGCTAAGGTATGTTTTTAGAGAACTGCTATTGATAAAGTTAATTGCTTTTAACTCCGATTTTATAAGGGAAAGTTGAAAGTGGGATAAAAAAAGGATGCGAATACTGGATGGGCTTCATCCGAATATACGCAGCCTTTTTTATTTATTGTTTTCGTGCTACTTTAAACGGTGGAATTTTCAATACAATATATTTGCAAGTAAAATAACAAACGGTTAATGAACATATACATACTAAAAAATATTTGATGAATGCATTCGTCTCTAGTGGACGAAATAACCAGTTGAACTCCATAGCGATGTTATGATGAATAAAATAGATTGGATAAGAGATTGCTGATAATGTTGCCCAGATTGAATTGCTGTAATCGCAGCAGACTTTAAATAATGCGATGCTCCCAAAGACTGCACAGAGGCAGAAAAACGAATGCATGAGAGAGTTTAGAATTAGATATTGCTGTGGATCTAAATGAAACGTAGCCTGGCTATAGAGTTTATGAATAACATAAATGATCGAGCTTAGGGCAAATAGTGGACCCCATATTTTTGCTGAAGGATTATACCCACCTTCGATAAACCAATGATTACGATAGGCAATGATACCTAGTGCGAAATAGATTAAATAAAGTGGCACGCGAGTTGGTTGTAAAACGATTAGGTATAACGGATGAATCCAAGTTCCATCGCCATATGGTACGATTGTAGTTATCCATCCGATACCCAATGCACCTGCTAATCCAATGATAAAAAATAGAGCAGTTGAGGGAGCTGACGCAGTTTGATTTTGCTTTTTAATCTTTGGGAAAATTACACAAGCAATGTACATGAGTAGATACAGAACCATCAATGCACCTAAATACCAATATTGCCCTTGTTGATAAGCTTCACCCCAAAATAAATTGGTATAAAATTCCCAAAAACCCATAGACACAGAACGGCTTTGTAGCATGAGGTAAGTCAATTGTGGCGCAATAAGCATTGAGCCGAAAATCCATGGAAGACCAATTCGTTTCCATTTATCTAACCAAAATGTACTGGCTGATCTCTTGGCAAGAGATTTAATTCCAAAGTATCCCGAGATAAAGAACATGATTGGCATGATAAAGATATCGGCCCATATAACTAGAATATCTGCGGATAATACACGTTTTGGATCAATAACGTACCACCATTCTGGAACATAAATCATATAGGCAAGTGCAGCGTGAAATACTACGACTAACAAAATGGTTGCTGAGCGTAGATTATCAAGAAAAAAGAGCCGTTGTTTTTGCATATGGATACCCCCTTATTTATGATAGAGCAATTTGTAGCGTTGTCTGAGATGAAGGTATTTCAGACAACGAGGATTGGGTGCTCTATATTTAATTTTTAATGCAAGAATCATGCCAATCCGAAAAACAGCGATAGATCTACAGATAAAAGTAAAAAAATATAATTTAAGGTTTATAACCGGGGAATAATTCCCCGATTGTAGAAAGATTTTTCTTATAGTAAAAATCGTCTCATCTAAAATAATTATTGCGGTTAACGCAATTGTCATTTCAGATGAGACGATTTAAATGATTTCAAGTTGGACGTTGGTGGAGCATAAACTAGCCTTGATTCTTTTCTTTGTATTCGTTTCCCCAGGTGAACATAGCTTCCAGAATCGGCCTCAGGCTCATTCCCGTTTTCGTTAAGGTATATTCAACACGAGGCGGAACTTCAGCATAGACTTTACGTACCAAAAGATCATTCGCTTCCATTTCGCGCAGGTTACTTGTCAGCACCTTTTGTGTAATGCCCTCCACGGATTTTTTTAATTCGCCAAATCTTTTTGTTCCAGATAATAAATCGCGTAAAATTAGACATTTCCAACGGTTGCCGATTAAACTTAGCGTTACTTCTACAGGGCATGGTGGTAAATTTTTAATTGTCATAACTCCTCCATATATCACAATAGTATCTTTTAGGTAACTATAGCACTTTAAAGTGCTTACTTTACATAGGAAACTTATAATTTTATTATAAAGATACGGACTGCGAAAAACAAGTATGAAAATAAACTCTGGGGGATTTATGAATGGAAAAGAAAAATTTTCAAGTTGTAAATATGGGAGATTTTAAAGATTTACTTGAAAAAGAATTTAATGGGGGGAAGGGAAAATATTTTATTGGGCAAGATATTGGGCTTACTGGATGTGAAGTTTCTATCAATTGCTTGCCAGCAGGGGAAAGTGTCCCATTTGTTCACGCGCATAAGAAAAATGAAGAACTTTATATTATTATAGACGGTAACGGGATTTTCTTTATAGACGGTGAAGAATTTCCTGTGCAAGAAGGGAGCTTAATTCGAGTTTCACCAAATGGGCAGCGCGCTTTAAAGGCTGGTGAACAAGATCTTTATTTTATCTGTATTCAAGCGCAGGCAAATAGCCTTGAACAAGCAACGATGAAAGATGGAATAATCGTAGAAACAAAAGCCTCTTGGATGTAAAAATATATAATAACATGAGAAAATCCTGCCCTATAAAATTGCAGGATTTTTATGCTAATTATAGAAAAATAGACAATGGATTTAGAAGTAATATATGTATTATGGATACGTTTAAAATAGGTGATATAAATGCAAAGTGAGAAGCTGTTGGCATTAAAAGAATTACAACAGATTCCCGGGGTGGGGAAAACGATTGCTAACGATTTGTGGAATTTAGAAATTCGGAAAATTTCAGATTTAAAAGGGAGGAAGCCCGAAAGATTATATGAAGACCTATGTAAGTATCAAGAGTGTAGAGTTGATCGGTGTATGCTCTATGTATCTAGATGTGCAGTTTATTATGCATCCACTGAAGAGTGTAATAAAGATTTATTGAAATGGTGGAACTGGAAAGATCGTTGAATCCTCTATGCTTGCAGAATCGGGCAATAAATGCAAGGTGCTTTTCTTGGAATTAAGATAAGATTATCAATGAGGGGGGATTGCGGATGAACTGGTTAGATAAAATGAATGTAGCAGTTAACTACATTGAAGAAAATCTCAGCGGAGAAATTGATTATAGCGTAATTGCAAAGAAAGCTTGTTCAAGTCTGTATCAATTTCAGAGAATATTTTCTTTTGTTGTCGATATGCCAATGTCTGAATACATCAGGCGTAGACGCATGACTTTAGCAGCGTTTGATTTACAAAACAGTGAAATGAAAGTGATTGATATCGCCTTGAAATATGGATATGAATCACCAGAAGCTTTTTCAAGAACGTTTCAGTCGATGCATAGTGTTACACCTACAATGGCACGGATTTCGGGAACAAAATTGAAAGCATATCCGCGTATCTCTTTTCAAATTTCAATTAAAGGGGACGTAGAGATGAATTATCGTATTGAAAAAGGGAATGCTTTTGTTATTCAAGGGGTTGAGCGCAAATTTGATTTAGCACATGAAGAAGAATGTTATCAAGAAATACCAAAACTTTGGACACAGTTATGTAATAGTGGCGAATTTGAAAAAATGATTAGTTTAGCGGATGTAAAATGTCAGAAAGGTAGCGCATATCCAATTAGGGCGTGTAGTGCGATGGTAGGCGATGGAACGAAATTTCGTTATATGATTGGGATTTCGTCACCGATTGGCAATAAAGCGTTGGCGCAATACAATCAGCTTGAAGTAAAAGCTGGGCTTTGGGCGGTATTTACCTCTGAATCTGTTTCAATGGAAAAGATTGCTGGGGCAATTCAAAAAATTAATAAACAGATTTATACGGAGTGGTTACCTACATCAAAATACGAACATGGGGATTACCAACAAGAGGTTTATTATATGGATGAATCAGGCAGTACATATTGTGAAGTTTGGTTAGCGGTTACAGAAAAATAATATACGCAAAAAAACACCTAATGAAATGAAGTGATTGCATTAGGTGTTTTTTTACTTTCTAATCTATAATAGATCTACAATTTGGGGCAGTTTTTTCTCTGAACCAATAGGTATACAAGCTGGAAAACCCTAGTTTTTTATATAAGCGTATTGCTTTTTCATTTAAGCTATGTACTTGTAAATATGCATGTGTTACATCTTTATTTAGACTGGTTTGTAGAATCGCTTGACAGATTTCTGAACCTATTCCTTGGCATCTAAAATTTTCATCTACGTGAATATCATAGAGACCGACAAATCCATCATCAATAACGCCTAACCCACAACCGACAACTTTATCGTTTCTTTTCGCTTTAATATATACGGTTTGCAAAGAAATTTTTTTAAATATATTGTATTGAATTTCTTGAAGTTTCTTGTCGCTTATGCCACTTAACTGCAAAGAACTATTTAACCATTCATCATCCATTGTATAGGACAATTTTATATCCTTTGAAATCTGAAATTTCGTATCGTTCATTTTGCATGTCATAAGATTGACTGTTTTCACTAAAGTATACCTAGATTTTTCTAATGCTATATCTAATTCTGGCGGAGTATGACTTGTTATTTTAAAAATTGTGGGAAGATTTTTTTGAAAATATTTTTCTTCACAAATTTTAATTTTATCTTGTATCTTTTTTTCGGATAAATAAAGAGGGTAAATACAGTTTGCTCGATAAGTATATCCATCTGAAAAACGTAAGAGCCATCCATCAAATAATTCAGTTTGTATTGCCGGAAAAGAATTATTGCTTAATTCTTCAATGCGCCTAATTATAGCATCCATTCTTCAACGTCCTTTCATTAATCCCTAAAAATTGTTTTATACAAATAATATAACGATTGGTTTATGAATGGAAGAAATACAATAAATTTATTTTTATAAGTAAAACATATAAATTATGCAATTTATTTGATTTTTTATTAAAACGTTCAGGTGGTCTTTATGAATTGGTATAGAGCCTTTTAATTTGACTGTTGCCGAGGGGGCACTTGTTCTTGAAGGTTTTCCTTTAAACAGTTAAAATTTATCTTAGGAAAATTCACAAAATTATTAGGTTTATGATAGAGTAATTATTGCAAAGTTTAGGCAACATAGAGGGGAAGTTGTATGACATGGAATATAAAGTGTATAGAGATGAAAATACGATTGAAAAGTTCCAATTTCTAGCGGAAATGCGGCTAAAAGAGTTTGCAAAATTTCCGTATCTTTATCAAGGCTCAATGGCAGAGGAAAAAGAATATGCGAAGGAATATCAAGTTCCAGGAGCCATTCTGATTACTTGTAGTGTGGCTGGAGAGGATATCGGGGTGATTTCAGGATATCCTTATCAATATAATCAGGGGAAATCGGCTAAAGTGGAAGTTGAGCTTGCCACAATGGGAATGGCTATGGATGAAATATATTACATTGGAGAAGTAATATTAATCGAAAAATATAGAAATCAAGGGATAGGCAAACAGTTAGAAAAAATGTTAGTTGATATAATCAAGAAAGAGTATAAATATGCCTTGGTCATTACTGTTGAGCGAAGTTTAGATGATCCTGATAGACCAGAGGGGTATCGTTATAAAAATGGACTAAGAGAAGGAACTGGATTCAAACGATTGCAAAATGAGATTGTTTACTCTTGGCCTGTAAAACGAAAATCTGGGATTAGTGAAGAGGAAAATGTAGTATCTGTGTGGGTGAAAAATATCTAGAAAGATAGCGAAAGTCGATGCGAAGACTTTCGCTTTTGTTTTTTAGGGATTATCTTACTGTGGCTAGACATTGCCCATTATAGCTCTTTAGTATACAATAAACATATTGCCTAATGACCAATAGTGTCGAAAAATTTTGTTTTTTAGGTGATAATTAAAATCGATCAAATGAAAATATAAGTTTGTATTTTTATATAAAACGCGGCTGTTTCAGTAGGAGTTTTAACTCCCGCTGAAAATAGACAAGTAATCCAGGGGCTTACAGTGTCTTTACTTCCGCCTGGAAGAAGCGGGGGTATTATAAGCAGAGAACCAAAATCTTTGATTTTGTGTGAATCGCTTATTTCGCTAGATGACTCTGTTAGCCATCGGATAAATAAGTTTGTTGTAAGGGGAATTTAGTTTATGCTTCAAACGACGGAATGCCAAAAGACAATTCAACGATTAAAAGGCAAGCTGTTTGCTGCTTATGAATATTTATTGAAACAGGAAGACCTTGAAAATGTTGAGAAAGTAAAGCAATTGGCAAAAAAATTAGTCAATGAAGAATTTGCGATTGCGTTTTGTGGACATTTTTCGGCGGGAAAATCTCGAATGATTAATCGATTGGTGGGTGAGAACTTACTGCCATCAAGTCCGATTCCAACGAGTGCCAATCTTGTAAAAGTAAAAGCGGGCGAAGAATATGCGAAGGTATTTTTTAAAAATGGGAAGCCACGCTTATATCGTGCGCCTTATGATTATAAAATGGTGAAAAACTACTGCAAAGATGGCGATCAAATTCAAGAGATTGAAATCAGTCATGCTGATATTGATTTGCCATTAAAGACGGTAATTATGGATACGCCGGGAATTGATTCGGCAGATGATGCACATCGCATAGCGACGGAATCGGCAATCCATCTTGCGGATTTGATTTTTTATGTGATGGATTATAACCATGTACAATCGGAATTGAATTTTATGTTCACGAAGGAATTAACGCAGGCAGGCAAAGAAGTTTATTTGGTGATTAACCAAGTAGATAAACATTCGGAAAATGAACTTTCTTTTGCGAACTTTCAATCAAGTGTAGTGGAATCCTTTGAATCTTGGGGTGTAAAGCCGGCAAATATTTTCTATACCTCATTAAAGGAAGATGAACATGAGCATAATGAATTCCCTGACTTGCAAAGCTTTTTAGCAGATCGTTTGGCAAAGAAGGATACGCTCCTATTAGCATCTATCCTTTCTTCTTTGGAAAAAATTCTCAAAGATCACGTTGTCATCGAAACGAAAAAAGGTGAGCAAACTTTGCAGCCACATCGGGAAATCTTAAACGAATTGTCAGCGGCGGAGTACGAAAAATTAGCCGAGAATTATCACAGTTTAGCCGAAGAAAAGTTATCTTTAGGTGGCGGGGTAGAAAAAGCAGATAAAGCGTTTGAGGCAGAAGTGAAAAGAATTCTTGATAATGCTTATTTAATGCCATTTGAAACGAGAGCTTTGGCAGAAACTTATCTTGCATCGTGTCAAAGCGAATTTAAAGTCGGGTTTTTATTTACTAAACAAAAAACTTTAGCCGAAAGACAAAAAAGATTAGATATTTTTTATGAAGCAATTACGGAAAAAGCAAAATCGCAACTTGAGTGGCATCTGCGAAATTTTTTAGTAACTTTCTTAAAGGAAAACAAAGTTGAAAATAAAGAACTGCTTTCACAAAGCCAAAGCTTTACTGTGAATTTTCAGCCTGAGCTATTAATGTCAGCAGTAAAACCAGGCGCACGGTTATCTGATACGATGGTTATCAATTATACTGCTGATGTAGCCAATGAAATTAAACGATTGGCGAAAAGCTATTTAGCAGTACAAAAAGCAGAGATTCTTACGGCGATTCAAGAAAGAAATACCGAGTTAGAAGCGAGAATCGCTAAGAAGTTAGCAGGCTTTCAGCGATATATTACTGCCTTTGAAGCGGTAGAGAATGCTAAACAGATGAGTAAGAATAAAAGAGAAATGCTTGAAAGATTAATAGATCAAGCCGAAGCGATGAGCGATACAACTTGTAGTTTGTTTCAGATACTCCCAGAAGAGGTTGAAGTCATCGACGGGCAAACCGGACAGGCGAAAGAAATCAAAGAAAAAGTGAGTTTGCCGACAAAGCAGATGCTTGAAGAAAAGCCAATAGTTTTGGCAAATCCATCTGCTGATCGAATGAAAGAGACGGCACAAAAGCTAAAGAAAACAGTAGAATTGGTGCAGGATTTACCTGGGTTTAAAAAGCTTGCCGACGAGCTTAGTGAAAAAGCGGCAAGGCTAGAAAACAAAGGTTTTACTGTTGCATTATTTGGTGCATTTAGTGCCGGGAAATCTTCGTTTGCCAATGCGCTTATCGGCGAAAGTGTATTGCCTGTTTCGCCAAATCCGATGACGGCGGCGATTAATAAAATTAAACCGGTAAGTAAAGAGCATTCGCATGGGACAGTCGTCATTCAAGTGAAAGTAGCAAGTGTTATGTTAGAAGATGTAAATCATGCACTGCACTTATTTGATTGCCATGCACAAACGCTTGCGGATGCAGTAGAATTGGTTGAAAAACTTAGTGGTGATTTAACGGCACAAGGGGCGGTTGAAAAGACAAATTATACTTTTTTACAAGCGTTTAAACGTGGCTATCATACGTTTTGTGGACAATTGGGGCAGGTAATTGAAACGGTCATTGCAGATTTTGGCGATTATGTTGCGAAAGAAGAAAAATCTTGTTTTGTGGAATGGATTGACCTTTACTATGATTGTCCATTGACGCAAAAAAATATCACGTTGGTTGATACTCCGGGGGCGGATTCTATTAATGCCCGTCATACCGGCGTAGCCTTTGATTTTATCAAAAATTCTGATGCAATCTTATTTGTGACGTATTATAATCATGCATTTTCAAAAGCAGACCGCGAGTTTTTGATTCAGCTTGGTCGTGTAAAAGATTCTTTCCAGCTTGATAAAATGTTCTTTATGATTAATGCGATTGACTTGGCAGAAAATGATGAAGAAAAAAATGCGGTTACTTGTTATGTATATGAACAGTTGATGAAATATGGGGTTAGGAATCCTCATTTATATGCATTGTCGAGTTTGATTGCGCTGAAGGAAAAACAAACGCAAAGCAACCTGCCTGTTTCAGGAATGTGGCATTTTGAAGAAGCGTTTTATCACTTTATTACGAATGATTTAGCCAATATGGCAGTGAAAGCATCTGAAAATGAATTGAAACGCGTGTATCATTTAGTGGAAAAGCTGATAGATAGCACCAAAGAGGATGCTGGAGTAAAGCAGCAGAAACGCGAAAATATGAAAGCAGAGAAATTAGCGATTCATGATATTTTTGCCCAGCAAACAGCAGAAAATTTAAAACATCGTCTTCATCAAGAAGTAGAAGAATTGATTTATTATACAAAGCAAAGAGTGTTTTTGCGTTTTAACGATTTCTTCAAAGAGTCGTTTAATCCGACGGTGTTACGTGACGATGGACGCAATTTAAAAAAGGTTTTACAAAACTCGCTTAGTGAATTGCTGGAGCAAATCGGCTTTGACTTTGCGCAAGAAATGCGGGCAACGACGGTAAGACTAGATCGCTTTGCTGAAAAGATCATGGCTGATTATCAAATCGTGCTAATGGAAACGACTGCTGAGGTAAACCAAGATGTATCTTTTTCAGTCTTTGAATTTGAATACAAAGCAGAAATTGATTTTGATGTAGCTTTCCAAGAGCTTTCAAAAGACTTGTTTGCGAAAGCAATGGGATACTTTAAAAATCCAAAAGCGTTTTTTGAAAATAATGAAAGTAAATTAATGGGTGATGAAATATACCGTGTGCTAAATATTGCAGCGGACGACTATTTGCAAAAAGAACAAGCGCGTATACAGTTGTTTTATGATAATGTAATGAACAGTGCATTTGAAAAGTTTATTGCGCAAATGTATGCGCAGGTAGATGATTTCTATCTAAGCTTAATTTCCACGCTAGATGGTGGAGTGCCAGCGGCGCGCTTAGATGAAATTAAAATGAATTTAACAACAATTATCTAAATGATTCACTTGTAATAGACGACTTATCCGATGGCTGACGGTGTTATCTAGTGGAAGCTATTATGCAGAATAAGGACTCTCGCATGAATAACTTTAATTAGGTAAATATACCATTGGTCATCGGATAAAAACTGCTATTTGCAAAGGTCTATTTTTTATTACCTTTTTACATTAATTCAAATAATAAAATAATAATTAACATTTATTCCAAAGGAGACCTCAAATGGGAAAAGAGAAGGAAACAACACAAAGTATTTCTACTTCAAGTTATGGAGTAGGCGGGTTTTTAGGATGGGTTGAAAAGGTTGGGAACAAAATTCCTGATATCACCATGCTATTTATTACAGCATTTTTTATTACCTGTATTATTTCAGCGTTTTTATCGCAAATGACTTTTGGGTATGTGCATCCAGCGACAGGTGAAGCAATTACTGTGACAAATATGCTTAGTGCAGAAGAGCTAGTGACGTTAATGACGAAAATGGTTACGAATTACTCTGGATTCCCTCCGCTTGGTATGGTAATTGTAGCGACTTTAGGGATTGGGATTGCAGATGGCTCTGGTTATATTAATACAGCATTGAAAAAAATCTTATCGGTTACACCGAAAATACTAATTACGCCAATTGTTATTTTGGTAGGTATGCTTAGTCATTTGGCGCCGGATTCTGGCTATATGATTATCATTCCAATTGCTGCCTATATGTTTTATGCCTCTGGTAAACATCCTTTATCGGGGATTGGGGCATCTTTTGCCGGGATAGCTGGTGCGTTTGCTGCAAACTATACACCATCTGCGATTGATCCGGTGATTCAAGGTTTTACGCAGACGGCTGCACAAATTATTGATCCAACGTATGAAGTAAATGTTTTATGTAACTATTTTTATGCTTTTGCTTCTACGTTTATTGTTATTGCAAGCTGTTGGTGGGTGACGGAAAAAGTTTCTGAACCTTGGCTAAGAAAAGCTTGCCCAATAGATAAAGATATTGATATTCCGACAGAAGATATTACAAGTATTACGCCTAGAGAAAATCGTTCTTTTTATCTAGCGACAGGTGTATTAATTGCGATGTTAGTTGGACTTGTATTCGCTTTATTGCCAACAGATTCTATTTTACGTGATCCACAAGGGAATATTGCTAGTTTTAAAGCACCAATTATGCAATCTATAGTTGCAGTAATCTTCTTACTTTCAGCGATCACTGGGATTGTTTATGGGATTTGCAGTGGCAAGTTTAGAAGCTCACAAGATTTTACGAAATCTATGGAAGATATAACAAAAACATTGATTCAGCTTATCGTGTTCTATTTCTTTGCAGCGCAATTCATGTATGTTTTTGGTGCATCCAATATTGGTGCATTAATCGCCGTTGCTGGTGCGGAGTTCTTAAAAGCTTTAGCATTGCCTCCGCAAATCACGATATTTGGCATTATCATCTTCGTCGCATTTTTAAATCTTATTATCACTTCAGCTTCGGCGAAATGGGCAATTCTAGCACCAATTTTTGTACCGATGCTGATGGCTGTAGGGATTGCACCTGAATTAACGCAAGTAGCATTTCGTATCAGTGATTCAGCAGTGAATGTGTCTACGCCGATGTTTGCGTTTTATCCATTAATTATTATTTATTGTCAAAAGTACTATAAAAACACGGGTGTTGGAACATTAAGTTCCTTGATGATTCCATATACGATAGCACTTTTAATTAGCTTAACAATTATGTTGTACTTATTCTGGTGGTTTAATATTCCGCTTGGTTTCCAAGCTGATTACGTTTATCCAAGAAGTATGTTTTAATTCTATATTTTGCTCTATGTAGTGATTAGCTTTAAAAAACTAATCACTACATAATATGATAAAGAATTTTTGGGGGAGGCATGAAAATGCAAGAACAACTTGTAGATCGGTTTTATCGTTATGTTGCAGTAGAAAGCCAAAGTATACAAAATGGAGGAATTGAAGTTCCTAGTAGTGATGGACAATGGGATTTAGCTAAACTTTTACATAAAGAGTGCGAAGAGCTTGGTTTAGTAGAGTTAGAGTTAAGCAGTAAATGTATTTTGACAGGTCGTTTGCCGGCCAACTTGCCAGCAGATTGCAGCCGCAAGATTCCTTCCGTTGGGTTTGTAGCACATTTAGATACAGTGGATGTTTGTTTAAAACCTGAAATTCATCCACAAATAGTAAAAGATTATGATGGAAAAGATATTGCTTTGAATAAAGAACAAAACATTGTACTTACGGCGGCCGAGCATCCAGAGATTTTAAAATATAAAGGGCAAGATATTATTGTTACTGATGGTACTAGCGTTTTGGGGGCAGATAATAAAGCTGCGATTGCAAATGTAATGACAGCGCTATCAACGTTAGCTAAAGATAAAACAATTTATCATGGTGATATTTATATTGCCTTTGTTCCTGATGAAGAATGTGGATTATATGGTTCGAAAAATATGGATTTCAGTAAGTTTCCTGTCGATTTTGCCTATACGATTGATTCGTGTGAACTTGGCGAAGTTGTATATGAAACATTTAATGCTGGATGTGGAAAAGTTACCATTCATGGTGTTAGTGCACATCCGATGAGTGCAAAGGGCGTATTAGTAAATCCGACATTAGCGGCAGTGGATTTTATCAATATGTTTAATCGGCAAGAAACTCCGGAATGTACCGAAGGTAAAGAGGGGTATATCTGGTGCCAAGGTGTTACTTCGAATCAATCGACAGCAGTCGTGGAGCTAAATATTCGTGACCATTCTAAAGAGAAATATGAAGCGCGGAAACAAATGATAAATGAAAATGTAGAAAAATTGCGTCGTTTATATCCACGAGCAAAAGTTGAATGTGAAATTGCAGATATATATGGCAATATTGCAGATGCAGTTACCGCGGAAAATAGAAAGGCAATTGATTATATCTATACAGCTATGGATAATTTGGCGATTGCACCAAAAACCATTGCTATGCGTGGCGGTACGGATGGTTCATTTATTTCTACGAAGGGGATTTTGACGCCGAATTATTTTACCGGTGCACATAACTTCCATTCGCAATTTGAATTTCTACCTGTACCATCCTTTGAAAAATCTTATCAGATGACAATGACAATCATTCAACTTATTTACGAAGGAAAATAAAAAATATAGACAGTGCATAAATAGAAATGCCGAAATACAAGTGGACTGCAAAGTAGAGTACAGTCATGTGTTTCGGTATTTTTATATGAATTTTTAATAAATCTCCATTTTTTGCTTAAGATATAAGAAACGCTAATTTTGATTATTGTAATTAAATTTTGAAGTTAAATAAATGGAGGAAGCTAAAAATGGACTTTCGCGAAAAGTATGGGCAATGGGCAATTGTATTAGGTGCTACTGAAGGGATTGGGAAAGCGGCTGCATTTGAGTTTGCTAGAAGAGGGATGGATGTCATTTTAGTCGGTCGAAGAAAAGAAGCTTTAGAAGCTTTGGCAAAGGAAATTCATGTGGAAACGGGGCAGGAAATAAAAGTATTGCCACAAGATTTGTCCAAATATGATGCGGCGGAAAAATTAATTTCTGCAACCAAAGACTTAGATATGGGGGCGGTGAATTATGTTGCGTGTCTACATGCGATGGGAGAATACAATAAAATTAATTATGAAACATATGAACAAATGTATAGGGTAAATATAAGGACATTTTCAAGACTATTACATTATTTTATTGGAAAATTTAAAGAGCGAAATCGTGGGGCATTCATTACGATAGGTTCTTTATCAGGATGGACTTCGCTGCCATTTTGTGCTGAATATGCCGCACAAAAATCTTACATGATGTTAGTTACTGAAGGTGTAGCCTATGAATGTAAAAATACAAATGTCGATGTGCTCTTATTAACTGCAGGCGCAACAATTACACCTACTTGGCTTAAAAATAAGCCAGCTGACCCTAAAGCCGTAGCCGCGGCTATGTACCCTGAAGATGTCGTTAAAGATGGTTTTGATCAGCTAGGCAAAACCTATAGTTATTTAGCTGGTGAGATAAATAGAGAAAACATGCAAAAAAATAGATGTTTAGATAGAAATGAAGTAATTGAGAAATTAGGAAAAATGTTTGAGCATTTAGCTTAGTCTATAGAAAAAATTTTTGTACAAATAAAGTAAAACTCCTGCCTATTTATGCATTGCATTGGCAGGAGTTTTACTTTTTTATTGGAATACAAGCAAGAATCGGATTAAATAGAATTAAAATTGTTTTCCGTTGGAATAATCTTGGGGATTTGATTTTTTGCGCAACGGAATGTGGACAATTCGTTATAAATTTCTACTCTTGCTTGATTTATTGCACCGAGCGGCTTATGTTCGATAAGACTGTTTGCTGGAGAGTAGGTTAAGCTTTCAGAAAAATAGGCACGCTCTTTCGTATTAAAGTTTTGAGCGAGAATGCGGATTTCAGCTATTTTGATAGGCTTAGATTCTGTTTCACTCCATTGAATGCTGACATCATCTAGTGGCATTTTTATTTTATTTCTTTGAAGTTGTATGCAGAAGTCAAAAGTTGCATCGTTAGTAAGTAAGTGACGTTGCATATTTGTTGATAGGTATGCGTCAGTTAAGTCTTTAGGTAGGGTGCTATGATAAGTAGACGTTGGGCGCAGAAGGTATTTTACTGCATTGTTTCCAAACGCATAGGGAGTTATGCTCCAATATCTAATATCTAAAGGGCTTGTATCATGTTTTGTCATTTTATAAACTTGTATGAACTTGGTTAATTTTCCTTGAAATAACGTATTGAGGAATAAGTAGAAAGGATTTTTTAATCCCCAGTAGAGGACTTCGTTAAATTCATTTAATGTCCCAAAGGGCAAGGTAGGGCAGCTTGCTAAAATAAAATCTTGAGAGAAGTTTGTTTGGGTATCATCGATTAACTTTATCGCAACGCCACGGACGTCTTTTAGTTTATCACTAGTGAATTTTGGGTTAGAGTTTGAAAAACGTATAAATGCGGGATATCTCTTGGATTTTCGGAATAAACCAATGCGTAAATTTTCAGGGAGGTCAGGACATATCGTAAAATATCCTTTAAGTAATCCAAGGCTTTTTGTATGGGCGGCACGCATTATGAAGCTGGAATTTTGATCTTTTATCATCATTTTCTTTAAGATTTCAATGATATCTCCTGTCGTTACTTTATTTTTTGTCAAAGGTAACCCATCTCCCTTAATATCAGCGTACAAATCATTTGATACTATTATGTAGAATAAATAAGTCGCTTATACAGTTGTGGATATAGTGTACTTTAATCACTTAAAAATATAATTAATTTATGAAATGGAGGATGGGCAAATGGCAGTAGTATTTACAGAAGAAAAGAAGTTTACGAGGGAAGATATAGAAGGATTGTTTTTGTCAGTGAACTGGGAGTCTGGTCGATATCCAAATCGGCTTTTTAAAGCATTATTACATTCATCCACAGTATTAACTGCCTGGGATGGTAAGAAGCTGGTAGGTTTAATTCGGGTGCTGGATGATAGTGAAATGCTGGCTTACATGCATTACGTATTGGTGCATCCAGACTATCAAGGGCAAGGCATTGCGGGGCAGATGGTAGAGAGAATGAAAGAAAAGTACAAAGAATATCTTTATCTCGAGCTTTCTCCCGAAGAAAGTAATACAAATTTCTATGAAAAACATGGATTTCATAGAAGTCCAGAGGGTGTCGCTATGCAGATTTGTAACTTTAACAATAAGGATTAGAATATAGAAGTATAAATGTATGTTGAAAGGGATTGAAAAATGATTCGAGAAGCAACGAAAAATGATTTATCAGACATATTAGAAATTTATAATGATGCGATATTAAATACAACGGCAGTTTATGATTATCAAGCGCATACGCTTGAGGATAGAGTTTTTTGGTATGAAAATAAACGACAGGCAGGATATCCAATACTAGTTTTTGAAAAGGATGCAAAAGTTGTTGCCTACGCTACCTTTGGACCTTTTCGAGCATGGCCAGCATATAAGTACACCATAGAACATTCTGTATATGTACACCAAGATTATTGTGGGGCAGGGATTGCAACGCAAATGATGCAGGAAATTATAAAAATAGCGACTGGAAGAGAATACGCAACACTTGTAGCTGGGATTGATGCAGCAAATGAAAGTAGTATAAAATTACATAAAAAGCTCGGCTTTGAATTTTCGGGTACAATAAAAAAAGCAGGTTTCAAATTTAATCAATGGCTAGATTTAGCTTTTTATCAGTTAGAATTAAAAGGACCGAAGAAGCCTATAGAGGAATAAAAGAATTCATTATGTTTTCTAGGAAAGTCATTATTTTGAAACATTTATTGACTTGTTCTAGATGCTAATCAAAATTTGGGGGGGGGCTTATATGAAAAGATTATTTATTATGCTAGTAATGCCCCTGACAATTATGTTTGTTATGCCTCAGCAGACGAGCGTTGTAGAAGCAAAATGTCCACTGATCCCAGACTCAGGAACGATCGAGGTGTTGGCAACTAATAGGATTTATAAAGTTGGTGAGGCTTTTCAGACAGAAAACATAGGGATATTTGTCTATGGTGATAGAGGACGTTACAAATACTATGGTCACAAACAATTAAGATATTGGGCAAATGGTGTACCGATTTCAGATGGCTACAGATTTAAAGAACCGGGTAAAAAGAATATCACGGTAAAATACAAGGACAAGCAAGCAAACTATGAGATACAGGTTTTCCCTGCTGATTTTAAGAGCAACGTCAGGGAATGCTATGTAAGCAGTGGGAATTTAAATCGTACCTACAGGCAAAACCTAGATAAATTTAATCCGGCGGATATTGTAGTTCATTGTGTTTTTACGGATGGGACTTCGCGGAACTTTAGGAGTTCGGATTTAGAATTCCTTGCAAACGGCAATAGGATAACGAAGGGGTATAGATTTAAGGAAGCTGGTCAGAAAAAGTTTGTGATCAGATTGGGGAACCGCGATATCGAGCAGACACTCACGGTTACTCCTACATTTAATAAATCGGTTCTGCGTTATGAACTCATCAGCCGACCTGAGCAAAGCATCTATGAAGTTGGGGAGAGCTTTCATACCTGCGAATATACAGTCAGATGTTATTTCCAAGATGGGACGGTGAAGGATTATTCAGGAGATCAACTGGATATAACTGCAAATGGGGTGCAAATGTATGAAAACTATGCATTTACCACTCCAGGAGAGAAAAAGGTGGTTATATCTCTAGGAGATTTTAAAGAAAGATCAACAATAGCAGTCGTAAGGTAAAATGATCGTTCAATTATAGAAAAGTAGAGACACATAAAATCGTACCTTTAGATTGGCACTAAGGGAAAAAGTGTTTTGTCTATAGGTGCCATTTTATTTTGTATACTATTTATAATATCGGGAAGAACAATTGGAAATAAAAGATAATTGTAATATATGCGATAGGAAGAAAATGCAAAAAGTTTGTTTAATTCTTGATTTGAATCAAGATATAGAGGATTATGGTTAGAATTATCCATAAATCAACAATAACTTAGTAAAGAAAGGATTAGTTATGCCAAAAAAAGAAAAGGCGCAAGAGAGCATTTTGTATGATGCTAATAATGATATTTTTAAGGGGAATAAAACATGAATGGGTATATTTTTTTGGGAATCGCAATCATTTTAGAGATTTTTTCGACTTCTATGATGAAAGCCTCAGAAGGTTTTACTAAAATGCTGCCATCAGTGACTTTTATTATTGGAATGGGGATTTCCTTTTATTCTCTATCGCAAGCGTTGGCAAGTATTCCATTAGGAATTGCTTATGCAATTTGGTCTGGAGTAGGGACTGCATTGACAGCTGTAATAGCCGTTTTGATTTGGAAAGAACAATTAAATCTATATACGGTTATTGGAATTGTACTCATTATTGCTGGCGTAGCAATATTAAATTTAAAGGGCTCCGGGCATTAACGTGGAGAGAAGTAAGAAACTATAATAAGAAAATATACTGCGAAATAAGTCTTTTTCTCCGTGTAAAAAGCATCAGCCAAGGCTGATGCTTTTTTATATACTAATACCGTAGCTATAATCTAAATGATATTTATTTTGCACTTTCTATCAGGTTTTTCATGGTGCTTTTATTCATGGCACCTGGAACATATTTTACGACATAGCCATCTTTATCAATGATAAAGGTTGATGGAAACGCATTAATTCCATACTGATAAACTAAACTCCCTTTATGATCAAAAACTACAGGGAAAGTATGTCCTTCCTTTTTTAAGAATTCCTCTATATATTTTTGATCGCCTTCTCTCCCTAGATTTGGTGAGGCTACGCCAATAATCACTACATCATGATTATTTTCATTATAGTCTTTGTATAGTGCTTCTATATCGGGCATTTCTGCTCTGCATGGGGGGCACCATGTTGCCCAAAAATTTAAAAATACTGTTTTACCTTTATATTCGCTTAGTTTATGTTCTTTCCCATATTGATCATATAAAGTAAAATCTAAAGCTGCTAATTTTTTTGGTTGTTCTTTATTTGTATTATTTTTTCGGGTTTCTACTGGAGTTTCGTTATTCATCCTATTAACTTCTAGCATGTCGCTAACTCCATTGAATAAAATCATTAAACCTGAGAGGATTAGAACTATGCCACCGATTTTTTTTATTTTAATCATATGAAGTTTGATTTTATCTACACGATGAACTAACTTGTTATAGAATAATGAAAAGAAAATAAAGGGCAAGATAAAGCCTAATGTATATAAGCCTATCAGCAAATAGGACATTGTTGAGCTATCTGCACTTGAAGACAATATTAAGACCGAAGCAAGTATAGGTCCTATACATGGGGTCCAGCCAAAACTAAAGGTAAATCCCAATAAAAATGCTGTGAATGGATTCATTTCCTTTGATTTTATTTGTAATCTTTTTTCTTGATTTAAAAAATTCGATTTTATAATATCCATATAGAATAATCCCATGAATACAATAAAAATTCCACCGATGATCATCATGATATCTTTATTTGTATTAAAGAAGGAGGTTAAAACATTTAATGACGAACCTAATAAAAAGAAGGTTGTTGAAATTCCTAAGGTGAAAAATAACGTATTTTTAAATAGTGAATTTTTAATAACGCTATTACTTTTTATATCATCTAGATTACTGTTTGACAGCATGCTTAAATATACGGGTAAGATCGGCAGTATACACGGTGATAAAAAGGAAATTAATCCTTCAAAAAATACTACGCCTAAATTAAAATTCTCCATAAAACTCTCCTTGATAAAGTTTTTCTTATTTATACTATACAATTAAAAAAGCTTAAGTTAAATTAGTTACTTTTTAGTAACCGATTTAATTTAAGTTTTTTATGATGATATTAGATTAGAATGAAAAAATTCATAGATTTAGTATAAGAAAATGTCTATCATTAACAAAGAAATTGATTCATAAGGCACTTTTGGCGCGGATATTTAATGGCAAGATAGATTTTTATCATCCAAAATTATCATTGATTTTAGTATTGGCAATAAGCCTAATCCATTTTTGCTTAAATAATAGATAGATTCTACGGTATTATTTTTTGTTGTTTTTTCATTGATTACAATTTCCTTATGAATCAATAACTCTAACTGCTGCATTAGCATTTTTTGTGCAACCATCAATAGATCTTTGTAATTCGCCAAACCTCATTTTATTATCTTATAATTGCCATAGGATGATGGCAACCCATTTTTTACCCAATATATTTGATATGGATTCTAGAGGACAATCATATGCCTCTTGTTCTATATCATACATTATTATAGTCTCCTAAAGGTTATTTCATAGTGCTCTATGTTAAAATTGCATGTATAGAAATATATTATTCGATTATTTGGTGAAAGTCATCTAGAATAAAGTGCGCTATTTATTTCAGCGCTTTTTTATATCAAAAGTTATTATAATTGATTTGTTTTAAATTGATTATAAAATAGTATCATTGATAGACTCAATGTTATGAGTTCTGCAATCGGTACTGCAAGCCATATACCTTGAATACCAAATAATTGGGGGTAAATGATAATGCCAATAGATATCCAGATTAATCCCTTATTTAAAGCAATAATGGCCGATTTTCCTGGGCTACCGATAGCGGTAAAGAAACCTGACGCGATAATATTAAGACCACTAATAAGGAAAGCAAAAGCATATATTTTAGCACCAGTTACAGCAAAGTTTAGAATTTCACTATTTTCTACATTAAGAAAAATATAAATTAGATTGCTTCCAAAACTAAATATCGCAAAAAAGATCGTTATACCGATGAGCGTTGCAGTTATTGCTGTTAATCCTAATACTTTCTTGATCCGCTTAATTTGACGGCTACCATAGTTATAGCTAACGATGGAACCTATTCCATCAGATAAGCCGAGCAAGATATTAGTACCAATAAATGTTAGGTAACTTATTGCCGTGAATGCTGCTACGCCTAGTTCTCCTGTATAACGAATTAGTGTAATATTAAATAAAAAGGTGGTTATAGCCGTTCCAAGTTCTCCAAGCCCTTCGGATGAACCATTATAAATAATATTATACGCTATTTTTTTATCAAAACTGCCGCCAGATAAGACTGTTTTATTGGCTGTTGCAAATGGAATTACAGCTAAAATAACAGCGAAGCAATAAGCAAATCCTGAGGCTAATGCGGCGCCCTTAATGCCGATGTTTAGTTGTATAATCATTATATAACTAAGTAGTATGTTGAATACGATTGCGAATACTAGCGTTATCATGGCATAAGTAGGTTTGCCTATAACTTTTAAAACATAGTCGAGAACCAGCATCAATCCGATAAATGGCAAGAATATGCTAGAATATCTAATGTAAGTGACGGTGTCCTCAATAATTTCATCATTTGCACCTAAGAACATAGCAATATGTTCTGTAAAAAGTATTGAAACCAATGTTGTCAAAATACAAATAGCTGTAATCATAACTATAGCGGTTTTAAAAGCATTTTTAGCATTTGTATGATTTTGTTGGCCAAGTGATCTTCCAATGATACTTTGTACTCCGATGCCAAATATAATGCCGATAGTAAGTATTATACTATTAAAGGGCATCGCAATATTTGTGCTAGCTAGACCATTTACACCGATATAGTTACCAACAAAGTATCCATCTATGATAGCATCCATTCCTAAAACTAACATACCTATAATTGCGGGCACGCTATATTTAATAAAAAGCTTCCAAATTTTTTCCTGACCTAAAACATTTGTATTCATGTTACTCACCTCATTGGAGAGTTTAAACCATGAAGTAACTACAAGGTCAAATGTTTTTTTCAGCTTTTATCCATACTTCATAAAAATCTAACTGTTCGCTATGACAGCTTGCCATATAGTGACCATATAACGGGCCAGCGATGTGGTATTGGTTGTTATTTAGCCAAACTTTTGCTTCAACTAAAGTATCATTGACATCAACACTATAATTTGTTGCTAGGATCGTATACAAATACTCGCCTTCATCCATGTTGCTAAGTCCAAGACTTTTCAAGCGCTCGACTAGTGTATAATCATCATTATCAATAAATATGCCAAATTTAATTGAGTTGAAATTAGTATTTTGTTGTAGATCTTCTTCGGTTATTAGTAGCAAATATTCAATCGTATGTATAGAATGCTTATCTATTTTCTTTAAGTTATTTATTAGAGTAAAAAGGTCATTATCATGTACCCCCATAATTTTAAATTTAAAGTTTGGGGTGGAGACTAGTTTGAATTGGCCAATATGATTGACACTAGCCTCATATTGTTCTACTACTTTGGCGAGTATTTCTTGTTGGTGTTGAATTTCGTCTATTTTACGTGACAATAATCGCTGTTTTGCATTTAAAAGCATTATGATTTCTTTTAAATTTTTAGTTTTGATAATTTCGGCGATATCCTTCAATGGAACATCCAATTTACGAAAAAATAATATGTCCATAAGTATTACAATATCTTCGTAAGAATAACTTCTATAACCATTCTTTTTATTTTTATTGATTGAAATTATGCCTGCTCTTTCATAATAGCGCAATGTTTCAGGAGATATATCAAACAGATTGGCTATTTCTCCAATTGACCAGCTTTTGTTCATTATGATTACCTTCTTTGATGTTATATATTATAAATACAGCTGTTTTAGTAGGGACCAAACCCCATTGAAAGCAGATGAATAATTTAGGGATTTACCGTATCGTTACTTCCGTTTAGAAGAATGGGGTATTATAAATAAACAGTTAAAATCTTTGCTGTTGTGTAATTTGCTTATTTCCCTAAATGATTCTGTTAATCATCTCATAAATAGTATTAGCTGAGAGTTTCATACTTAAACTTCAATATGATTAACTGAGAACCCTTTAACAAATCCCAAATAACAGTCTATTACAGAATAACCTAGCTGTTTTTATGTGATAAAGGAAAATTAATTTTTTTTTTAGTTGAAAATCGGATAAAGGTGATTACATTTCAAATTAAGCATGAGTGTAATTATTATTTTTGTGCAGACTAATATAATATTTACAATCTAAATGATATTTTAGAGGTGAGCTTATGAAACAAAAAGCAAATCAATTAATAAATGAAACATCCCCTTATTTATTGCAACATGCGGATAATCCTGTAAATTGGTATCCGTGGGGGGAAGAAGCGTTTGCAAAAGCGAAATCGGAAGACAAGCCAGTATTTTTGAGTATTGGCTATTCGACTTGTCATTGGTGTCATGTGATGGCGCATGAGAGTTTTGAGGATGAGGAAGTTGCGGAGATTTTGAATAGACATTTTGTAGCGATTAAGGTGGACAAGGAGGAACGCCCGGATATCGACAGCATTTATATGTCGGTTTGTCAGGCTTTTACGGGGAGTGGTGGATGGCCGACGAGCATTTTTATGACGCCTATGCAAAAGCCTTTTTATGCGGGAACGTATTTCCCGAAACATTCCCAGTACGGCAGAGTGGGATTTATTGATCTTTTAAAGACGATCGCTGAAAAGTGGACGACGAATAAGGCTGAATTAATAAAATCCGCAGAAGCGGTAGTAAAACATTTAGATGGGGCGCAGAAGTATAAAATGGATCTATCAGAATCTATTCTTTCCGCAGCGTTTGCACAGTTTGATGTAATGTATGATGAGAAATTTGGCGGATTTGGTAAAGCCCCAAAATTTCCGACCCCACACAATTTAATGTTCTTACTTGATTACTATGAAAAGTTTAAGGATGAGCAGGCTTTATCTATGGTAGAAAAGACATTAACGCAAATGTATAAGGGCGGAATTTTCGATCATATCGGGTTTGGGTTTTCGCGGTACTCTACAGATGCATATTATCTCGTACCGCATTTTGAAAAAATGCTTTATGATAATGCGCTATTAATAATGGCTTATACGAAAGCATTTATGGTAACAAAGAGAGACTTTTATCAAAAAGTTGCAAAACAGATTGCACAGTATGTGATACGTGAACTTACAGATGTTTCAGGGGCTTTTTATTCCGCGCAAGATGCTGATAGCGAGGGAATTGAAGGAAAATACTATGTGTTCTCTGATAAAGAACTGCTTGAATTGCTTGGCAAAGAAAAAGGCGAGGCTTTTAACGCGTATTATGGGATTACTGCACAAGGAAATTTTGAGGGAGCCAATATCCCAAATTTATTACACCATGACAAGTTAGAGGAAAAATATGAGAAAGAACGCGATAAAGTATTTGAATATCGTAAAGCACGAACTAAACTTCATTTAGATGATAAGATACTCACTTCATGGAATTCGATGATGATTGCTGCATTTGCAATGATGTATCGCGTATTTGGCGATAGTACTTATTTAGAAATTGCGGAAAAAGCGTGTAGATTTATAGAGCGTAGCCTTTGTGAAAAGGATAAAGTTTTTGTTAGTTATCGAAATGGCAAGTGTTCAAATGAAGGCTTTCTAGATGATTATGCCTGGTATGGCTTTGCGCTTATGCAGTTATATGAAGCAACACTTGATAAGCAATATTTAAAAAGGGCTATACAGCTTTGCAAGAAGGCTGTGGATGATTTTTATGATGTGGAGAACAGTGGATTTTTCTTGTATGGAAAACAAAATGAACAATTAATTATGAAGCCAAAGGAAACGTATGACGGTGCGATACCAAGTGGAAATTCTGTTATGGCATACAATCTTGTAAAATTAATGCAGATGACAGAAGATGAGAAGTTGACAAAGTTAGTGAAAGACCAACTTGAATTTATGGCTGGGGCTGCAGAAAACTATCCGGCTAGTCATAGCTTTTATTTATCTGCATTAAGTAACTATATTTATCCACCGGCGCATCTAGTATGTGTGCTAAGCAGTTCAGTGGATAAAGAGTATCTAAAAGGGCGGATTCCATTAGGAACAAATCTTATCGTGCTAGAGAAAGAGTCTTCGGAATATAAATTATTGAATGGAAAAGCAACCTTTTACCTATGTAAAAATTTTAGTTGTTTGGCGCCATCAAATCAATTAGATGAAGTATTGCGTGTATAGTATAGCTTTGACTTGGCATTGTAGGCCGGATGAAGTATAATATGGAAAGAAATTCATTGTGATAGGAATTCGACTATTAGATTTTGTAAGAGAGGTATAATCTATGGCATATGTATATAAAACAAAAGGGACTTGCTCAAGAGAAATTTCTGTAGAGCTTGATGGAAATATTGTAAAAAATGTTTCGTTTGTCGGTGGGTGTAATGGGAATTTATCTGGGATATCCAGTATAGTCAAAGGGATGCCGATAGAGCATGTAATAGAACGCTTTGCTGGCACAAAATGTGGTGCGCGTCCGACATCTTGCCCAGATCAGTTGGCGATTGCGTTAAAAGAGGCTTACGAAGAAAGCCAAAAATAAACAGAGTTCTTAATTCAGCTGGAGTTTTCACTCCAACTGAATTTCAAAAATCGTTATCCAAGGATTTAGCCGCTCGCCCGTGCTCTCTTAGTATAACTCCCGCTTGTAGAAGACGGGAGTCTTACAAGAAGAGAACCAAAATCTTTGAGTTTGTGTGAATCAATTATTTCGATAGACGAGAGGGTTAATCATCGGATAAAATAAGTAAAAACAGCCTTTTGATATGAAAAATTATATCAGAAGGCTGTTTTGCTTAATAATTGCGTGCACTGACAACAAGGTTTGTTTTATTGATTCTTTGTGTATATTTATCATAGTCGTTGAGAAGAACCCCCATATAGAGCATATCTACACAGGCGAGTTGGGAAATACGCGAACACATCGTTTCGCTATAAAAGGATGTTTCTAAGTCGCCAGTGAAGAAACATAAATCCGCGTATTGTGTGATTGTAGATGCTTTAAAATTGGTAATTGCAATTGTTTTTGCACCTGATTCTTTTGCTAGTTTTAAGGTATCGACAATGTCCATTGTGCTACCGGAATGTGAGATGGCGATTGCAACATCATCTTTTGTTAGATGTGTAGCACAAATTTGTTGTAAATGGTTATCGGTATACGAACGGCACGTTAAGCCAATGCGAAGAAATTTATTCGTAAGGTCATTTGCAATGCTGCCAGAATTCCCAACGCCGTATACATCAATTAATCTGGCATTAACAACCATGTCGATTGCTTTTTTATAATTTCTTATGTCGACGAGTTTTAGGGTATCTTCTAGTGCTTTGGTTGTCATTGCGATAAGTTTTGCGGGAACATCTTTGGTATTATCCTCGCGGCTAATGTGAAGATCGATCAGTAAATCATTATTGTGATCTAATGCGGCTTCACGGCCTAAATCACTTGCCAGTTTTAATTTAAAATGGCTGTAGCCTGAAAACCCGAGGTTCTTTACGAATCTCATCACCGTTGGTTCGCTTACTCCTGCGCTAAGTGATAATTGTGAGAGCGACATTGTATGAATAGAATTGCTATGTAATAAGATATAATCTGCTACTTTTTTTTCTGAGGATCGTAAGGTATTGTAATTATTTTTTATGATAGCCTCATAAGATTCTGATGTATTAATTTTACTCACGTCCTTTTAGTAAATATAACTAATTTAATTATAGATGTAGTATAACTACCCAGTCAATGGGGTTTTGCACAAAAATAAAGATTTTTTGTCGAATTTTACAGTTTTTATATGATTAAGAATAGGCGTGCTTTTTGTGCATACTTTTATTACAGTAGTATTGACATTAATAATCAATATTAATACAATGAATCCTGTATTGTATAATAAAATGTTAATCTTTAAATATAAGGGGGCTAAAAGATGACCTTAGATGAAGTTGTGCGAGGTGCGAGAATTAGAATATTGGATATTCCTGATCAACAAGCACGTGCGCAAGCGATTCGTTTTGGCATTTCCGTTGGCTCTGAGGTTGTTTGTATAGAAAAAATTTTTGCAGGCCCAATTGTACTATCGCGGTCGAAACAGGAAATTGCAATCGGACGGCAATTGGCAAGGCGAATTCAAGTGGAATTGATATAAAGTAAGACTTGATTCAGGTGTTAGGAAAGTTTGAGGTGGTTTTGTGGGATGTCATGATGAACTTTCTCATATAGAAATTCCCCATGGAGCGAAAAAAATTGTTTTGGTTGGGAATCCGAATGTTGGGAAATCAGTTTTTTTTAATGCATTAACGGGGATTTATGTTGACGTATCAAATTTCCCTGGGACAACGGTAGATATTTCGCATGGGAAATTTGGTGGAGATATTGTGATGGATACGCCAGGTGTCTATGGGATATCTTCTTTTAATGATGAAGAAAAAGTAGCAAGAGATGTTATTTTATCGGCAGATATTATTGTTAACGTTGTTGATGCAGTTCATTTGGAACGTGATTTGTTTCTAACGTTGCAGGTGATTGATACGGGAATTCCAATGGTTATTGTATTAAATATGATGGATGACGTACGTAAACAAGGAATCCGTATCGATTTGAAGAAATTAGAAAGTGAACTAGGTGTACCAATTATACCAGCTGTAGCGGTAAAAGGTGTTGGGATAAAAGAGGTAAAGGAAAAGCTTTATGCAGCGCAAGTTGGAAAACAACCTAATTATGTAAGAAAAGCAATCCATGGTATCGTTGATGATACTTGCAGTCAAGCTGATGCCTTACTAATTGCGGAGGGCGATATTCACGTTTCGGCTAGGCATAAAACGATGCCTCGAGAGCACCGTGAAACAATCTATCAAGCACGTCGTGAACGGGTCAATGAAATTGTTGATCGTATTGTTTTGATAACTCACGAAGGATCATCGCTTTCTACCAAAATAGGAAGAATGATGCTTAGACCAATAAGCGGTAGCATTATTTTAGCTGTGGCAGTTACGTTGATGTACTACTTAATTGGTGTTTTTGTTGCACAAGATATCGTTGATATTACAGAAGATCTTATTATGCGGGGCTATTATGAACCAATAGTCAGAAATGTTGTAGGTTTATTTATTCCAGAATATTCAATTCTGGGTGCATATTTAATTGGTGAATTTGGCATATTGACGATGACGGTAACGTATGTGTTTGGTCTTTTGTTACCTTTGGTCTTAGGCTTTTACTTTATTATGTCCATTATGGAGGATTCAGGGTATTTACCGCGTTTAGCTACGTTGATTGACCGCATCATGAATATGGTAGGGTTAAATGGGCGAGCAGTTATTCCGATGATCCTCGGGTTTGGCTGTGTAACGATGGCAACAATCTCTACACGATTAATGGGATCGGAACGCGAACGAACGATTGCGGTAGCGCTTCTGGGTTTGGCCATTCCATGTTCAGCTCAGCTTGGTGTTATCGCAGGTCTGCTGGCTGGCATTGGAGCAAAATATATAGTAGTCTACATATTGGTGATGTTATTGACTCTAGGGGTTGTTGGTAAAGCCCTTCATATGATTTTACCGGGAAAGCCAACGGATTTACTTATTGATTTACCGCCGATTCGATTACCACGCTTAGATAATGTATTGACAAAAATGATGACGAAATCAGTAGCTTTTATAAAAGAAGCTGCACCGATTTTTGCACTTGGTGCAGCAATCGTGACGACGCTTGAAGTAACCAATGTATTAGTCATAATCCAAGATGCTTTAGCACCATTGACCACAGGAATATTAAAGTTGCCAAAAGAGACAGCAAATGTATTTATTATGGGGCTAATTCGCCGTGATTTTGGTGCGGCGGGATTGGCAAATATGGTGTTAGAACCGGCGCAAATGATTGTTGCATTGATTACGATTACCTTATTTGTCCCTTGTATTGCCTCGGTTATCGTGATGTTTAAGGAACGTGGTAAACTAGAAGGGGCGTTAATTTGGTTAGGGTCCTGGGTAGCTGCATTTGCCATCGGCGGCATTGTAGCGCAGGTGATTATTAAATGAAGCATTGTATTAATATAGTCTGTCCTCAATGTGGGTATGAAAATTTAAATGTAAATGAATTAAGATGCATGAGGTGCAATGCTTTACTAATTTTGAAATGTAACGGAAATTGCAGGAAATGTAGTAAAAGTAAAGAGCTTTCGTATCCGAGAGAAGTGCGCAGCATAGATTGATAACCTTGCGCTGCAGTTATGAATGCAGTGCAAGGTTTTTTAGGTCGCTGCAAAGGGCTGAGGGGGAAATACCGTAAGAAATAGCGATATAAATAAGAATGATAAATAGACTAAAAATTCCATGGTATTCAATATATTTAAAGTAGATAAGTTGTAGAAAAATTACTCCAGAATATATCTAAAAGATGTCAAGGGTACGTTGTGAAAGTGGGGCTATATAAGTGGAATCTATAGTTGAAATAACTAAGAGATATATGCAGCATGATCATCAGAAGCAAGTTTGTATAGAGAAGTTAAAAGATGCATTGGCTAAAGGAACAATTACAATTGATCAATTATTGGATATTGCAATAAGTTACGATGAATTGACTGGGCTAATGAATTTTAATTATTTTAAAAAAACAGTTTCAGATATTTTATTGCAAAGCAATGCAACACAAAAATTTTCGATTATCTATATTAATTTGGTGAATTTTAGGTGCTTTAATGATAAATATGGCTATGAAGCGGGTGATGATGTCCTTTGTGACTTTGCTAAGGAGCTAACTTTTCATAATAAAATGATTTTATGTGGCTGTCGAGATTCAGCCGATAAATTTATTTTGTTTTCAGAAATGTCAAATTATCAGGCTGATGAAAATATGATAAAGGATAAAATCAACTATTATAGTGGTTATTTTAGTGAGCGTGAAAATAAAAAATATCCCGGAAGCAATATTTCCGCTAAAGTCGGGGTATATATTATTGAAGATAAAACAATCAATGTGTTACATGCGATTGATAATGCAAGACTAGCGCAGAAAGATGTGAATGAATTAGGGGCAAAACATAATATTTATAATCAAAATATGAAACTTAGATTTTGGCAAAGTGCGGAAATGATGCGGTCGTTTTCTTCTGCATTAGCGAATCGGGAATTTATTGTGTATTATCAGCCTAAAGTTACCCTATCTAGTGGAGATGTGGTAGGAGTGGAAGCGCTCGTGCGTTGGCAAAAAGAGAATGGGAAAATTATTCCACCAAATGATTTTATTCCACAGTTTGAACAAACAGGTGCAATCATAAAACTTGATCTTTACGTTTATGAGGAAGTGCTAAAGCAAATTCGTAATTGGGTTGAAATGGGACTGGATATTGTACCTGTATCAATAAACTTATCAAGATGTCATGCTGAAAATAAAAATTTGTATGATGAAATTATGGGATTAACAAAAAAGTATAATATTGAACCGAAATATATTGAATTTGAAATTACAGAAAGTGCATTTACGAATAATGCACAATATTTAATTGAAGTTTTAACGAAATTTAGAGAACATGGGTTTAATATTTCTATGGATGACTTTGGCGCTGGGTATTCTTTTTTAAATGCACTATACGAAATTCCAGTGAATATATTAAAACTGGATAAAGGTTTTTTGAAGCCAAGTGAAGTATCGGCAAAGCAGCGTGAAATCATCAAGCAGGTAGTCGTCTTGGCGAAGAATATCGATTTAAATATAGTATGTGAGGGTGTTGAGACGAAAGAGCAAGCCGAGTTTTTGCTTGGCATTGGTTGTGATATGGCGCAGGGATATTTTTATGCAAAGCCAATGCCGTTAGAGGATTTAAAGCATTACTTGAACAATGAAAAGGTAAAACAGCAATTAAGAAAAAGTTAACGTTAGAAGTATTGTCGTGGTGTTAAAATAAATTCTAGTGATAGTTCGCTTTTTTAGATAAAGCTTAAGATTTAGAAAAGTTTACACGATAACATGTGTAATTGCTCAATGGTGTTTTACTTGGAGGATTTGTCTTATGATTTTTGATTCACATTTACATACAGATTTTTCAGCCGATTCTACAATGTTATTTGAAGAGGCAAAACGAGAAGCCAATAAACAGAAAATTGGAATCGTTACAACGGAGCATTTGGATTATAATTATCCTGATCTAGCCGATTTTACTTTTGATTTTGATGAGTATTTTAAAAAATATAAAAGATATCGCGGCAATGATGTTAAGCTGGGAATTGAAATTGGAATGCGCCCAGAATGTTTAGAAGCGTTGAAAAAAGTCATTATACAGTATCCTTTTGATTATGTGATTGGTTCAATTCACATGGTTGGAAATATTGATATCTATTATGATATTTTCTATCAAGGTAGAGAAAAAGAAAAAGTTTATAATGAATACTTTGATGCTATGCTGAAATGTCTGAAGGTGTATGATTTTATTGATTCGTTAGGGCACATAGATTATATTGCTCGTTATGGGAAGTATGTCGATCCGGAAATTCACTATCATGAATTTAAAGAGCAGATTGACGTAGTTCTTCAAATTGCGGCTGATAAAGGGTTAGCGATGGAGATTAATACAAGGCGTTTTGGCGATAAAAAAGTGATAGATGCTTTAATGCCTATTTATAAGCAATTTAAAGCGAGTGGTGGGGAATTTGTAACTTTTGGGTCTGATGCTCATACGCCACAAGCTGTAGGAAATTATCTTACAACGGCGAATTCATTTGCTAAAGAATGTGGACTTCAACCAGTATATTTTAGTTCGAGAAAACCTATAATTATGCTGGAATAAGCATTTTGTTGTCGAATTTTTTTGTTTGCCTTATGTCAGAATTTTTATAGACAAAATATGGTGGTTGTGCTATGATAAACAAAATAATTACCACCGTTTCATTTATTATATTTTTCTTATAAGCGCAAATAGATAGTTTTTCTTATTTTCTCAGCAAAGAGATTGTAAGGAAATCAATTTGCATATGGGTTCCTCAGTAAAATGGATTTTGCAGTATGTTTGACGAGGGGATAGAGAAGTGAAACATCAATTATTTCAAAATGCTAAATATGTTTTGGGGATAGGCGGCCTTTTCGTTGGGTTGATTATGTATGGAATCACCCTAGCTGTAGAGTTAGGGGCTGTCGATATTACGATGAGCACAATGTGGCTGTTTTTTACTGTGATATTAGCTTCCTTGGGATTGTTAATCGGAAGAATTATAAGTATTCTTCATCATTGGGCATATCGTGATTTTTTGACGGACACTTGGAACCGTAAATATTTTTCGGCTAGAATTAAAGCCGAACTAAAAGATAAAGAGAAGAACGGAAATGATTTATGTCTAGCTTTAATTGATATGGATGACTTTAAAAAAATTAATGATTGTTATGGTCATGATTTTGGTGATAAAGCGATAAGAAAAGTTGCTGATGTATTAAAGGCAAATATAAGAGCTACAGATTCAATTGTCCGTATAGGTGGAGATGAATTTGTTATTATTTTCTCACAGACAGATTTAGCTTGTGCAAAATTGATTGCCGAGCGTATTCGTAAAACTGTGGCAGAAGAATGTGAATATGTAACAGTAAGTGTTGGAGTAATTGAAGTTGGAGAAGCTGCTAGAACAACCGACTTAATACAGGAAATGGACCACATGTTATACCATGCAAAGAAAATGAAAAATTCAGTTACCACGATGGTTATGGAAGCATAAAAGGATTGACAGCGTTAAGCGGTCAATCCTTTTTTGAATCTGATGAAAGTATAAATTAGATTTTTTTTGAGGAAAAGTAATCTTTTATGTTTGCAATATGGGGCAAAACATCTAAATTTGGTTGATTGTTAAGAATTAATATTGATTGTAATTCTCTAACGATTAATTCACGGTTTTTATTCTTGCTAGTTTGGCTATCTAATGCATGTGCACTTTTCTCAACAATTAAGTGTTGAAGTTTTGAATATTCTTGTGTTTTTGTGATGATTTGTTGTATTTGCATGCGTATTTCTGGCGATAATTGCTCGGGAACTTTTAATTTTTCAATTTCTTCGTTTATAGCTTGGGAATCTTCATTTATTTGGTCCATCCGAATAGAAGCGTTAATGATTTGAATTTCATCATCTTGGACAAGTCTAGTAATTCGATGATATTTTTGCCAAAGTGAATCCAATCGATCTATTGTTTTGTTGTAGTCGGTATACCATTCAGAAAATATTTCATGTTCCTTGACAAGCTCTTCCTGCTCAGCGATGGTTAAACGCACCGTTGAATCAGTATCGATTGGTTTAGGCAACATAAGAGGAAAGACTAAGGTAAAAGAGCAGGCTAAAATGACAGCAAGCTTATGTTTGTCTTTTATAATCAATGCAATTTCAAGGCTAGCAAAAAGTAAAATGAATAAAGCTAATTGTATTGGAAATGGGTTTAAGTCGGGCATGGAAATACCTCCATTCTTTTCAGCTATTCAAAGCTCATTCTACATGTTTCGTTGATTTCCTGCAAGGGGAATGAATCACAATTATTTTCCTAAAATAGTTGCAGTGTAAAAAAAATCAATTTATACTGAAGATTAATATGTTAATTGGAGGCGGATGTTTTGCGTATACTAGTTACGGGTGGAGCTGGATATATAGGTTCACATACTGTTCGAATGCTGGAAAAAGAAGACCATAGGGTCATCGTTTATGATAATTTAATAAAAGGGCATCATGAATCTGTAAAAAATAGTTGTTTCGTTGAAGGTGATTTATTCGATGCAAAGCTTTTAAAAGAAACGATGGAGAAATATAAAATAGAAGCAGTTGTTCATTTTGCAGCATATAGTTTAGTAGGCGAATCGATGGAAAATCCGCGGTTATATTATCATAATAATGTGAACGGGACTTTGAATTTACTGAATGTAATGCAAGAGTGTGGAATAAATAAGCTGGTTTTTTCGTCAACTGCCGCTGTTTATGGAGAGCCAGAACTGATTCCAATTGACGAATCAGCACGCAAAGAGCCAACGAATGTTTACGGCAGAACAAAATTAATTATGGAAAATGCGATGGCTGATTATGCAAAGGCTTATGGATTAAAGTATATTGCATTGCGTTATTTTAATGCTTGCGGTGCGGATGAGCATGGAGATATTGGCGAAGATCATACTCCAGAAAGTCATTTGATTCCATTGGTGTTGCAAACTTGTTTAGGCAAGCGGGATGCGATTAAAATTTTTGGTGATGATTATCCAACGGAAGATGGGACTTGCATTCGCGATTACATTCATGTGAATGATTTAGCAAAGGCGCATATTTTATCATTAAAAGCCTTATTTAAAGGCGCTGAGTCTGCGGTATATAATCTTGGTAATGGCAATGGTTTTTCGGTAAAAGAAATTATTGAGACGGCTGAGAAAGTCACGGGAATAACGATAAAAAAAGAAATAACGCCAAGAAGAGCAGGGGATCCTGCGATATTGATTGCTAGTTCTGATAAGATTAAAAAAGAGCTAGGGTGGCAGCCTGAATATACAGATGTAGAAAAAGTAATTGCATCTGCTTGGAAATGGCATCAAAATCATCCAAATGGTTTTGTAGAGGGGTAGTATATGGAAAAATTAAATATGAATCGAGATTTTTTTCGAGGCGTATGGAAGTTAACAAAAGGTTATTGGAATAGTGAAGAAAAGTGGAAAGCGAGAGGGCTTTTTGGCATCGTTATTGCAATGAACTTTGCAATTGTCTATGCACTTGTCTTACTTAATCAATGGTATAACGAATTTTATACATCTTTGCAAAATTATGATAAAGATAGTTTTTTGCCGCTTATTGGATATTTTTCTGTAGTGGCATTTACGTATGTTGCACTATCGGTTTATTCAATTTATTTAAGGCAAATGTTACAGATTAATTGGCGAAAGTGGATGACGAAGTCTTATTTAGACAAGTGGTCACAGGCGCGCAATTATTATAAAATGCAGGTGATTGAAAATCAAACGGATAATCCTGATCAACGTATGACGGAAGATATTCGCGATTTTGTGGAATTAACGTTAACTTTATTATTAGGTTTTTTACGGCAGATTACAACGCTAGTTGCTTTTATCGTTATTTTATGGCAGTTGTCAGGTGTCATTGCCTTGCCACTTGGAAGTATGAGTCTTGAAATTCATGGCTATATGGTATGGATATGCTTAATTTATGCAATTGGTGGAACCTACTTAACGACAAAAATTGGGAACCCGCTCGTTAGGCTCAATTTTGATCAACAGCGCTTAGAAGCGGATTTTCGTTTTGGGTTAATTCGCTATCGTGAAAATGGTGAAAGCATAGCTTTTTATGGTGGTGAAAAAGCGGAAAATAAAAATGTTGAGGGGCGCTTTAGCTCTGTAGTGAAAAATTATTTTTCATTAATGAAATATCAAAAAAGATTGTCCTGGTTTGTAAATATCTATGGGCAGACTGCAATTATTGTACCAATCTTTTTGATTGTACCAGCTTATTTTGCCAAACAGATCCAATGGGGCGGGATTATGCAGACTTTGACTGCTTTTGATAAAGTACAAACGGCGTTATCGTTCTTTGTTGAGAGCTATGCGACGATTGCACAGTGGCAGTCGGTCGTTAATCGTTTAGTGAACTTTACGAATAATATGGAAAAGGTTGAACAGATCCAAGGAGAAACACAAATCAAACCTGTTCAAGATAATAATTTCCAGGTGAAATCTTTAGATGTTACTTTGCCAACAGGGCGTGTGCTATTAAACAATTTGAATTTTAATATTGCACCTGGCGAAACTATCTTAATTACAGGAGATTCTGGATGTGGAAAAAGTACATTGCTACGAGCGATTTCTGGGATTTGGCCTTTTGGAGAAGGTGAGGTGCAGATTCCAGATGGTCATCAGTGTTTCTTTTTACCACAGCGTCCATATTTGCCTTTGGGAAGTTTGCGTGATGCCTTGCTGTATCCACAGGAGAACAGTTTGGTTTCGCAGCAGGAAATAAAAAATGTAATGGAAAAATGTGAACTTATACATTTTTTTGATAGAGTAAATGAAGTGGATGATTGGTCGCGAATCTTATCATTGGGTGAGCAGCAGCGAGTGGCTTTTGCCAGAGTTTTGTTAGCGAAACCTGATATTGTATTTTTAGATGAATCTACGTCAGCACTTGACGAAAAAACGGAAGCTGTGATGTATAAATTATTAAAAGAAAATTTGCCGAACGCTGCAATTTTAAGTATTGGACATCGTTCGACATTACATCAATATCATAAGCAACAATTGCATTTATTTGGTGATGGAAGTTGGCAGTTTAGTATGATTTGATGGAAATATTCTCGATTGCGACTAAAATTCAGATGAAGCTAAAATTTTCCTGAATTAAGTCTTGTTTTATTGGAGTGAGAAGATGTTTGTTGAGGAACGCAAAGAGCAAATTTTAGAGATGGTGCGTAAATTTGGAAAAGTAAAAGTCAAAGAACTAAGTGAACGCTTTGATGTTACAGAAGATTGTATTCGCAAAGATTTGGCATCATTAGAAAAAAGAAATTTATTAAAACGCGCTTATGGTGGTGCGGTTAGTATTCGCTCTAATCCGCATGCGATCGAAGTGAGTGCAAGGAAATGTCAGAATCTCGAAGGGAAAAGAATAATTGCTAGTAAGGCGGTAGAGCTGATACAAGAGGGCGATGTAGTATTTCTCGATCTTTCTACGACAAATATTGAAGTTGCAAAGTTGATTGCAGTTTCTAATAAAAAAATTACAATTATTACAAATATGCTTGAAGTATTGCTCGTTTTAAAAGAAGCGACCCAACGCGTAATTTTTGTCGGCGGAGAATTAAATGATGAGCGAGATGGTTTTTTCGGCGCAATGACGATACAGATATTATTGCAATTTAAATTCGATATTGCTTTTTTGGGGGCAGCAGGAATTAATGTCTATGATAATGAGGTTACGACGTATGGCGTAGATGACGGCTTGACGAAAGATGCGGCATTAAAGACAAGTCGGCGGACTTATTTATTGGCAGAAGTAAATAAGTTCAGCCATGATGGAAATTATAAATATGCTGCTATCACAGATTTTGATGGTATGATTATAGATATGGGATTAAGTGATGTAGTGAAGAATAAAGTAACACAATATAGTATAGAGCTAATCTAAAATTAAAGGATAGTGTGGGATACCTCATAAAAACAGCCTTTTGCGAGGCTGTTTTTATATTGGTAAAAGGATTTTGTCTAATTAAGTAGAAACTGCCTAGTATTTTACTTTCTTAGGAGAGGGGGCTATAATTTTGGGGAATTATTGGCGACAAGTGCTGAATTGGGATAACTTTTATGAGTTATTATGGCAGGCTGGGAAGTTATTTCTTTTTTTATTGTTTTTGGTTTGCGGATATAGAATTTTATTCATCGGTTTGATGTATACATATTGGGGTTCATCAACAGAAGGGGTGGACATAGTTACTGCTCTTTTCTACGGATTAAGGCTTAGTATGAAAAGCATGGGACTTTTAACAGCAATCAGTTTCTTGGTTGGGTGTATTGGATATTTATATCGTCCATACAAAGGAACGCAATTTTTGCAGATAACAGGCTGTATATGGATAGCTCTATTAACGCTGCTATTCTTTGCGCGAATTCCATATTATCAGCAGTTTCATTCAGGATTTAATCAATTGATTTTTAATACGTTTAAAGATGATACCTATGCATTGTTCATGTCTTTAATAGAAGAGTTTCAACTGCCAGTTCGTCTTTTGGGGGTCGGAATTGCGGGGTTTTTCATTTGTCGTATTTTCTTGTGGTGGCAGAATTGGGGACATATATGGCGGTTACCACACATGTCTAAAGCGAACTATACGATTTGTTTGCGCGTGGTTTTTATTTGTTTACTTTATCAGGCGATTTTATGGATTCGCTTTGGTGGCAGCCTGAGCTATGTTGGGGATATTGATTGGGAAAATGCTGGGGTAACGAAGGATCAATTACTCAATGAAGCAATTCTCGATGATGTGCAAGCATTATATCGCTCTTACGAAATGGATAGCCGATTAGAGAGTTCTACAGGACTAGCGTTTGAGCCAGAGCAAATTCAACATTACGCTGAAGCTTTGTCGGGAAAAAAGCTAAATTCAAATAATTTGGATGATTATTTAAAGCATCATGCTGTTGGCTTGCGTGAGAAACCGCCGCAACATGTTTTTCTTATTGTTTCGGAAAGTTATGCAAACTGGCCGTTACTTTCCAAATATGAGAATTTGCATATTGCGGATGGAGTCAAAGAGATAATCAATCGCTCCGATAGTGATTATCTTGGATCAATGTTGCCTAATGGGATGAGCACAATTTCTGGAGTCATGGGAATTTTGACAGGTTTTGCTGATGCAAATTTATATTTGACACATTTACCAGAAGCGTACCGTGAAGCGTATCCAACGGCAATTGCAGTGAATATGAAAAAACTTGGCTATGAGACGTGTTTTTGGTATGCAGGACCAAATTCGTGGGAGCGGATACATGATTTTGCGTTGGCACAGGGATTTGATAAGTTTTATGGACGCGGTGATTATGGAGAAACAGAAGGTAATGTATGGGGCTGTGATGATGAATATTTGTACAACGCAGTGTTAGATGGTAGTAAGAATGATAAGATGAGCTTTAACTTGGTACTTAATGTATCCAACCACTCGCCGTTTACTGTTGACTTAGAGAAAGCTGGATTTGATAAAGAGTTAGTTCGAAATGCCTTGCCAGAAGAAATGAAAAATGATGAAGACTTATTAAAAAAATTGGGGCATTTTTGGTATGCAGATAAGCAGCTGGCCCATTTTGTAAGTAAGGCTCGAGAAATTTATCCGGACAGTATTTTTATCATCGTTGGTGATCATGCGGACAGATTGAATATAGATAAGACTCCAAATAGATACGAGCGTTATGCAATTCCGCTTATTGTTAGTGGTGTGGGGATTGATAAAAATAGCCTGCCAGAAAGAGCGGCAGGCAGTCATATTAATATCACGGCAACACTAATGGAGTTAATCGCACCAAAAGGCTTTGAATATTATGCATTGGGAGAAAGTTTGACGAGAGGCAATGTAATTGGGATAAATTACGGTTTTTGGATTACGCCAGATGATATTGGAATAACAGAAATTGGCCCACAGCCATATCGCTTTAACGTAAATGCACAGGAAGAGCCAGATATGAAGAAAATTAATGAAACTGTAGAAATGATTCGCAGTATTTCTTGGTGGCGTAGCAAGTACGGTAATCAGTTGGTAGAGAAGAAAGGGTAATTCGTTATGGCAATCTTACATAAAGGAAGCAGAAGTTTAAACGTAAAAGCGAGTAAATACTTTTTATGGAGTATAATTTTGCTTTTATTGCCAATCGTATACTGGATATATCTTTTTAAGTTTAGTGATTGGAGTAGTTTTGGTAATATATATAACTATTTGCCATGTATTTTCTTTTTTATGGCGTATTATTATTGGCGCAGGGCAAAAATATTTCGTGTTGGTGCAAAAGGAGAAAAACAGATACTAAAACACTTAAAAAAATACTTGCCAAATCAATATCGAATTTTTACTAATTGTCGATTGAATGAAAAAAAATGTGCAGATGAAATAGATATTCTAGTTGTTGGTGAAAATGGAATTTTTGCAATAGAGGTAAAGAATCACAATGGATTTATTCGTGGGTCAGAAGAAGAGGATGAGTGGAAGCAAGAAAAAATAGGTAAGCACGGAAAGACTTATTGTAATAAAATGAAAAATCCAATCAGGCAGACAAAACGTCATGCCCATAATATTGCACAATATCTGCGTAGTCAGGGAATACGCCGTCAATGGGTGGAGGGAATTTTGGTTTTTAGCAACCCTGATGCAAGTGTTTTTGTAAAAACAACGAAAACAAAAGTGTTTACTTCGAGTGAAGATGTCGAAAACTATATATTAAACTATGAACCGAGCATTGAATTCAGCCGTGATGATTTTAAACGAACGATTAAGCGTTTGAGAATGCTTTGCTAAAAAAATAAAGCTGCCTATAGGCAGCTTTATTTTTTAAACTTTTTTTGATA
>UMED01011691.1_pt1 | contig 52296 bp, 73 predicted proteins | sample 1964661 | NCBI WGS metagenome assembly UMED01 (sample SAMEA4836011, study PRJEB28245) | human gut metagenome | biome: gut microbiome; material: fecal sample | place: Denmark | collected 2008
TGCCAAATTCTTACGATAATACAAACCGATAATACAAACCCATAATACAAAACGCGCATGCCGGTTCCCATCACAATGGATATCGGAACGGCACGGCACATTCAAACTGCAGTAAGGCCATGTCAGCTTATATAAAGTATGGGCACATTTCCCAGTACACGTCCTATCTCCTGCCGCAGATACAGCTGTGCCTCTTCCCTGGATTCGGCCCGGTAGCAGTACCTCCCCCGTCCCCTGCCCGTCATCTGCTCCCTGTCATACAGGTCCGGCGCATTGGGAAATGCTTCGCTGTTAATGGCCCGGTGGACATAGGAATAGGTCATCAAAATAATCTCCAGAAACATCTGGCTTTTCATTTTATCTGAAAGTCCGTCCCTCAGTTCTTCCAAGAGGCCGGTATACATTTCCTTCCAGCCCTCCACTAATATGACGGGAGCTATCAGGAGTCCGCAGGGATATCCCGCCTCACACATCTGATTTACAGCCTCGATTCTCTGTTTTAAGCCGGATGTGCCCAGCTCTATCTTCCGGATAATGGGCTGAGGATTGACGCTCATGCGGAAAATCACCTTGCCTCTGTGGTCCAGGTCCAGCAGAGGTTCCACCATATGAAATTTGGTGGGAAATGTAAGTTTTCCCTCCCCCTCCTCTGCAAAACGCGGAATTGTATAAAGAAGATTTCCCGTAATTGTGTTCTCCAGCACCAGATCGCTGTTGCTTCCAATCTCAAAGGTAAGGGGGGTGCCGCTGTTCTTTCCCTTTTTGATGATGCGGTCCAGCATCTGCTCCCGGTTCACAAACAGTCTGAGATAAGCGCATTTATTATAGTTGCAAACCAGATAGCAGTACAGGCACATGGCCGTACAGCCGGATGAGGTGTATGGGACCAGATAATCGGATACCTTGTGGTTTTCCACGTATTTGTGGGTCTTTCGTATGCCCGCTATCAGATTGCGTTTCATGTGTCCGAACTGGTCATTGGGTTTTTCCTGCATTTCCCGGATGGAATTATGGCTCTCAATGGGAATCCACGGCAGGTCCCTGTATTCCTCCCTGAGCTGCCGGCCCAGAGGGTAGTCAAAGATAGCCGGTTCATAATAAACTGCGTCAAATTTCATGGATGCGCCTTCCTCCTGATAAATTCATAGACAATATGGGAATTGGGTTCAATTTCTTATTTTTACTGTTTAACATTCCCCAAATCTGTGAAGTTATCAATGAAAAAGCCGCTGTCCCTTTAATGGGCGGCAGCGGCTTTGTTTGAACAGTATTACCGGACGCTTCTGTTTTTCTCCTTCTCCCAATCACATAACAATCATATTTTCTCCCATAACCACTCTACAATCCCCCGCTGCGCTCTCTCACCATAAAAGAACACCTCATACTCATTCCCCTTCTCACTCAACCGTTTCTCTGCCTCAATTCCAAATTCCCGGCCCTTGTCCGTCAATCGTTTGCGGGGTATTCCATTTACATAATATTCCTCAAAATTCCCATCCTCCATCAATTTCTGTTCAACGGATTTTATGGTCAGCCGCTTCATTGTATCCTCATCCCGCAGGCTGTTAATATGAGATACAAAATCACTTAGACTGGACTGTTCTGAGTATCGGACTCTGGCGGCCAGTTCCCCGGTCATGACAAAATCCGTTTTGCCTTTACCTGCTTTTTTCTTTCTGACCGTGTTTAGCTCTGCCGGTGCTTCCCTGGTTCTTTCATCCTCCCGGCTGTCATTTCCTTGGCTGCCATTTCCCAGGATGCCATTTTCCTGCCTGTCATTTTCCCGGCTTCCGTATTCCCAGGCGGTCAGGGCTGTCTCCAGGGACCAGTCGTCGAACGCATCGCTGTCGCTGGTAAAATACAAATCATCACCCTCAAAAGACATCTCAGCAGGCCTGTCATTCATTTCCGCCTGCACGCAGGCCAGAAAACGCTCCCCGTATTTCTCATACTTAAACTCTCCCACACCTGAAACATTCAGCATCTCCCCTTTCGTAACCGGCTTCACGATGCACATATGCGTCAGCGTCTTATCTGAAAAAACCATATAAGGGGGCACCTTTTCTTCCTTTGCAATCTCCGTCCTGACAGCGCGCAGCTTCTCAAACAGCGTTTCGTCTGCTTCCGTAAACTCTGCTCCGCCCGGTCCGGACAAGCCTGCTGCCAGCCCTTTCCTGCCTTTTCTTCCCTTTCCGGCACTTGCGCCGGACGCTTTGGCAGGATGCTCCGCTTCCCTGGCCATCTTCATGGTCACCGGCTCACCCTCTTCCAGTATTCCCTTTGACTTTCCTGTCAATTTTACAATGGCATATTCATCGTTGGTCACTGCCAGATATCCGTTCAGCATCAGATGGTTCATCACCTGCCGCAGCTTGTAGGCCGGTACCTTTGCCAGTTCCCCATAATGCGGGTTCTCATCCAATCTGTAATTGCGTATCTTCGCTGTATTGGCACCGTGGACCGTATCAATCATCACATTGGTTCCGTACCTCTGCCGGCTGCTCTCCACACATCCAATGAGTATACGGGAAATATCCGTCACATCCACTGTCTCAAACTGGCTCAGGCAGTTGGAGCAATTGCCGCAGTAATTGCTTCCGTACTCCCCAAAATATCTCAGTATGTAATCTCTCAGACATTCATTTGTAAAGCAGTAAAATGTCATCTTGCGCAGGCGTTCCCTGTCTCGCTCCATGACGATTTCCCGGGTTATGGGATCCAATGCCTCGTTGTCCTGGTTATGGTCAATAAAGAACTGGTTGGTCACCACATCCTGGCCGCCGTACAAAAGGATGCACTCTGAGGGTTCACCATCCCTTCCTGCCCTGCCGGCCTCCTGGTAATAGGATTCCATATTCTTCGGCATGTTATAATGCACCACAAACCTGACATTGGACTTGTCAATCCCCATGCCGAAGGCATTGGTGGCAACCATAATCTGGGCCCTGTCATATATAAAATCCTCCTGGTTATGCCTGCGCTCGCTGTCGCTTAAGCCAGCATGATACCGGGTGACGGAGAAACCTTCCCGGATCAGCTGGCCGCAAACCTCCTCCACCACTTTCCTGGTCAGGCAATAGATGATACCGCTTTCCCCCTTATGGCGTTCCAGGTAATTTACCATGGTGGCATATTTATCCCTGGGAGACTGTACGCCGAAGTAGAGATTCGGCCGGTTAAAACCAGTGGTCATAACCTGGGGATTTCTGAGCATAAGTATGTCGATGATATCATCCCGCACTTCCGCTGTGGCGGTGGCTGTAAAAGCACTTACAACGGGCCGCTCCGGAAGCTGGTTGATAAAATCCACTATTTTCAGATAACTGGGCCTGAAATCCTGGCCCCACTGAGATACACAATGGGCCTCGTCCACAGCTACCATAGATATCTTCACCTGGCTGCTCAGCGCAAACCACAGAAAGTCCTCAGACATCAGGCGCTCCGGCGCAACATAGATAATCGGATATCTTCCGGCTCTGGCCAGGTCTAATACCTTATAATACTGGGCCGCTGTCAGGGAACTGTTAATGTAGGCAGCCAAAATACCCACCTGGTTTAAGTTGCTTACCTGGTCCTTCATCAGGGAAATAAGCGGGGAAATGACCAGGGTGATTCCATCCATCATAAGGGCAGGGATTTGATAACACATACAGTACAGGTTGTTACATTATTTGTACTTATGCGTGAAGCCCTTTATTTTCAAGGCTTTCTGTCTTCAAAATCCATCAATTCACGAATATCATTTACTTGCAAGGCTTCCGCTATCCGTGCCAGATGTTCAAAGTTTAAAACAGTTTTGCTTTCACGCACTATTTCACTAATTGTCGATTCCCGTATTCCCGTCAACTTAGATAATTCTTTTTGTGTTATGCCACGCTTTACCAGCAACCCTTTTATTTTAAGTTTTATTACCATTACGAATTTCCCCCGTCATCTATGTCAACCTTATAGAAAAACTTTTCAACATCCATCTTCAAACAATAACCGTCTGCCTGTTCCTCTTTCTGCCGCACCCAGTCCGGTTTTTTTAGTATTCCGTCTTCATACTGCAATCCCTCCACCCCTCTAATGTCCACCCCTCCTAAATTGTCAGCTACTTCTTCCATCACAAGCGGGTTTCTGGCTATGCGGTCAATATTCCTTGTCAAAACCACTAAAGATAGAAGGCGGCAGGCAGCATGTGACCGCTTCCCAGCTTTGCGCCATCCGTGATGTACTGGGTGTGACTTATGATGACCTTTTAAAGAAAAAGTCTGAAACATGACCATTCACTTTCACTGGTCTTTCTGCTCTGTCTCAATTTCATGCCCTTCCCTTTTCATTCTATCGTAAACCGCTTTTACAATATAATCATTCAAACTTTCTGGCGGCACCGCTGCTGCTGCCGCCGCTGCAATCTTTTCTTTCTGCCCCTTCGGTACAAATGGATAAAGACGGTCATAATTTTCACTGTTAAATTTATTCTTTGCTTTCGTGGTTGACTTCTGCTTTCCATTATTGACCGTCATCTTTTCTTCCGGCATCTTCATCCCTCCTTTGTTTATGTAAGTATATCACTGTTTATCTTCTTACGCAAGTATATATTATTCACATACTTACGCAAGTATATTTGTGTATTTTGCCTATTGCTTTTATACTTGCGCAAGTATATAATGTAGTCATAAGATAAAGCAATGAAAGAGAGGAAACGAATATGAAAGAACTTCTTGAAAAATTAAATGCTGCTGAACTGGAAGCAAATATGATTGATGGACTGTGGGAAGCGGACCCGGACAATGCAGAACTGGAAGCCCAGTGGGATGCCGCATATAAAACAGAAGGTGCCGCTTTCGCAAAGGTAGTTTCAGAACTTGTCAAAATCACTTCCGGTCAAATTGACCGTTCCACGGCAGCTTCAATGCTTAGAAGCAAACGTGCGGAAGTCGAAAAACTGTTCTCATAAATTCAACTGTGGGCGGCCCTGCTGCCGCCCAGGAAGGAAGGCAAACAATGACAATACCCAAATATGTTCAAGAACTCATGCAGCGTTCACAATATGAATTTAATCATCATTATTACAGCAAATACAAGGATAATTATGCCGTTGGATATACCATAGAAATAGAAAAATCCTCTACATACGGTTATGCCGAAACCCTCCTGGCTGAAATAGAACGCCTAAAAAAATGGGTAGAACGGCAGGCGGGCGGCGAAATGATAATACTTGAATTTCCAAAGGAAACCCATTATAGAAGGCAATATGCTGTTGTGACCATCTTTGACCCTGTAATGAAATATCTCGAAAGCTATATCCCTTCGGAAGAAGAACGCAAAGCAAAACGGAAACATGTATATTCATAACCCATATAAATAATCACACTGGGCGGCGGCGTGGCTGCCCAGGAAGGAAGGTAAGTTTGAATAATAAAATATTAGAGGAACACGGAATTGAATTGAATAACCAGGGGATTGCTGAACTGTGTCACATTCTGGATTGTGTATGCATGAACTGCAAACATAGGTGGGGTGACAACGGCGGCCCCAGGTTTACATGCAAATATTGCAGGATATTTGACGGCGGCGGTATGCATTTCCAGAAGAAGGATGAAGACAATATATATTAGGCCCCGTATTTGCCCTGTAAACGTCAAAAAGTCCGCAAGCGGTAACTTCTCCGCCTGCGGACTTTCTTCTATTCCTGCTTCATTCCGTTTTCGCTAACAGGTAACTTCAAAGGTACAGCCATAAAATCTGCAATAAACATACTGTGCGGGCTATTTATCAGCCTTTCCGTTTTCGTTTGATTATCCCACCACCTGCCGCCCAAAGCGGCTATTCCCATTTCTTTATCCGCCCATATTTTTCTTTGTTCTTCACGTTCCATTTAATCGTTCCTTCCTGCTATGCCCTTTAATCATCAAACTATGTATTTATTATAACACGTTTATAGGTCCATACGCAAGAAAAAGCCCGCAAGCGGTAACTTCTCCGCCTGCGGGCTTTTTCTCTGTTCCTGGCTTATTCTGGTGTGTTTGGCTGGCTATTTCACCGCTGCCCCTTCCTGCAAAATTACAGTGACGTTTGCGGCAGCCTGTTCCGCCACCTCTTTTGCAATGGTTCCCACCTTTTTCCCCCGTTCGTCATATGCATTGACTGTTCCATCCGCATTATCTTCCAGTGCATCTTCCGGCACATCATTTGTGGGAATGGCCACTGCTCCTGTCGGGGCCTGGGTGTTGATTACAACGGATGCTGTCGGGGCCGTCTGCTGCGCTTCCTTCTCTCCCGCCTTCATGGCTTCATATGCAGCCTGTACAATGGCCTGCAACTGTTCATCCGTAACTTTCAAGCCTGCTTCCTCTGCAACCTCTTTCAGCATTTCCACAACCTTTTCCATCTTCTCCGCTCCCGTGGAAGACTTCATAAACTCCCTGGCCCATACAACAAACTTTTCTGCCATCTGGCCCAGTTCAAACAATTTATCTGTAATTGTCTTCGGAATTTTGGGAAACACATATTTCCCCAATACAAAGAAAGCTACTGCAATACCCAGGTTGATTGCTGCAAAAATAATGTCATTCATGTTCTTTCCTCCTTCTTAATTCGGCAGTTTCAAAGTCTGCCCTGCGTGGATAGTATCACTTGTTAATCCGTTCAGTGTCTTAATTTCTTTATAGCGGCTTCCGTTTCCTAACTGGCTGGCCGCAATAGCCCACAAGCTGTCACCCTGCCGCACGGTATATGTACGGCTCCCGGATGCACTGCTGCTGCCGGATGTGCTGCCAGGGATGCGGATTACCTGGCCCACGTTTATTCTGTTCGGGTCTGCAATCCCGTTATAGCTGGCAAGTGCCTGGTATGTGGTTCCATACTTCGCCGCAATGCTGGAAAGCGTGTCACCGCTCCGCACCGTGTATGTCTGGCCCCCGGATGTACCGCCGCTGCTGCCGGATGTGCTGCCGCCCTGGCCGTACCGCAACACGCACCCCCATGGATAGTTATAATAGGACCGTGTGCAAATCTCTTTCCCGGTCTGGTCACCACTTGCGCCGCCCACGGCAGTTCCTTTTTCATTGATTGATGCATGTACAATGGTTCCGGCTCCATCCGTGACCACCAGGGCCGTGTGATGCGTTTCGTTCAGAAGTACATCACCTTTCTTCATTCCTGCCCCTGTTGACAGGTTCACGCTACTTGTTACATCTTTGAAACCATTATTCAGAAACGCCCGTTTCATGTTCCCTGTATAGGTTGCGCCACCCTTTGATTTTACCGGAACCCCTGCACGTTCATAAGCCGAGATAACTAATGAACTGCAATCATAATCCGGCCCCCAGCGGTTTGACTGGTCATAACCATGGCTGTTGTCATTTGCAATTCCTACCATCCATTGAACTGCTGTGTCAATTACTCCCATCTTATTTCCTCCATTTCCCGCCGTGAAGTTCAAGGCGTTTGCTTTGTTATACACATTGTTTCTTCTGCTGCTGTAACGGCCCATCACCCTATCCGCAAGGGCGGCAGCATGGATGCTGGAAAGTGTGACCGTTCCCGCCGCTGCTGCCACTCTCTTTGACGCTCCGGCCCCTCCCTGGTTTTCCAGGTCCGCAAAGTATACAAGCGCTTTCGGGTCTTCAATCCCCAGTTTAATTCCATGGTCCACATACGCTGCCACATCAGCTTCCGCCAGGTCATCTTGTGCCGCTTTCCCGGATGCCGTGGTTAAAAGAGCGCTTATAACCGTTTTTTCCGCCGCTGTCACGGTCCTGGTTCCCCAGTCTGCCACCGTTGTGATTTCACGATAAAGGGCAGCCCCCAGAATGGTTGCTGCCCTGCTCTCCATCTTGCATATTGTTTTCAGAAGGTTCAGTGCCCGTGTTCCGTGCCACTGCACCTTTCCCACGCTCACTGCTCCGTTGTCATCAGCATTTACAGAACCGTAATTTCCTTCATTTGCAAAAATGATGTTCTGCGCTGCTGCCACAATTTCTTTCTTTAATTGTTCAGTCATGCTTCCTCCTTACTGCGAACTTAAATTCGCTATATCTGACATTGACAGGCTCACGCCCAGTTCTGGTTCCTCTTTTCGGATTTTCAAGAGATTTTCAGCTTTCGACTTCCAGCAGTAGAACGCTACCGCAATGACGGACACGCCACCTACAAATGTCAAAAGCGTGGCAAGCTGGTAAAAGTCTTTACATATCACCACCCATACCCCCAGGGCAAATGCAGCATAGTAGGTGACCATGATAGAAAAGACAATTATTTTTGTTGCCTGCAATTTCTTTTCTGGATGCCGTTTCCTCTCTATCCTCCGCCTTCTCCTGGCTTTGTTTATGTTTCTGGCATTCGCCAGGACCATGAAGAAGGCGCACGTTATGACCCCGGCCAGAAATATGATAACTTTCATAATGTGTCAATCCTCCGTTTCTTCGTCTTCCCGCACCACAAGAAAGCTGTTTTTTTCCAGGCAACGTTGATATATTTTTTCGATATACTCATACGCCAGTTTTACTTGCCCGTTTTCCAGGTTTCGTTCTCTCACATACTGCAAATAGTCATCATGCACTTTGATGATATGGTCAAATTCTTCCTTCGTGTGCTTCCTGCGGTTCATGGCACTATTGGCAAAATCAAGTATTTCCGTGCGCTGGCTGTCAACCTTATGGGTTTCAAAGTCTTTTGCCAGCTTTTCAAAATCCTGCTGCAATTCCTTATTCATCTGTTTTCCTACCCATCCCAGCAGCCAGCGCACGGGCTGAAATTTAATTCCCGGTGTCATGTCAATTACTATTCCTATTCCTGCCAGCCACATCAAGGCAGTTTTTAGCAGTTCCACCAGTTCATCCGGCCCCATTCCTGCACCCCCTTCCTTAAATTTTGGCATACAAAAGGCAGCGCATATTCTGCGCTGCCTGGCATCATAATTATTGTGTTTCTGTGGTTGCTCGTTGAAGGAAAAACCATCCTTCATATTCTTCACTGCTTCCGTACTCTCCAAAAATCGTTCTTTTCAGACTGTAACTGTCGCAATGCTTTAAAATCCCCAGGTATGAACTAATGGTTTGCTTTGCTTCTTCCACCGTTACTTCTCCGGCTGCGTATTCCTTTTGCAGCTTTTTCAGATTGCGTTTCATCTTTAGGGCTGTACTCTTTCGCAATTTAATGTGTGTGTTCCAAATCTTATACCCGCAAAATTCAACGCCCAGTGTAATAGGCCGGATGCAAGTTTTTTCATTCAAATCCAACTGCAATTTTTCTTTCAAAAAGGTATCAATAATTCTTTTCCATTCGTGAAGCTGGTCCTTGTCTTGATGCAGGATTATAACATCATCCATGTATCTGACATAGAAATGTATTCCCAACGTTCTTTTGCAATACTGGTCCAGTTCATTCAAATACAGGTTAGCAAACATCTGGCTGCTTAGATTTCCCACTGGCATACCTTTTTCACTCACCCGGTCTGACCGTTTCACTTCTCCAGGACTTTTCCCAGGCGGCAATCCGAAATTCGTTTCGCTGCTGTTTACTATCTTATCAAGAAGAAAAATCATGTCATCATCATGGATTTTCCGTTTCAGTATTCCCATTAACACATCATGGTCAATCCTGTAAAAATATTTGCTAATATCCAGCTTCAAGAAATAATACTTTTCCGGCTTCTTCCCTACCTGGCGCAACCAATAATGCAGGCGCTTCACGGCCTTATGCGTTCCTCTCTCTTTTATACATGCATAACTATCCGTGATATAGCCTTGCGCAAATACCGGGTTTAAAACCTGGTAAATGGCCCATTGCACCACCCTGTCTTTAAAAGGCTGCGCCATTACCAACCGCTTTTTCGGTTCGTATATATAAAATTCTCTATACTTTCCAAGCGTGTAGGTCCTGTCAATCAATTCTTTTTGCAGCTTCACCAGGTTATCTTCCAAGTGTGCGGAGAAGTTCAGCACTTCATATCTGTACCGTTTGCAAAGCCTGGCATTAAGGTAAGCCCGGTACAAATTATCATAGTCAACCACCTGTTCAAATACATTTTTTAGTGTCTTCATAGCTTTCCTTTAATGTTGCTTTCACGTTTTTCGCTTTCGTTACTCAAGGCTTCACAACCATTTATTTTTCTGCCCTTTGGCAAGGAAATAAACCCCTTTATCCTCCTGCACTGGCCCGGACCCCGCAAGGCCCTGGCATCTGGCTTGAAGGTAGAGCGGAACGGAAACCCCGGCCACCATCACCATAGGAACGGGGGTTATTGATATTAACTGCGAACACGCCCGCACCGGAACCATCCCAATAACTGCCACCGAGAAAAGGCAACTGCGGTTTATTCCCTAATTATTAGGCAAGGAAGTAGGTTCCTTTATCCTCCCGCACTGGCCCTGGCCCCGTAAGGCCCTGGCATCCGGCTTGAAGGTAGAGCGGAACGGAAACCTATGTTAGTACCGGAATTGGAACGGGGGTTATTCAAATTCATGGCGAACACGCCCGCACCGGAACCATTATTCCAGTTGCCACCGAGAAAAGGCAACTGCAACCCACTCCCTGTTCTTTTTTTCTGATTGTGTTTAGCGGTTTATCGCGGCTTCCACAAGTATTCATTTTTCTGCCTATTGGCAAGGAAATAAATTCCTTTATCCTCCCGCACTGACCCTGGCCCCGCAAGGCCCTGGCATCTGGCTTGAAGGTAGAGCGGAACGGAAACCTCTATTCCAATTCGTGTTGGAACGGGGGTCATTGAAGTTGACGGCGAACACGCCCGCACCGGAACTGGCAGTTGTGTACCCGCCACCGAGAAAAGGCAACTATAATTTATTCCCTATATGTTATGTCTTACAAAATCCTGATTGTGTCTTACATTTTCCGGCAAATGTCTTGCATTTAACGGCATTACTGCGGCTTCTGCAAGTATTCAATTTTCTGCCTATTGGCAAGGAAACAAATTCCTTTATCCTCCTGCACTGACCCGGACCCCGTAAGGCCCCGGCATCTGGCTTGAAGGTAGAGCGGAACGGAAACCTATGTTACTGTTAATGTTGGAACGGGGGTTATTCAAATTCATGGCGAACACGCCCGCACGCACATCGTTACCGTAACTGCCACCGAGAAAAGGCAACTTCAACTTGTTCCCTAATATGTGTTTAGCGGTTTATTACAGCTTCCACATTCATTCATTTTTTTGCCTTTCGGCAGGGAAATAAATTCCTTTATCCTCCTGCGCTGACCCGGACCCCGCAAGGCCCTGGCATCTGGCTTGAAGGTAGAGCGGAACGGAAACCTCTGCCGGAATTGACGTTGGAACGGGGTTCGTTAATATTGAGGGCGAACACGCCCGCACCGGAACCATTCCAATAACTGCCACCGAGAAAAGGCAACTGTAATCTATTCCCCTTTTTTCCTCTTTCTTTGGCACTTATAGCATAGTGCCTGGCCGTATCTTTGTTCTGAAAAATCCTTAATTTTCTTTGTGATAGTGTCAGAACATTCACTACACTGGTATGTTTCTTCTGGTCCATCTGCTTTTACCGGAACTTCGGCATCATCCTGGGTCAATGTCTTTTCACGTGTGGCCTTAATCCATCCGCCCACCATTTTCCCGACTTCAACCGTCATTTTTGACCATACTTCATATTTTTTGGGTGGTAAATATCCCAGTTCATGTGCCATTCTGATATAAACTTTCAGTGCTGCCACTTCAATATCCAATTCCTGCAATGTGGTTTTTTTGGTATATTTCTTATTTGCGGCTATGATATATCGCATGATGTTATCCAGGCATCTTTTCATGTCCTGGGCCAGTGAAAATTTTTGTGCCTTCGGAAATTGTTCGATTGCCGGGTATGCATACATTATCATGTCATACACCTTTTGTTGTATTATCAGTTCTTCTTTCTTCGGGCTTTCGCTTTCACTCATTTGTCTTTTTTCATCCCTTCTTCCCGGTTTGAAGTGATTGAAATTATACCACGTTTTTCCTTTCCGGTACAGTGCAAAATCTGAAAATTGAAGCGACCCTGGCCCGCAAAGCGGACCAGGGAAAAATCGCTGCTATCGCAGCGAAAGCAGAACACACGTTCCAGATTACAGATTTACAAAAGCGGATCGGAAACCTATGTTACTGTTAATGTCGGAACGGGGGTTAGACAAATGCATGGCGAACACGCCCGCACGCACACCGCTACCGTAACTGCCACCGAGAAAAGGCAACCTTTCCCCATAGTTCCTCACCCATAATCCATCACCGTTCAAATTGCTGTCTGTCGGGAAAAGACCCAGTGCCTTGACAAGCTGCGGCACTGTCACACCGGATGCCGCCGCCACGCTTTCCAACGGCTGATATAAGTATGCGTAATATGCATCAGTTTCCCCGCCAGTGTAAGAAGGTTTATCCCTCTTTGTGTCAAGAATGGGATTTCCAATACTTGCAGCGGTTTCATTTGCATTTCCGGCAGCGCTCCCGTTAAATTTCAGTGTTCCAGCGGTTCCCGGCTCCACAAGGCTTCCATCCGGTTTGATTGCCTTCCATTCACGGCTTGTTTTGCTCATGTCGCAATCCGCCTTCATGGCGTTACCGTATGGAATTATCTGGATTTCTCCGGCGTTTAATCTTAATCCGCTGCACCATTCCCAAACATTACCGTTAAGGTCTGCAATTCCTCCTGTTGTAAAGTCATCATACCAGGTGACCGGGCCGGACCCTGTAAGCGTTCTTGTGGTCTTCCCTGTGCTTCCATCCACTGCCGCCTGTATGCCCTTCTCCCACGGGCAAGAAACATCCTGTCCATAGTTGTTGTTTCCATGCGGTATTTTCCCGCTTTTCTTGCAGCGCAATCCCAGCGCCGTAAAAACTCCGCTCTGGTTCAGATGCCACCCAGCCCCCTTCTTCCGGCAGGCCGCTAAAGCCTGGTCAAAAGTAATACTTGCCCTGGGGTCACGCAATGGCAAAGAATACGCCCGGTCATGCAGCACAACATTTTGAAACTTTGAAACCCATATGGCATCCTTTTCCACTCCATCCACAATCCAGAACGGCAATGTTTCCTGTGTGCCGCCAGCAATTAAGTCTGAATACTTCATTTTCGGCACACCAACCGTGATACTGGGCATCCCAATATCATCAAAAATCACCTTGTTATTGCTTCCGAAACTTTCTACCGCCAGCGCCAAATCATCAAAATTGCTCATGTCTTATCCCTCCATCTTCCATAAAATCAGTGTACATTTATTCATATCAAAAGGCACCGGAACGGAAACTGTCTGGTATCTTCCTTCGCCTTCCTGCTGCCTTTCTCCCATTTCCATGACCACTTCACCTTCCACGGTTTCATATTCCCTTGCAGGGATGACCACCTGTGCTACATACTTTTTGGCGTTTTCTCCCACACCAATTACCAGGCCATCTTCCGTGTCCAGGCAAATATCCAGAACGGTTTCATAATCTCTTTCACGGCTGGCAAGGTTGATGGTCAATTCATCATCACCAAAAGTGATTTTTTTAGAAGTCACCTGGTAATCAATGTGTTTCCCTTCCTCTTTCTCCATCACCTGTATTCCTGCTGTTTCTGCCGTCCTCATAACCTTATCTTCCATAGCGCTTTCCCTCCTTATATACTTCGCTGGTCCTTGCTGCGATAATTTCAGCAGCTTCCCTTTGCTCCGGCGTTCCCCTGCCATTTACACCATAGGACCGCAAAACCGCCCGTTCCTGCTGTTTCCTTTCTTCTGATTTCACAAAGCTGTGCCCATTCATCTGTAAAATCCTCCTTTCACAAATACTTTTAAATTCACGCTTCTGGCGCTGCCAGTAAATGCGATTTTAAAGCCGTTTTCCAATTTACCAGACACGACCACTTCACCAGGAAAGCCGCCAGAATATCCCAGCACATCAGCAGAAACCGTATAATTTTTATGGTTCCTTTTCCTTCCCAGTGAAACAGTTTTTTCCGAGTTATTGAAAGGGAACGTTTCATTATTTGTCAGTGTGACTTCCATCACATCCCCCGCCAGGTCTTCCGCTTCCTGCCTGTTATGCATGGCCCCAATAAGTGCCAGGGCCGCCATTTCCGTTCCCTGGATGCCCCACGCCTGCATATTGCTGAAATTCTGTGCGTTCTGCGGCGTTCCTTCCTGCAGCACTTCCCCTTCAACTGGTTTATGGGTTATCGTTCCATCATCATTTTTGCTTTCCGTGTAACGGTCTTCAAATTCCGTCACATGGTCCTGCCATTGCAACCATTCCATCTGTCTTCCTCCTATCCTTCTACTTCTTTAACAGAAAACGTAAACCGATACAAAACGCCTTCCTGCACCTGGGAAAGTTCAATTTTTTCCGACTTCTCCGCCCATAGCTTCCCGCCATAGTTATAAAGCTGCACTTTTTCAACGGTTACGGTCTTTCCAGCCTGCGGCGTAATCTGTATGTATACAGCCACCCTTCCATCTTTCAGCCGTTCCCTTCGGTGTATCTTATATTCTTCTGTCTTCCCGCTTATGGTTACCTTTGCATATGCAATACTGCGGTCAATAAAAACTTTGAAGTCTTCCATTGCCTGTGCCGTCAACATGGTTTAGTACCTCCCTTCTTAAATCCTGCGTTTACTTCCACAAGGTTTGATTTTATAGTGAAATGCAGCCATTTCCGCCGCATTACCCACGGTATTTCCTTCCGTTTGCTCATGTGTGTTCCGCTGCGGTACTGTTCCGGTCTGCGGACTATGATAATTCTGGGCATCCGCTTTTAATAAGGCATCCACCCTTTTATCATCCATGCCGGATTTTATGGCCCGTTTTGGGGCCGTTCCGGCCTGCGTGGTCTGGTATACCTTCTTTTCTGTCATGGTGTTCAATTCCTCTGTATTGTCCGCCACTCTGGCCCTTCGGTTTCTCTGCGGATGTTCCCCTGCTTTTATCTCTCCGGCCTGCGGGCTTGAATATCCCATCATATCCAGCGCCGTTTCTACATCCATGTGAACTGTTCTTTGATTGAAAATGATGTTCCGCTGCGGAATAGTACCTGTTTGCGGTGAAGCAAAGATAAATCCGGCCCGTTCGGTTCCTACAACCACCGTTTCCCTTGCAATCCCGGCCCGTACATTCCTATATGGATATGTGCCTGCTTTTATCCTCCCGGTCACTGGCGTATTGTAAATAAAGAAGTCTGTGTGCGTTCCCACATCCACTTTTATGCTGCTTTGATACACCACCCCATCAAGCCAGGAAGACAGCCTTTTATACATCTTGATTGCCCGTACAATCTGCTGATAACTGGCTGTAATGTGCTGGTTCGTCACATCACATATCACCTGGAAGTGATGCGGTTCCCCTTCATAGTCAAACCATTCTTCCACTTCACTATATGGATAGATGCCGCCCAGGGCCTTTTCAATGGCATACTTCGTTCCCATCTTCTTATGTACTTTCACACTATCCCTTAGAATGTTCCTTTTAGCTTCTATCGGATAGCTGTAATCGTACCAGTCAACATGCATGTCGTATGCCAGAATATCCACCAGGTCTTCCGGCAATTCATCAATCCTGGAATATATCAGCACATCCCGTATGTGGCCGGAAACCCCCAGCAGTTCATCCGCCAGGCCACGGGCCAGCGCTACCATTTTTTCATCATATTTCAAAGCACCTGGCAGGAATTGCAGAAGGTCCATGCTGTAAATGTCGTTATTCATCCTCAATTCCCCCGTTCTGCACATTCATGGCATCACGGTTCAAGCGTGCAACGTGGTTTTCTTCTACCACCTCAAATTCTGGTTTTCTGATTACAACACGTTTTACTCCGGTTTCCATCAGATACGCATTTAAGATAGACGGGTTAATATCCCGGCCCATCTTTTCTGTCTGCCATGTAATATATCTTTCAACTGCTGCCCTGGCATCCGCTTCAATAATGCTGAAACTGGCCTGGCTATATCTGGGAATATAAAATGTCACATCAATATCAAACAGGTTTTCCTCTGGCGTTGATACCCGCACCAGGTCCGTAAGTGGCCGCACATCATCAGCGTTCAAAGCTGCTTCAATCTCCTTTAGCACGGTTTCTGTTGGCTGCTGCCCGCCTTGCAGCAGCACCCGCACATCCACCACACCAGGTTCCGGGGTAGTGGCCGCAACATCCGCAATCGCCACGCTGGTAGACTTTGCAAAATACGCATATCCGTTCACGGGTCCTGCTGTGGAAAAACTTTCCATGCTTTCCCGCATACGCTCATAATATTGCGTGTCGTTCTCCTGCTCCGCCCCTCCCGTGGTCTTTGTGATATTCTCCACTTTCAAGAAATAGTCATATGCATCCACAATTTCTTTCACCTGGCCTGCTGCCAGGTCATTCCCCACGGTTCCTGCTGTCTGGCATTGCCCATGTACATCACCATAAAGGCTTCCTGCCGGAATTTCCAAGTCTTCCGTTGTTTCAAAGGTGATTGACCCATCAAACGTTATCCTTGTGCCCTTTTTTATGATGATACTTTGCGGCTGTGCGGCAGAAATATAACAACGGAATGTTGCCGTTGCCGGGCTTGCTTCCAGGCGCTTAATATCTTTGAATAACTCCGCCAGGCTGTCCAGGTATTCCCCTTCTGCATATCTTGGCACGTTCTTTTTTGCTGTATCATTTATCAGTACCCGTTGTTGTATAACTATGCTGGAACACCAGGCAATAAAAAGACGTTCCGGGGAAGCAGGATAAACTTTCCGGCCCGTCATCAACTCATAAAGTGCAATCATATTGTTTTCAATAATTTCTGCATCCGTTTCCAAAAATTCAATATCCGGGTATGTCCGGCTATCCATTTTCCTTCACCCCTTCCAACTCAACCACAACAATAAGTTTTCCCGTCAAATGGTCTGTTTCAAATCTCACTTCCGATATTACCGCCCGTGGTTCATACTTTTCTATCTGGTCATAAACCGTTCCGACCGCCAGGTTTTCCATAACATTTATTGGCCTTCCATAAAAAGCGCCCGGTATTCCCAGTTCCCGCAACATAGGGCACGATTGTTGTACCGTATCAAGTATTATGGCAACATTCTGTAAAACTTCTTGATGCACATTTGCTGGCGCAAGGTCTATATTTTCTAAAAGTTTCCCATCACCTTTTATCACTTCCAATATCATCACCTCTTTGGGTATTCTTTTAATGTGACTTTTACTTTGGCTGCCCAGCAATTCCCCTTATTATCAAAGATTTCCAAATCGGTTGAAACATCTGTACATACCCATTTGTATGTGCCGTAAACCTGGCCGCCCAGCACCAGGCGTTCCGCCTGCCCATTCCTAACCATGGTTTGAAGTTTCTTGACTTCCTTCAACGGGTTTGTTCCAAGAAATACACTAAACTTCATGGAGAAGGAAATGCTTCCCGGCTCCGGCCCTAAAAATTCCAATAGGTCTTCTTTTAAATGTCGGTCATGCGTGGCATACTTTGCGCTGACTTTCCAGCTCATTCCGTCAAAGGTTTTCACCGTTTTGTCAGAAACAGAAAAAGCCAGATTTCCGAAACTGCCTATCTTCCCCATTACATCACCTTCCCTAAAATAAAGCCGTCACCGTCACCACCCGGCACATAGATGCATACAACCATATCATTGACTTGTGGAACCCAGTCTGTCACATATGCCGCATGGCTGTGTCCTTCTGCTATTGCCGTTTTTCCGCCTTCCTGGTCACTTCTCCCAGGCACAATGCTTCTGGGGCGGCGTATCACTTTTAATGGGGCAGAAATTATGCCGCCCTTGTCATCAAATTTGACCCTGGCGGCATTTTTATCCGGGTAATAGGTTTGTACCGTACCCACTCTGATTATCTTCTTTAGAACGTTTATAACGCTTTCTTCCTCCGCCCTCAATCAATATCCCTCCAATACCTGTTCCAGTTTAATATCCGTTGTATACCCTCCTGTTAGGGTATGGCTTGCGCTGGTTACCTTATACTTTTTATCGAACTGCTGGAAGCCTTTTAATTTAACAGTAATCCCCGCCACCAGTTGAACATCCCCCACCATCTTGAAACTAGCAGTAAATTCCTGGGCATTTTTTTCCCGCAACCGCTTCATTGCCAGTTTCTTTGCATCTTCTGTGCTGGCAACCCTTTCATTAACTTCCAGGACTTGCCCCGTTCCCACGCTGCTATCTGGCGTGTATGTATATTCAATGGTCTGTTTCTTATCACTGTCTGTATAAGATACGTGGCAGCTTGTGTATGCTGCATCCGTCAACTTCGTTCCCAGCTTGAACGAAATAATATCACTGCTTCCATAAGCAATAGTTTTCACCACTGGTTTGCCGTCATATTCTGCTTTGTCAAATATAACCACTGTCATTTTGGTAACTTTCAGCGCTTTCCCGGCAGCATGGCAAAGGTCCTGCAAAAACCGGATATCCGATTGCTGCACCTGTTCTTTTTTATCATATTGCGGATTGTCTGAACTTTCATAAAGAAGTTTCATACCCGCTTCTTTGGCTATCTGGTCCGCAATGGCTTTCAGACTTATCTTTTCCCAGTTCCTTGATTTCTTTTGTATTCGCAAGGTGGATGTATAGGGAATAGATGTGGATTTCAAAGTGCATTTCCACGGCGGCCCGCTCACATCCACACTGTCTATTTCAAAAGTTCCACAATCCAGCATGGCATCTTTTCCGGTGTCATTCCAGTTTTTTTGTACAATGGCAACATCCACTGTCTTAGGTTCGGCCCCTTTTGTGATAACCTCTTTCGTTTCCGTAACCGTGGTGTTTACCGCTCCACCAGTAGTTATTTTGAAAACCTGGCCCGGATAAATCAAATTAGGGTTAGGAATGTTATTTTCCTGCGCAATCTGCGGGTATTTTGTTCCGCTTCCCAAATACCGTGAAGCAATGGCCCATAATGTATCACCACGCACTACCACATAATTGATAACCTCTTGTTTTGTGACCGTTTTGGTCACTGTTTGATTGCTCTTTATAACAGTGGGTTTCACATCCAGCCAACTACCGTTCACATTCCGTTCCCGGTCATCATATGTCATCTGAAAATCATCCGTGTTATCTTCTTCATTGTCGGTGTAGGATGCTGACAGAAGATGCTTCACCAGGTTTTCCGGCACATCCACATTTTTAAATTTCAGCCGCAATTCCACACGCCTTGCATCACTCAATCCAGCAGCCCCCTTTTCCATGGCGGCAACTGCATATCCACTTCGTCTTCCGCCTCTGGGATGGTCAAAACCACCCCAGCAGGGAAAACGATTGTTGCAGCGTGTTTGACGTTTGCTTTCAGCAGCTTATCCAGATGCAGGACACTTCCCATTTGTTCATAGGCTATCTTATCCCACATATCGCCGCTGATAGTTGTATACTGTTTAATCATATTGCATACGCCTTTCGTCATCCGCTTTTTTATCCATAAGGTCTTCCACCTTACGCAATAAATCATCATTGTTTCTTTGCAGCGTTTCTTCCAGGTCCTCCGGCTGGTCACCTTCAACAACCACTGTCGGATTATTATTGATTGTGACATAAGTGTTTCCGCCGCCCATCCCATACGGAACCTGTGGCGGTTCAACTTCCGTTGTTTCGTTCCGCACGCTGTTATAATAGTTCTGTAACTGATTGTTGTTTACTGTGCTTACATTCTGCACATCCTGGGCCGCCCTGGTTGCTTCCATGGCCGTTCTGGCCTGCTGCTGCCGCTGCATAATATCTTTTGTCTGCTCTGCGGTATAAACAACCCTTCCAGGGGCGTTTGTAATTAACTCCGGTCCTTCTTCACCAGCAATGAAAGTGTCTGGTGTGTTACGTGTACCTTTCGCAAATGTCGGCAGTGTTGGGATATTGATGCCTTTTCCTCCCACTCCCGGCACCCAGTCTGGAATTTTAATGCTGTTCAGCGCCGAAATGGCACCGTTAATGATGCCTATAATGCCATTGATAACGCCCTTCACTATGGATGTTAGGCCATCCCAAGCGCCTTGAAAAATATTTTTAATCCCGTTCCATGCCTGCGACCAATTTCCAGAAAATACGCCCTGTATAAACTGTATCAACCCAGAAAAAACCTGGCTTACTGACTGGATGATTGACATGATTGTTTGAAAAACAGTTCGGAATACAGAAAGCACACTGGGCAGCACGGCTTGAACCGTTGAAAGTATCTGCTGCAAAATTGGCTGTATAATGCTCCATATGGTCTGAAATACGGTCTGGACCACTGGAAGAACTGCGCTCAATACAGATGTGATGATTGAACCTAGTTCCTGTATTCCTTGTACAATGAACGGCAGGACCGTTGTTACAATAAAGTTGAACACTTCCTGCACAATCGGCAGTACATAAGTTTGTATGAACGTTATAACTTCACTGATAATCGGCATAATTCCAGCAATGAAACTGCCTATAATCGGTATAATACCCCCGATAAAATCAGCAATAGACTGGAATATTTGCATCACCACTGGCGCTGCTGCCTGTATTCCATTGATGATGCCAGGTATAACCGTGTTTACCAGCACTTGCAATACCTGTTCCACCACCGGAACCACATTTGCCGCGATAAAATTCACCAGTGTTCCTATAGTGTCTTTGACGCTGCCAACAATATTCATAAAGGTATCGAATACCGCAACGCCTTTTTCTCCGAAAATCTCCTGTATCTTGTCACGTGCAATACCGATATTTCCATCAGAAAATACATTCTTTATTGCATCCCCTACGCTGGTAATTGTCGCAACAATCTTGTCAAAGACTTCCAGGCCCTTTTCTCCGAAAATCCGCCCTACTGCTTCCCGGATTTCTTCAAAGTGGTCTTTTAATAGCTTTACAACTGTAATAACTGTGGTGATAACACCCACAATCGGAAGTATCTTACCCACAATCCCGCTGAACGGCCCCAGTAAAGAGGACCCCAGCTTTCCAAGCGGCGCAAATACTCCGCTTATTGCCTTTCCTATCGGTGCAAAATATGAGCCTATTCCAGAAAGGCTTTTTCCAATAATTGACCCTATCTTTCCAATAGGGGAAGCAGCTATAATGCTGCCGACATTTCCGAGCGCCCCACCGATAATTCCGCCTACTGCTTTAAACGGTGAAGCAATCTTCGTCAGTATGGTTGCGCCAAATCCACCCAGTTTCCCGGTAATGGCTCCCAGCGGCCCAGTAATTCCAGAAAGCAGCTTTGTTCCTATGGTTTTACCGATATTTCCTATCGGCGCAAGAATTGAACTAAATATTTTTCCAAACGATTTCCCCACGCCGCCCAGGGCGCTTCCCACGCTTGAAAAATACCCGGTTATCCCCTTTCCTGCTGCCCTTAGTTTACTTCCCAGGCCAACCCCTGCGGCACTTGCTTCTGCTGCATTTGCCCCGAAAATGGCAAATACCTTCTTCACGCCTAACACGCTGTTTTTAATTTCCAGGAAGCCCAGCTTACCCACAAGGCTTGCAACCTTCAATCCCGCCAGCGCTCCCGCCACTTTTAAAACAGTCTGCACCAGTTTAGGGTTTGCCTGCGCAAATTCGGAAACCTTCGTGACCACTCCGGCCAGCTTATCCGCAATAGTTCCGACAATAGGCAATAGGTTCTGTCCTAGAACAATTCCCAGGTTCGCAATGCTGTTCTTTGCCTTTGCCATTTTTTCTTCTGTGCTGGCTGCCACGGTATCAAATGCGGCCTGTGTTGCGCCCGCACTGTCAACCATTCCTTGAACCTGTTCATTGAAGCCATCCACGCCGTCAGAAAGCAGGGAAACGGCAGCTTTTCCGGCTTCTGCCGAACCAAACATATCATTGATGGTTTTACCGCTGTTCTGGGCCTGCTGTTGCAGAATGTCCAGGACTTCACCCAGGCTTTTCCCGCTTGCCATCAATTCTTTAAAGCTGGACCCAGTAGCCGCCCGCAATGTCTTATCAGCCGTTGTGCCGGACTTTGAAAGTTCGTTCAACATGCTGTTCATGTAGGTGGTTGTTTCGGCGGCAGCAATACCCTTGCTGGTCATTATGGCATATCCAGCGCACAACTGTTCCAGCGCCACATTATTTGCATTTGCCGTGGGTATGATTTTACCCATAACAGATGACAACTCTCCTACTGTGACTTTACCTTTGTTCTGGGTCTGCACCAGCATATCAGAAACCGTGGAAACCTTTGACGCTTCCATGCCGTATGCATTTAAGATGGTGGTCAATACATCCAGCGTTTGCGAACTCTCCGCAAATCCGGCTTTCGCCAGCTTCGTTGAATTAGCCACAAAATTGACGGCATCCCCGGTTTTCTGCCCGGCAGAAATGGCGTTATATACGTCCTCCGCTATGGCAGATGACGCAATTCCCGTGGTATTGGAAAGCTGCATGATTTCACTGGAAAGTTGTTCCAGTGGAACCGCCTTCAAATCAGCTATGGTTGCCACCTTTGCCATGGAACTTTCATACTTCATGGCTGCCTGTACTGGTCCGGCATATACAGCAGCCGCAACGGCACCGATAACGCCCACTGTTCCCAGTAATTGCGTTTTAGTGGCAGAAATACTTTCTTTTACTTTGGCCTGCTGTTCATTGATGCGCTGCAAGTTTTGCTGTGATGACTTTAAGCGGTCATAGGACCGCTGTAACCTGGTGTTTGCCCCTTCCAGGTTATCCGTGTTCACCCCAGCCGCCCGCAACTCACCTTCCAGGCCATTCAATTTTCCTGTCTGTTCTTCTATTTTGGCAGTGGTCTGTTGTATCTGGTTTTTATTCCCTTTTAACTTCTCATTCAGCCTGCTATATTCCCGGTCCGTTGCGTTCAGTTCAGTTTGAAGCCGTTTATATTCTTCAATATTCCCTTGCGTTTCGGCGGTCTGCATAGCACGTTGTAACGCTTTTTTCTTTTCGGCGGTTTCGTTCAGTTCCTTTTGCAGCCTGTCATGCTCTGCGTTCAGTTGTGTAAGTTTCGCCTTATTCTTTGAAATAGCGTCACTGGCTTTCGTGTAGCCGTCAACTTTTGACTGGATGGAATTTACCGTCTTCATGCTGTTAGACAATTTATTCTGGGTATCAATGGCCGATTTAAAAACCCCATTGAAATTTCCGCCCAGGGATGCTTGCAGCTTGAAAAGCAGTTCAAATTCCTTTTGCGACCCTGCCAAGTTCTTTCACCTCCCCTACTTCGTACCCTGGGATGCTTTTTTGTCCTCTGCCACTATTTCATTGGCGCTGTCTATCCAGCGGAACAATGCCGCAAGTGTTAGGCCCATCCAATAGGGCACGGGCGTGTGTGAAGCCCTTGCCAGTCTAAATGCCTGCTTCCTTATGAAGCCTGGCACATCTTCGGTTTTTCCTAGTTTAATGACAGCAAAAAATCCCGTGCGCTGTTCTTAATCTTCATATAATCTTTCATGGGAAGGTGTCTGATTTCATCAGATGCCACGCCCGCCGCTCTGGCCGCAAGTCTGGACTGGAAGGCACCGGAAATTTCCGGGGATAATGCATAAAGGTTCTGTGCCTGCATTTCCGCTTCGATTGCTTCCAGGTCATCACCAGTCAAGTTTTCGTAATAGAAGGTCATAGAACTGTACTGTTTCCCCATAATGGTGACAGGCTTCACGAATTTATGGGTATAATTCAAGCTGGCCTGCTTTTCCTCCTTCTTTTTGTTAAAATCCACGGTTCCGCCGGCCTGGGCCTGCTGCATTTCCATTTCCTGTTCCTCTGCTGCGTCTGCTTCCTGCATTCCTGTTGTGTTTACGTTCTTATTCTCCATTCTTCTTTCCTCCTGTAATTAGAATAGGGCAGGAAAAAACCAGCGGTTTCCCGCTGGCTTCCTGCATACTGTTTATTATTTTCCTAACGCTTTTCTGACATCTGCCAGGTAATCTTTCCCGTTGACCATATAGATGAAATTCAACGGGTCAACTTCAACCACTTTTTTCCCATCCAGATACATTGCATAATACCTTGTTGCATATTCTCCGCTTGCATCCGCCGTGGATGCAACGGCAGCTTTTCCGGGTGCAAATTTCTTCGGAAACAACTTCAAAATATGTTTCACGGAACTTGTGCTGGTCTGTGCCGTCCTGGTGTTATAATTCTGCTGCGCCACACGGCAATCAATGTTATGCACACGTGGTTCATTCAACTTTACTGCCGCTGCTGTCACGGTTCGGAATGTCAACGTGGTTGTCATTGCTTCCAGATGACCAATCACCACGGCTTCCACATTTCCCGCAATCCCAGCCCCGTTGATTTCTTCCGCCAGGTTTGAGATTTCCGGGAAAGTCACTTCTGCCATTCCTAAATACTCCGTTGCGTCTTCATACAACGCAAAATTCACAATAAGTTCATCAATTTTTCCCATCTTTTTTCCTCCTTATGCTGCTAACAGTGAAGTCAGGTAGGAAACATCATATTCAATGACAAATTCCATTTCCTGTAATGGTGAAGGCGGCGTAATAAAGATGTGGAATTTTACCCTCCCGGCCATCAAAGCCGTTAAAGAGTTTTCTTCCTCTCTCATTTCTACACGCCCGCCCAGTATTCTTTCTTCTGCCGTCAGCCCGTTCAGCCAGTCATTTACCCCCTGCAAAATGGCATCTAAAAGCCGTCTAACCATTTTTCTGTCTGTGTGTGACCAGTAGGAAAGAATTGCTGTCTTTCCCACCCACTTGAACATGCGGTTGATACAATAGAAATATTCTACCGGGTCCGTGCTGCTGGGGAAAGCTGCGGTATAGTTCCCCCAGCTTACAAAGCCATTGAAGAAATTCAGCACCGTTACAATGCCATTGTCATTCAAATAGCTTCCCTTTTCCGGGTCCAGCAGCACTTCCGTTTTATCTGCCAGGCAAGCGCCATCCGCCTGCAAACTCTTATTTGATGCGCTTTCGCATGGTGTACCCCCGCCCAGGTCTTCTTTGCTGTCTGTTTCTGTCATGCTCCCCGCAAGCTGTGTGGAAAGATTAAACACTTTTTCCCCCAGCTTCACTTTGGGCCAGCAGACAATTTCATTGTCTTTTGTGAAATTTCTCTTTTTCTTCCAGTTCGGCGCTTCTGTGTACCACTTCACGCCATCTTCCCCGGCGCTGTCAATGTCCAATATTGCCATGGCTTCAAATACAGCGTTGATGTTCTCCGCTTTGGCAGACATAACCGCCGCCACCTCTGCATCATGTGACCAATTCGGACACAAAATAATATCCGGCACAATCGTATACTTCGGGAAAACACTGTCAATCAATTCCAGCCCGGTTGTTTTATGTGTGCTTACACTATAACCCCCGATAATATCATCATTCTGCACCTGTGCCGGGTCAATCTGGTTATATGATATAGCCACTTTACCCGCTGTTGCTTCCATAAATTCCACAATGCAATTCGTGTCCGTGTAGAACACTTCAAAATCCGTTCCAGCTTCTTTCCCCGTCACTTTTACGCTGTCTGCTATTGCTTCCAGCGGCAAAATCACCTGGTTATCCTCCGTTACATCAAGCTGTTTTTCTCCCACCTCTGCTTTATGTTTTTTGGGGTCCAATACGTTCACCAGGAAGACAGGCCCCACTTTATAAAGTATGAAGGCCGTGTAAATTTCTTCACAAAGGCTGTATTTTTTCCAGTCATCAGAATACCCAAGCTGCTGCACTGCTTCTTCATAGGTGTTTGCCATGATGACTTCATTTACTTTTCCGCCCACCATATGTACAGGGGCCGTTCCTACAACAAAGTGAACGCCGCTTTCCACTGTGGCAGGCGTGGAAACGCTTGTGCTTTTCCTTGACGCTGTAACGCCATGTGTAATAGATGCCATTCCTTATTCCTCCTTAAATTCTTTTTCCATGCCGGATGCAATGTCCGCATACCATTTATTCATAATGTTTCCAGCAGTTCCAGCTTTTCTTTTGGCTTCTGCCAACTTTCTGACCGGAACCAGCATTTTTTCCGCCAGCGGATATTTTTCCAGAACCTTTTTAAGTTCTTCTTTTATCTCTTTTTCAGTTCCTTCAAAAATGCTGTTCTGCTTCAACTTCCCATTCGGCAATGTCGGCCCAACATACACCAGTTTCACCACTTCTTCCAGCGCTGTATTTGCCGTTTCTATGGCTTTTTCTGTTTCACTGGTAGTATTTTCCGCCTTGCTTGTTTTTGCGGCTCCTGCCGCCGTTTTCGTGCTTACTGTAGCCATATTTCTTCAACCTCCTGTTTAATTGTTGGCATTGACCAGTTTGTCATCATTTCCCCAATATAGTACGGGTCCTTATTCTCCGGGTAAATGATGTATTCCAGCGGGTCAGTCAAAACAAATTGTTTCGCCAGGACCCCTGTTTTTTTCAGTTCGCTTCTAATTCGTGTAATCACGTTCAGAACATCATATGCGCCCACCCCTCCATCTTCGGAATACGTGGCAACTATGATGCGAACCTGGCACGTGCTTTCCTCCGGCTCCCGTTCCTTTTTGTCATCCTTTCCCGTCAGAACTTGCAGAAGGATATATGGAACCTTCTGTATTCCATCATCTTTTTTCGGAAGCTGCATTTTGTACACATGCGGCGGGCGTTCCTTATTTTCCTTACTGTTCCGGTCCACACGCACTTGCAGCACAATATTTTTTGTAACTTCTTCGACAAATTCCGCCAGGCGGTCCAATAAAATAACAGGTGTCATCTTCCTAACCTCCGTACTGGCTCAAAAGCCGTTCAATTTCATGGTCCAGGCGTTCTTCCACAAGCTGTTGTGCCTGCTGCTCCACTTCTGTGATAACGCCTTCATTGCCCACCATCTGTGCTGCGGATAACGCCATAAATTCTTCTATCGGCAGCCTGGGCCTTCCTGTTCTCTCAAACACTCCCAGATGCCCACTTCCCATGCCTGCAATGAAAGCGTCTTCAAAGGCAGTTCCGCCGCCCTTCATAACTGCTGCCCTTACCGTCTTCCCGGTTCCTGGTTGTTTCGGTGTAACCTTGAACTTGTATAACGGTATCTTGCAGCCAGAAAAAGAAACAAAGCCAGCCAGGTTTCCCGTGCTGGCCTTCTGCATCTTTGTGTTTGTTGCTGCGGATAATGCGCTGCTTTGAACTGCATATACACGCTTTACATTCTGCATGGCCGTTGTTTTCACCCTGGAAAGTCCACGGTTCATTGCGTTTGACAGCGCCCGTTCTGCTCCTTTAGGCACTCCGGCCAGCACGGCTTGCACACGTTCAATGGTTTCAGATGTTATTTCAATCATTCTTCCAGCGCCCCCAGTTCCAGAATAATTTCCCCGTCCTCATGGTCTGCTTTGTTGATTGTATATACCTTCATAGCGCCTGCCACCTCAACTTCCAGTTCTCTATTTCTCTTAGGTATAAACCCCAAATCACTGAAAGCAATATAGGCCAGCACTTCCACACTGTTGATGCCTTGTGCATGGTCTGCATCCGGCTTCTGGCGTTCCACCGCTGCTTCATGGTCAAAGATAACGGGCACGGTATATTGTTCCCCTTCATACCATAAGTTTGTTACCGTTGCAAATTCACTGGTATTATTGAAAACGGCCATATCCTTTGCAATCTGTGCTTTGAAGTCCATCACATTACCTTTGCCACAAACCAGCTATCTACTTCATGCGGCACCGGAATTGGGGCTGACAGCATGGAAAGAAAACGTCTGTCCGGGCGTTTCTTAATGAATGTGTCCGGCAGATATTTACCCTCTGCGGTCACAAATTCTTCCGTCTTCTGGTTCAGAATGGTAATGGCACCGTAATACATGGAATACTGGGCGGAAGTGCTTGCCATTACAAGTGTTCCATCTGGAACCATTGGTTTATCCTCCGGCTTTGTCGGGTCTGTGAAGTCATCCAGATACCATTCATTGTACTTGTAAAGGTCCAGGCCCAGTTCATGTATGGTTCCGAGATAGGTTGTGTTGTTTTCCTTCTGTGTCGGCTTAATCACTGCCAATTCGTAATTCTTCACATCCAGCATGGCCTGGATTTCTTTATCTTTGATGAACTCCGTTGCCACATCAGATGCCATGATGCACACATTGCAGTTAGTGAAGCCCGTCTTCTGTACATGTTCATGCCAGCGTTTTAAATCCTCATATTTTGTCTGGGCCGTTCCGCCTTTCCACTTCTTCTTTGCATCTGTGCTTATGTCTTCCCGGTTCGTAAACCCAAAATCAATCACATCATGTACGCCCTTTCCGACAACTTCAACCTTGCCTGTCAACATGGTCTGGGCGCACATCCATTCTTCACGGCGGGTAATCATTTCCCGCAATTCTTTGAAGTCCTCTGCCATCTTAATGACAGCCCTTTGTGCCGGGGTCCTGCCGGAATACGGATTTTCCCCCGCCTGCCGTTTCAAAATGTCATCAATCGTGGTAATTTTATCCGGCGCAATAAGCGGCGGTGTGTACGTTTCTGTATGGTAACCCGTGTTCGGCACAATCTGCCCACCCACAATACGGCTGACAAATGGGGCCATCTTTCTTGACCCTTTCTTGTAATCCACATCCACTTTCTCTGTCACAAATGTTTTTTCATGCGAGAAGAAAGTGCTTCTGAAAAATGTATGGACTGGCGGAAGTTTGTTGATAACTCCCATCATGGTGCGTGGTTCGTAAATACTTACTGTGTTAGACATTTTCGTTTTCCTCCCTTATCTTAAAAAAATAGACAGCTTTCTCAAAGCTGCCTTTGCTGTTGCTTCTTCAATATCATTCATTCCGATTGCATCTGTAAAAAACTCACCCGTCATGTAATACACAACCGGGTCATTTTTAGCTGCTGCCGTGGCCGCAATCCCCACCACTGTATCAATTCCGGCTGTAGTGGCCCGCTTCACGTTACCCGTTGCGGCATCCAGCATGATAATATCCCACTGGTTCACTGCTTCCCCTGCGGTTCCTGTATCTGTCAACATGGGGAACTCTCCCGCAAATACCATTTTCGGTGAATATTCACCCAGTCTTTCAACTAAATCTGCCATGTCCTTACCTCCTTCTTTCGCTTATAATACTTCGGCAATGGCTTTGTCGAAAATATTCATGGTTTCCCCGCCTTTTTCGCTGGCTGTAGGAACCACGCCTGCCGCTGCTTTGGCATCTTCTTCCCGGCCATCCAGGAAGGCGGCCTTTGCCTGTCGTTCTGCTGCTGTAATTTTCAGTGCAAAATCTCCGGCATTGATGGGATTTTCAAACATTGCATCTTTTGCAACGTCTTCATACCCATCAAGAGTGCTGTCCATAATTCCTTTTATGCGCTCCCGCTCATTCTTTGCTGCTGCATCCTTGATGCTGTTCACCAAATCCGGGTATGCTGCTGCAAGCGCTTCCGCCGTTGTGATAGTGTTTTTCGGTTCCATGGTTTCTTCCTCCTTTGGTTTTTCCATATTATTTTTTGGACCACCCGGATTTTTCGGGCCGTCAAATATTGCTATTGGCAATGTCTTGTAGGCAGACACATCCAGGGCCACGGAATTGACAATGACTTTCTTTGAATTTTCCACAACTGCTTTGGCATCTTCAAACATCAATTCATCACAAAATCCATTCCCCACGGCATCATCACCAGTCCACCACTTTTCTTCCGCCATAAGGTCCGCAATTTCCTTTTCATCTTTTCCGGTTTTCATAGCGTAAGTATTGACAATACTCTGTTTGATAACTTCCAGTTCATCCGCCATTTTTCGGAAGTCCTCTGCCTGGAATGTATCCCACACTGTCATTGCCGGGTCATGTATCATAAACACGCCATTCCTGGCAATCTTGATGTTATCCCCGGCCATGGCAATGATTGTGGCAGCGGATGCCGCCCACCCATCAATCTTTACCGTGATTTTTGCCTGGTGGTCACGCAACCTGGTATAGATAGCATTTGCGGCAAACACATCACCGCCGCCGCTGTTGATACGCACCACAATTTCCGTGGCATCCCCCAGGTCCGCCAACTCCCTATTGAACTGGGCCGGGGTAACCCTGTCTTCCCACCAACTTTGTGCGCTGCTGATAGCGCCGTATAAAAGCAATTCTGGCGGGCTTGTTGCTGTTCCCGGTATAAAGTTCCAGAACTTATTTTCCATTGAACTGCTGGCCTTCTGGCTGCCCTGTGCTGCTGTTGGCAATCTCCTTCACCTCTTTCATTTTCAATTCTTCCTGTTTTAACTGGTCAATATTGGCATAGTAGTCTGTTCCTGTCATTTCCATGGTTTCACCTTGCCTTGTGGAAAATCCGTTGTTGACCCTTGTAACCGCTGCATTGACTTCCTGCACCGGATTAAGGATGCCCCTGGCCGGGCCGTTCCACTCCGCCTTGCAGTATGCCTTCCGGCGTAATGGGTCAGAAAAGAAACCTGGTGCCTTTATCCTTCCTTTTGCCACCGCTTCTGCCATCCATTCTTCATAGATAGACTGGCAAAAATCCCTGGATAACCATTCCCGGTACATTTTAAACATCTTCCAGGCTTCTTCTAATGCGCCACGGCTGGCGGAATAGCTGCTGTTGAAGCATTTCAGCAGTAGTTCATATGGTATTTCAAGCGCCGCCCCTATCTGCCTGCATATGGCTTCCACAAACCCGCTGAAATTTGCGTTTGGCCGCCCTGGCGTGGATGTATTTGCCTTTTCCCCTTCGTTCAAGTCAATCACGGAACCTGGGGCCAGTTCGATTGTATTATCATCCTCACTGTCCACCTGTTCTTCTTCGTCAATGCCGGAACCAATAGGAACCCCGTCACCTGGCCCCTCTTTTTCAATGAAGACTGTGAAAAGGCCGTTGACCACTGCTGCCACCAGTTCTGCATCCGTATAACGCCCCAGTTGTTTCAGCGCTTCAATGACCGGGGCCAGGAACGGAACGCCCCTGCGCTGGTCAATCCTTTCCCGGTTCATAATATGGATGACGTTACGGCGGCCTGTCTTTTCCCCATATGCCAGAACCCTTACCCACTCCATAGGTTCATTGGCATAAGATAACGGATGATGTTTCGAAAAGTGATACGCAATCACTTCCCCATCTTCATCCGTTTCCACTCCACCAATTATTTTATTGTTAAGGGTGTCATATCCCCCAGGGCTTGAAAGTCTGTCCGCTTCTACCAACTGCACCCGCAAGTCATATGGCTGGTTTTTTCTGGCCTTTGTCGGCAGCAATGCCAGGCAATCACCAGAAGTAAGCCAGGACAAAAAGGCAAGCTGCTGCAATTCATAAAAATTATCAATGCGGGCCATATCGCAATCCGGGCTGTCGGCCCACAATCCCCATTCCCGTTCAATCTGTCTTTCCAGTGTATGTGCTTTTTCCGGTTCCAGGCCCAGCACTTCCCTGTCAAGTGTTGGTTTCAACCGCAACCCACGGCCCACCACATTTGTGCGCATAGTTTTAACGGCACCAGTTGCAAGCGGCACCCCCATATATAAATCCCTGGACCGCTCCCGCAATATGTCCAGATTGTCTTGTATGTCCTCACGGGCGGAACCACCATGGGAAAGCCATCCGGCCAGTGATTTCTTGTGAAGGCTTGCCCCATAATTTCCATAACCGCTGTTCAGTATTTCCATACGCCGCCTTGCTTCTGTCCGTTTCAACGCTGCCTGCGGGGCCACGGCTTCCACAACTCCATCAAACGCCCTTGAAAATATCCCCATCCGTTCACCTCCTTCGGGCATAAAAATAGCGCTCCGCATAATACGGAACGCCTTATCCTATTTCCACGCTACTAAAATACCACATTTTTCCGGGCAATGGCGGGCAATCTTTTTTTACTGGGATGATTATTGATTTTCTTTTAGATGTGTGCTATATTAGAGAAAAGGGAAAGCCACTAGCGGCTCACCCTCACAATGTATTAGCTTTAATTACTTAAAGCCGTCACATGGTCAGATGTGGCGGCTATTTTCTTTTGTCCTTGAAAATCTGATAAACCAGACCAACAAGGGCAACAATGAATATACAAAATTGGAATAAATCCGCATATGTAACCATTGGGCAACCCTCCTTTCTTTCGTCTGGAAGGCTGCTGCCCTCCGTGAAAGAGGGTGTGCCGCCAAGTGCTGTGGCTTTCCCAGGGGTTTCCCCCGGCCTTTATCATACCATATTTTCTGATTTTTTCAACATAATTCTACAAATCACGTGGTACAATCCTGTATGTCCGGTTTCTTCCCTTCCGGTTTGCAGCATTTTGAAGGACATTCACTTTTCCCTGCCAGTATTCAATCTGTTTTCTGATTTCTGACAGGTTCGCCCGTGTTAGGGTCCTGCTGCCTATTGTATAGCTTTGGTTTGTTGTCACGGCCAGTTCTGCTTCCAGCCAGGCATCCAGATGCTTTTCTGCTATTTCCAGTGTTATTCCTGTCATATTATACTTTTATACCTCCACTTCTCCTTCTTCCCCTTCTGGCCTTAGTGGCCTGCTGGGTGTTTACTGTTTCCTGTTTCTCAACTTTTTTCAGCGGTACGCCCAGAATTTCAATGGCGGCAGATGCATAATTCCGGCAGTCCAGGGCTTCATTTCTCTTGTGTTCATAGTCTTTTATTCTCCATTCAAAGAATGGGCGGCCCTTTTTATATACCAGGACTTGTTTTTCTGCTGTTAATCCCTTGAAATAGGTTTCATTATAGCCTTTTTCTTCTTCCTTCGGAAAATGACAATATCCCGGCCCTTCTTCCACCACCTTCAAACGTTGCAATAACAGTGATTTACCCGTGTCCACCCCCAGGGTGAACAAATACGCCTGCTCCCGGTTGTTTTTTGTCGGCTTCTGGATGTAAGCCGCTGCGCTGTCATTGCTGCCCTTTATGGCAAATATACGGCGGTTAAAACGTGGCTTGCAATACTTGTATACCTCATTTGTCCGGTGTCCGCCGCTGTCAATGCATGTACAGGCAATCTTCATTTTACTTCCATCCGGCTTGTGGAATGTCTGCATCAAAAATGTGTCCAAATCGGTCCATACCTGTTTCAGCTTCGTATTTCCGTAAAGCACGGCATATTTTATGCCCCAGCTTTCAAACTCTGGCCCCCATCCGACCACCTCTATTTCCAGTCTGTCATCCTGTGTGTCCACTCCTGCTGTCAAGTACATAACTTCTGGCGGCACTTCACTGTTGTAACGCTCCCGGCGCTTCATCAGTTCTTCATCCTCTACCTGTTCGCCTTCTTCTTCCCACGTTTGGCCCATCTTTGTATTAGTCCAGGCTTTCAGCGGTTCAATATTTCCTTTTTTCTTTTCATCATTTGCCAGAAGAAACTTTTCAACAATATCTTGCCACTTTGCAAGCGTGGACCCCAGGGCGTTCAGATGGAACCCTTTTATTGGGTTTTCCGGGTCCTCATGGATGTACTTGCCTTCTGAAAATTTCCGTTTCCATACTGCTTCTGGTGATATGGTTCCACATTCCCGGCAGGCGTAATGGATAACTGTCAAATCATCCCTATCAAACACAATGTTGCCCCATTCCAGCGGTTGCAGCGCCCCACACTCCGGGCATGGCACATTCCATTCCCCACGTGAACTGTGAAGATATTCTATTTCTATCCTGGAAGCGTCTTTGATTGTCGGTGTTGACACATATACTTCTTTACTATTCCAGAATGTTGTCAACCTTTCGGATGCCAGGAAAAGCGGGTCACCTTCGCTTCCTGCCGTGGCCGGGTATCGGTCCACTTCATCTGCCAGCAGAATTTGAATGGGCCTGGATGCCAGGGAAGAAGGGCTGTTTGCGCCTACCATAGTGATGTGCCCGCCTGGGAATATCTTCTGCAATATGGTATTCCCACTATTCCTTGCCCTGTCATTCACCAGGCCGGACAATATCGGTGTATCTTGCAGCATTTTAGAAAGACGGTCCTTTGAAAACGCTTCCGCCATCTGGATTGTTGGCTGCATCACCAGGACCGGGGCCGGGTCATAATGCATGAAATAACCGATTGTGTTTAAAATCGGCCCTTCCGTCTTCCCTATCTGTGCGGATGACATGACCACAACTTTTTTTATCTTAATATCTGATATGGCATTCATCATTTCCTTTTGATGCGGGGCCTTTTCTGTCCGCCATCTTCCAGGTTCGGCGGAAGCTCCCTGGGATAATTGTCTGTATGCATCCGCCCAGTCAGACATATTCATTTCTGGCGGCGGTTTCAGCCTGGCAAATATGCGTCTGAAAACCTTATTCGCCTGCTGGTCCATCTTCTTCCGCCCCCTCCCCAAATGTCTTGTCAAAGTCCGCCAGTTCTTCCAGGGCTTCATCCGTGGCCTTTTTCAAAATCATAAATATTTCCGCCTGGTCCGTTTCTGTTGCTAATGTTGGGCTTAATTTCACGGGCAGAGAACGCAACTTTGACCGGAAACGTAATAACATGTCAGTCATAACCTGTTCCACATCCTCTGCCCTCAAAACCTCCCGCCGCTGCATTTCCAGTTCCAGTTCTTCTTTTTCCCTTTTGGCCTTCACCAGCCTGGCCCGCTCCGTGTTGTAATCAATGTCAAGTTCGTTGTCCGTGCCATCCTTACGCAAATAATGAATATATCTATGCAGGGTGTCCAAAAGATTGTAAAGCCCCGGCCTGGCTTCCTCTATGATTTTTTTATCACGCAACTGCCGCACCCGGCGTTCCGTCAAGTCCAGCCACCTTGCGATTGCAGCGCTTGTATATAGCTTCATTTCTTTTTTCACACCCCCCTTTTTTATCCGGCCCGCAAACCGGAAGCGAAAAAATATTATTCATAAATAGCCAGGCTTTGGGCGTCTTCGTACCCGCACTTCTTTCCGGCGCTGAAAGAACCTACTTTCATTCTGGAATATCCGGGGTCATATCATCTGTTCCGCTATCTTCTGGGTCATCAAAATCAAATTCGCCTGTCACCTTCTGTTTTGCAAGCTGATATTTCTTTTCTTCCAGCTTCAAGCGTCTGTCTTCCATCTCATACGCCTTCATGCTGTCCAGCAGCTTGATGATGCGGCCATTCAGTCTGTTCAGTTCTCCTTCCACCTTCATGGTCCTATCAAACGAGCTGGCTTTAATGATGGTCTTCATTGCCGTCTTGAACTTCTCTTTGCTCTGGCCTTCTGGGTCTGCCGCCTGGCCTGCATCCACTCCCATAGCGTCTTCCTGCTCTATATCCTCCACCGTCTTAGGTACTATCATGTGTACCACTTTATCCGGGTAATATCGGCCCTCTGCATCTGCTACCTTGTATTCTTCTAACAATCCATTCAGATAGGCTTCACGCACTAGCAGTTGTTGCAATTCAGCCATCATTCTTGCCAGGCTATCCCCCTGCCTTAACTGTCTTATCTCCTGGGCCTTTTCTGGTTCTATATCCTCATACCCTGGCTGCACATACGCCCCATGTGTCACGGCATTTCTATTGCCCTCTTTGGCCGGGGTTTTCCCGGCAGCATTTTTATTACCACGCTGCCCCCCTTTTTTCCTTGGCTTATTTTTCAGACATTCTTCCCACTTGTCTTCACTTTTCCATTTCCTTATCCTGGCTTCTGGCACGCCTGCTGCCATTGCCAGTTCCTTCGTGCTAATATCCCCATCACTATCCAGGTATTGTTGTAATGCCTGGTCACGCTCTGGCTTCCTGTGCCTTCCCATCCTGTCACCGCCTTTCGTTTGTTTTCTATTTTCCGGCTTCTGGCTTTTCGGAACTCAAAAAAATAATAGGCTTTGAAATTTTTGGTTTCAAAGCCTATTACATAGGGGCTGACTTCAAAGGCGTTTCTTCCACCTCTTGTTTCAACCCATATTATACCAGAAAAAACGGGCAATAGCGGGCAATCTTTTCATGCCGTCAGTTGATAATTCACTATCACTGAATTGCCGCTGAATTTTGGGGCCAGGCTTTTCAAAGCTGTGTTCCTTATGTTCTTGCACTGTCTTTCACTGTAATGGTTCCGTACCGCTACTTGTTCCCATTTCAGACCGTAAAGGTAAAAATCAATCACAATACTTTTCTGCTTAAATTCCAGGCACGAAACTTCCTTCAAAATCTCTGCTTTCAGCCTATGAAGTTCGCTGATTTTCTCCCGGTATGATGCAATTTCAGCGCTTAATCCATCCGGCAGATTTAATGCAATGTTTTCCGTGACACGTGAAATATTGTTCTGCGCCTTCGGCATCCCGTCAATAGGTATCGCCCCCAATGAACTGTACTGTTCTTCCAGGTCATCCGCTATGCACTTGTTTATCTTTATTTCATTGTCAATGTTCCGGTAATACATAAGGATTTTTATTACCTTACCTTTGGTCATTTCAGTTGCCGCCATTTCGTTCCCTCCATAATCGGTTTATGGTGGACCGCTGCCCTTTGAAGTCTTGTAAGTTCATAGTTGCCGCCCCTTGCAGCTATGCCATACATAAATCTACATATTCCGTCATATTCTTCAAAAAATTGTCCAAACCTTCCCGTTCTTTCCTTTCCACCAGGTAAAGCAGTTCCGTGTCATGCTCTGCTATGTAATCCAACATGGTTTCACGGCGTTCCCGGCTATGTCGTTTCAAAATGGCATCCAGCAGCTTCCCTTCAACCTCAATCCGTTTCAAATAATCCTGGTTGTCTGGATGTTCCCGGCCCAGCCATTCTTCCGGTGTTACCTTACAGGCTGCAAAATTGCGTTTTCTATTGTTTTCCTGGATAACCTTTTGCACCAGTCCATTGTCACGGCTTTTCACAAGCTGGGCAACATCCTGGTTCGCAAAGAAACAAAGGTTTGCCGCCATAATGGCCGCCAGCCTTGCTTCTTCATATTCCACGGTTTTTCCGCCTTTTAAATCCGTTATAATGTCAGCGTATTTTCTCACTTTCTCATTCCTCCTGTACTATCAAATTTCAGTTTTTTGGGTTTAAAGCACGGTGCCATTAAGACAGCTTTAACGGGCAGTCCATAAAATTTCCCCCTCTTTATCTTTGCATACCAATTCTTCATTTTCAGTCCTGCTACCTTTGCAGGCAGAACAAAAATTTTCATAACCCAACACATCACTCAACGCTTACACCCTCTTTCATGTCCAAAATCTCATTTTTTCAATTTAGCCATATAATCACTTCTTTTTTCTCCTACTGCAAATTCAATTTTTACAATTCCACGCCGTTCTAATGCCTTCATTGTATCTGTTCTTATGGTTTTTCCCTGTAAGTTATATGCACGCCAGAACGACCATGTTTGAAATTCGCACAAATAAAATTCCTCCTGTTCAAGAAGTTCAATCGCTTCAATCATGCGTTTAGATAACTTTCTACTACCAGAATGATTTCTATTCATGTCATTTCCTTCTTTCAAAAATTCCAGTTTAATCTTGTGTCTGGCTATCAAAAATAGTGAATATAGCCACTTTCTCATTTTTCGTCAGTCCATCCGTTATTCCCTGTCCTATCCCTCTGCCCAGCCCGTAACATGCCGTTATGATGATAATTGACCACCACAACGCCTTTACAATGGCTTTTCCAGCTTTCTTTGAAGAAACCCAGGCAGCTTTTGCCGCCCGGTTCCTTTTTCTCTTTCTGATTGCTTCCTGGCACTCCGGGTCCTCCCGGTTCCACTCTTTCCCTTCCACTTCTTTTCCTCCTTAATTGCTATATCTCAATACTTTAATCCCTGCAATGCAGAAACCTTCCACAAGTCCAGAATGTTCATTTACCATGTACGTGATTTCTGCATCTATAACCCCACCAGTAAATTCACCGCCTTTATACTCCTGCATATTCAGTTCATCCCCTACCCTGTACCCGTCATCCTTCAGCAGAAGAAAAGTTTGAATGTTTTGTGTAACATCATCCCACTGGGATGCAGGAAAGCGGATGACATGTATTTTCGGTTTTCTTTCTCCCGGAAGCTGCTGCATACGTTCTTCATCCTGCTGCCGCTGCAACTCTTTCTTCGTTTCCCTGTCAATGCGGTCCTGTTCTTCCGAATACCTTTGTTCCTCTGTTTTCTCTGCTTCTGCCTTATTCACATATGTGTCACATTCCTTCACGGTTCCTGTCTTCACATGGCATGTGCTGTAATGCAGGCATGAATAACACAAAGAATTGATATATTCCGGCTTTGGTTCAAATTCTTCCTGTTCCTCTGCCGTGTCTTCCTCCGGCTGGTTCATATGGCCTTCCAGCGGGTCTTTCTCTGGCTCCTGGTCATCTTCCTGGCCTTCTTCCTCTGCCCCGTCTTCCTGGGCTTCCTGCTGCCGTTCCGGCCATTCTATCTGCCCCGGTATCTGCTTTGCAGCGTCTTCTAACTCTTTCAGCTTTTTCACATCTGGCAGCGTCAAAGCACCGTTTCCCTGTAATATCAAAAACGCCTGCTGCTGGTATTCCTTTGACAACCCAGCAACTTCATTCGCCACTGAAACATTGATGTTTTTCGCCTTAAATTCTTCCATCAGTTCCGGGCAGAGGTTGTTTTTAATATTCTTGTATCTGCCCATCTGGGCTTCCTTTAGCTTCCCGCCAGTCATATCCCGTAATATGGTTCTGGTCCGCCCCGTTACCTTGATAATTTTCCTTAGTTCTTCAATCAACGCTTCCTGCTGCAACGCTTCTTCCATCTTTTCCCAGTCCGATTTATCACGGAAGGAATTTGCCATAATGAGTGTAAGACGTTCCAGGATGGTATCAAGTTCGTTTTCCTCTTTTCCTCCTGCATCTGTGCTGTTCAGAATGGTTGCTGTGCCGTCCTCCTGCTCATTCTTGATGACACACGGAACATATCTAAACTGTTCCAGTCCTTTTTCCACCAGTGCCATGCAGGCCAAGCGGCGGCGGTGCCCCGCCTTTATCCTGTACCCTCCTTCGCATGGTATCACCAGAAGTGGTTGCAGCACTCCCAGCAATGCTATGGTAAACATTAAGCCTTCTAATTCTTCCGTACTGTAAAAGTTATCTTCGGATGGTATAAGTTCAAATGCATCCAGCGTGATAATGTCCATCTTCTCTGCATACTCTGGCTGCTGCATCTGGTCTTCCTGCCGCTTAGAACGCTGGTTCAATAACTCCTTTAAATCAAATGCGCTGCGGGTTTTCCCCATGGTTTTTTCCTCCTTTCATGTGCCCAATTCGGTCACATAATCCCCAACATTTCCAGATATTCTTTTACTGCTTTCAGATAATCCATTGACGCTGCGGAACGCCTTGAATAGAGGAAAACAGGTTCACGGTTGAATGTGCTTTCAGAAACCTTCTTTGAAACCCGTATGTGACTATCAAATACCGGATATTCCCCGACCCGCAATAATTCTTCCCCCTGCACATGTGCTTCGTTCTGCCCGTCAAATTTTGTTACCAGGCAACCACGGAAGGTTAAATGTTCGTTTAGGTCTTCTTTGACGTTCTCCACTTGCTCCACCAATTCCGGCAGCCCTTCCGTTGTATTGTCATCAATTTCCAGCGGCACAATAACGTCATCAGATGCCACCAGTGCATTGATTGTTGAAATGTTAATGTCCGGCGCATTGTCAATGATGCAGAAGTCATATTCCCCGGCCACGGATGCCAGGGCCTTTTCAAGTCTGTTCTGCTGCGGTCTTTGCTGGTCCAGCATAACTTCCAGGTTTGCTTTCAGCAGCTTCATATTTGCCGTGATTATATCCAGGTTTTCATATTCCGTCTTCTGAATAATCCTTTTCATATCCGCCTTGCGGCTCAACATGATTTCTTCAATGCCCTTTCGGTCCGTGCTTCTCCGGCGCAACTGCCTGGAAGCGTCACCCTGTTTGTCATTGTCCACCAGCAACACCCGGTAACCAAATACCACGGCCAGGATATATGCAAACACAACGCTGGTAATGGTCTTTGCCACCCCACCTTTTAAATTGATGATGCTCAATATCCGCATTTTCTTTTCGCTCATATGTACCACCTTTCTGCCTTCGTTCCTCCGGGGCGGGTAATTACTACAACGTTATATACTTTCCTGTTTTTGGGTCTTTGTACTGAATTTCTGTGCAACCATATACATACTTGTAAGCGTTCAAAGGTTCAAAGGTTTCTTCGCTTGCTTTTCCATATGCGTAAACCTCCCCATCATCATCCAGAAGACGGAAACGGCGGTCACATCCCTCAACATCACGCCCGGTGTATTCATCTTCCCCGCTATCTGTAATCGACTTGCACCATTTTGTTATATTTCATTTTGCCTTCATGCTCCTACCTCCTGCCCGTCTGGCCGCTGGCCCAGCCTTGTATTTATTTAAAAAGTTCCCTGGGGTCATAGACATTAAATTGCCTGCGCTGCCCGTCTGGCACTTCTATTTCCGTTCTGAATAGCACCACCAGTACATCCCGTTCACAACTCCAATAACTCAAACACCCAATAGCCTGCTGCCCTTCATCCTCTGCCACCGTGACTTCCTTTGCCCCTATAATCCGGGCCAGTTCACGCACTTTTGATTTAAACCCTTTATATGTCATGTATGAAGCAAACCGAAACAAATAAGAAGAATTATCAAACTTGAATACCATCTGGGTCCAGTTCCCACGGAAATTCTGGCTTTTATCCTCATGCCATTTCAGTTTTCCGGCCTGGCTGTTAATATTCTGTATATCCGCATCCGTCAGCAATATTTCATCCGCTTTCCATGTACCATTCATCTGAAAACCTCCTGCCCGTCTGGCCGCTGGCCCAGCCTGTAATCTATTGAAAATCGTCAGCGTGTTCATGCCACCATTCATTGTATGTCATATCTGCAATAACTTCTTTGTAGCTGTCTGAATGTGTTAAGCAGGAAGCGCCCCACGTTTGTTTCTCCCCATACCTGGCGGACCATTCAAATTTCTTCGTCAGTTCGTCAAATTCTTTTTCTCTCCGTTCCCTATACTCCGAAAGCATTTTCACAACCGTTTTATCTCTGAATATCTGGTGCATGGTATCTGCTAAATGCTGCTTTATATGACTGTTTAAATCCCTGGCATAGTATGCCAAATCTGAAACAAAAATTTTAAATTCTTCATCACGGTATATGGCTTCTGTAATCTCCCTGTATTCTGCTTCAATACCGTTCATATCCTTTTCTTTGTAAAACTCTGCTATCTCCTGTTTGGTCTGAAACTTGTCACTGTTCATGTAGACAAATTCTATTCTTTCATAGCACTTTGGGTCAGTTTCAATTCCCACCAGTTTATCAAACTCTTTTTTCTCCATCCTTCTACCTCCGTTTATTCTGTGTTCCTTTGATGATTTCATTATATACTTGCGCAAGTATATTTGCAATCGGCAGAATAAACAATCTTACGCAAGTATATTTGTGAAATATGTATACTTGCGTAAGTATATACCTTAAAACTCTATATGGGTGTACTTTCCATTTCCATCCAGTTCATACATGAACTGCACTGTTTCAGATTTTACATAGTGAACCGCCGCAATATCTGTGATGGTGTGTTCCTTCGGTCCTTCAAAGACAAATAACCTTCCCTGTGGAATGTTCCCTGCTGCCATCCTGCTGCCATCAACTAAAATCACTTTGTCACCGATTTCCACCGGGCATACTGCTTCAAATCTTGCTTCTTTCATTCTTCGTCTTCCTCCATTCCCATTTTTTCTTTATTCCCCTGTCTGATTACCCATGCAACTTCCCTGGCAACTAGCAGTACCAGAAGAACAACCCCCAGTGCAACGCCTAACAAAACTATCATTGCCAGCCCTTTAATGAACCACAATATTGCTGCTGCCAGCATTCCCAGAACTTCCATTCCCTTCACGTTCCTTCCTCTGCTCTATTCTCTCTTTGATGCAGCTTGCATCCGCCACGTGCGGTGCTAACTGGTTTATTAGCTTCATCCGCTGCACAATCTGGCTTTCTTGTCTGGCCTGCTGCCGCTGCATTTTCGGCCTGTACTTCCTATGTTTTTTCTTTTTTGCCATCAAGTCCACCCCAGCTTCCTTCCCTTATATCTTTTAATCATTGGAAGGGCGTTTCTTCTGCGCCAGTTATTGCAACCGTATGTATTCAGCCACCACGACAAATACCACAACGGAACCATAATTCCTGCGTTCATCATTTCACTGGGCCTCCTTCCCTCCAATGCAGCTTCCAGATAGTATTCATCTTCTTTTATGACGGTTGCGGCTTCTCTTTGATGCCCTCTTGCGCCTGCGGCGCTGGTAACCTTCTTCCTTTGCCTGGTTGATTGCCTTCTGCACTTTTTCATGGTCAATGTCGTTTTTCCTCCTCCTGCAATACTTGCAGCACTTCCACCGCATCCAGCGGAAGTGTGAACACACACCCTGGGTCATATGTTTCCGCCTTCCAGTCAGCAACAAACTTTTCATAATCCTTCAAATATGCAGGGAAAGGGTTAAACTGTTCAGCATGGTATATGGCATTCATTACCCTTTCATCATCTTCCTGTTTCCAGTTGTACAGATGCCATGCGCTGTGCCCATCATAGGCCCACAACGACAAATACAGTTCCAGTCCGTCAAATAGGTCATAGCTTTCCTTCATGTGTTTAAACTGGTTCCACGTGAAGCCCTGGCCCTTTAATTCATCCCGTATCTGCTCAACCGTCTTTCCTCCCGTTTTCAGCCTTGCCAGTACCACTTTCGGTTTGTAGTCTTTCACTGTTCTTTCTCCTTTCCAATCTATCTGCAATCCTCAAAATAGCTTCCATGGATAACTGAATGTTTTTATCCGTGGATGCCGTTATATTCAATACTTGTGCAATATCCCGCAATTCCTCTGCCGCTTCCACATCAGCAGGCATGATGCCATATTCATTTATGCACCCGCTGCATAGCTGCTGCCCCTCCGGTATGATTTCACCACACATCAAACACCGTTCCGGTTCCATTCGTCATTCCCACCCTTCCAGCTTTTCAACCCTTATGGTCAGATTGCGTTCCCGCTCCATAAGGTTCAATACTTCCTGCGGGGTAAGCCCCGTTTCTTCATAGGCATATAGTTTTCTGGCAGCCTGGTTCACGCTTACACCCTCCCGCAATACTGCCTTGCTGCCGTTCTGGCTCCAACTGGTCAGCCTGTATTCCTTTTTCTTCCTGGGTTTCGTTTTCTTTTCCCTGGGTGAAGCAGGCAGCGCCTTTTTCATCTGGCTGTAATATGGCACATGCTGTTTCAAAACTCTGTCCGCCGCTTTCATCCTTCATCCTCCGCCAGTTCTTCATCCTGCTTCCACAACTGGGCTTCCAGGTTTGCCACGGTTCCCGGATGTTCATAGTCCAGAAAGAGAACATGGCCGTTGAACTTTACCCGGAATGTTTCTGCATCCTCTGCCTTCATGTATTTTCGCCCATATATGGCCTTCATGCTGCGCCAGATGCCCCAGGGAACGAAAGCGAACACATCACCTATATTGATACATACCCCAGCTTTTGCGCCCGTCATCCACCAACGTTCCAGCGTGTCAGCCTGCGTTTCCGTAACAACTGATTGCTGCATCTTCTCTTGTCCGGTGTACTTTGCTTCAAAACATATTGCCCGGCCACCTGGCAGCACTCCCATAAAGTCCGGCTGCGCATTTGCAATAAACCTTCCAGTGAAACGGCCATCCCGGTATGTTTCCATCACCCGGAACGGCTCTGGTATCTGCTCCACATACGCCCGGCCCTGGTCTTTGTAGAAGGCACATGCCCCCTTTATGTACCCTTCCAGGAAGTGCCCCTGGGCGTTTCCTCTCATACTGGACCAGCTTCTTGCGGTCCTCCTTTTTGGTTGCATCAGTCTTCTTCCTCCATTTCTCCCAGTAGCGCCCTGGGTGGTCTATTTTTGTCCATAAACATGCTGTATGCTCCTGCCTTTTTCATCATCCGCCTTTCTTCGTCACTCCGTTCTATGTCCGGCCCGTCATATTCTTTATAGCAACGTGCGGTTTTATCTGGGAATAGGTTATTCCCGTATCTGAACGCCATCATAAATGCTTCTAGTTCCCGTTTTAATTCCTCTTTGTAAAAATCAAATAGCAGCTTGATTTCCACCGCTTCCAGTTCCGTACAATCGCACCCACGCTTCTTTCTTCGTTTATACGAACCTGTATAATGGTGATATGAGCAACTACCCGTTACTTTATAAAAAATCTGGGTCAACAAATCTTCTTCTAATTCCGTTTTATATCCGAACCAATGAAGCGAAACATAATCTTCCAGCACTTCCGCTTCTTCAATCTGGTATTTCTCCATCAACTCCCGGTACATCCGCATGGCCGTTTCTTTCTCTCCGCCCACGCCACGTTCCGCAAGCGCTTTGATTTTCTTTAGCTTCTCCGCTGCCTGCTCTCTATCCATTGATGTGCCCGCCTTTCTTGCAATCATCCAGGAAGGTTGCCTGCATATCTGCTATGTGAAGCATTACTGCCAGCTTATTCCTGTTGAAAACACTGTTCAGATTGCGCATATCTGTTCTGGCCCGGCTATCAAAAGCCCCCATGTGCCAGTTAATTGCCAGCATTTCTTCCACGGTCAGTTCCATGTATTTCAAAATCAGCACCACGGACTTTTCCCCATGGCCCAGCGGAAAATCATCATGGTAACTAAATGACAGACCGCCTTCCTCTGCTTTATAGACATTCAACTTGCAAATATCATGCAGCAGCGCCACCACGGCTATTGTTTCCGTGTCATATCCTGCCTGCTGCGCTTCCGGGAACATCCGGTAATACACATCAAGAATGTGGTCCAGAAGGCCGCCTGGGTATGCACCGTGATATTTTGTACTTGCAGGGGCCGTGAAAAGGTCCGTTGTCTGCAACCATTTAAGCAGTTCAGCAGCCCCCGGCCTTTCAATATCATGGTAAATCATCATAAAGTTTTCTTCCTGCTCCCGCCGCCGTTCTTCATTCTCTGTCTTTACTGGCTGATAGCACGTGCCTGGTAACTTCTGGCATGTCTGGCATGATACTATCATCCCCATAGCGCAACCATCACACCCGGTCTTGTCATTAAAATATTGATGTATGCACATCACTTCTTCCATTTTCGCTTCCCTCCTGTTCTTCCACTACGTCATCAATATCAAAGCATTGTTCCCATAATTCCTGTAAGCTGGTTTTATGCTTCCAGGTAAATCCCAATTTAATTTCCGCATCCACCCACTTCCGCATTTCTTCTGGATGACGCTTCATGTTCTCCATAATCTGTTCATTTTTGGCAACAACACACATCATGCAGGAACACCGCCCACAATATTCATAACACGGGTGGTCATCCAGCCCCAGTGTCTTCCCCCATTCAAACATCTTGCCTTTTTCATAGTCCAGTACAGGGCGTAACCAGTGGCATTCAAATTTCCCCTTGCGTTCTGTTTTCAATGTTGTGGAATGATATTCACATTCTGGCAGCTTTGCACGGCCCCGGCTTTCGTCACGGCGTTCCCCGGATATGAAAAGGCACTTTTCACCCAGCAAATTTCTGTGTGTCCTAATCCAGTGGTCAGTGAGTGCCGTTTTTAAATATGCCGTACACCAGCGGTTCTTCATGTCTGGGAACTTCAACCGTTCATTCAGCAGTAAATACATGAAGTCTTTTTCCGGTTTCAACATTACAGGTTTCAGCCCCAGTATTTTTGCAGTGCGGAAGAAAATTGCATCATTCACGCTGTATTCTGCCCCAGTGTCGCAATACAGAAGGAATATCTTTTCTGGTGCAAAGTTCTGTGTTGCCCAGTATAATGCCCCTGTACTGTCAATTCCCGTACTGTAAGATACGATTACAGACGTATACCCGCATTGCTTTTCCACTGGTACATCAATCTTTGTCCGTGCCATCTTCTTCACCCCCGTACACCAGCACAAATTCACTTTCTTCAAAGTCAACCCCGTACTTTTCGCAATCTTCTTCATCTGCCGGGCAGATATTTTGCAGAGGACATGACCACTGATAGCAGCAGCCCACGCCTTCATATTCTTCCTGCTGCCCCGGATGCCTGCAATTATACCCATTGTTCGGAACGCACGGCGCTTTCTGGTCAAACTCCGCATTGTAAAAATATCCGCACATCCTAGCCAGGTTATTGATTGTCATTAGGTCCGGCACTTCATCCCCCTTGTAATACCTCCATGACTGGGGCGGCCTGGTCAATCCGTAAAGCGGCAGCGGGTGTGGTGTCACGTATTCCACAACATCATGCACCACCCACCCGGCCAGCGGCTTCCCTGCGCCGTATTCATGCAATTTATCCAGCGGCACCCTGCTTTTCTCCACAATGTCTTCATAGTTCTTCACATCCAACACAATAGGGCAAGTAAACTGCCCATATATGCACCCCGTTCCTGTTATATACACCAGAACCCGGAACGGCCCCGGCTCCTTCGGCCTGGTCTTTCTGATTTCCAGCAGCTTTTCCCCTGCCTTCATCTTCTCCCACCACTTTTCATGCAGTGATGCAATAATAGTTACCATCTTCTTTTCCTCCCGTTATATCCGGCCTGCTGCCGCTCCTGGCGCTCCCGGCGCTTCTTTTCATTCAGCTTTTGCCGCATTTCCCTGTCAAAGTCATCTTCAAACCAGTACCGTGACCCATCCTTGTAATAATAAAATGTCGTATTCCCCACACGCCTGCTTCCTATGTACGTTCCAGAAGGGGCAGCAGCACCAGGAAATGACCACGCATTACCGTGGGCCTGGTCCAGTTCCCTTTCTCTTTCTGCGTCTGTCATTCTTCCTGGTCACCTCCTTCTTTCGCCACATCTTCAAGTAAATATGCCACCCTGTTTCCTGGTAGAAAACTGGTTCTATACTCACAATGTTGTAGTTCGGAAAACGCTTCTGAAAGAACTCTTTTCCTCCATCCGGTGACTTTGCCAGGCGTTCCACCATCTTGCGTGAATATACGCTGTCTGCTGGCGGATGCTCTACCGGGCGGGCCAGGTTCCGGCTTGACGTGTATTTCATTTCCCGTCCTGCTTTGTCCTTCCTTCCGTGGTCCTCTGCCGCCTTCTGTGGCCGTTCCAAGTTCCGTGAAGAAGAATACCGTTTCTTTCCCTGCGGGTCCTTCGTTATGTACTTTAGCAGCCCTTCTATGCCGTTTTCATTCATTTGCAGGCGGTCCGCATTGACCCACCCCATCTGTTTTATTTTGGCCCTATATTCCGGGTCTGCTGCCTTCTTCCAGTTTATCCGCTTTGCGGTCCACATCAGTTCCACATCATCCCTATCCATTCCGCCATTCATAATGATGTGGTGATGCACTCTTTTTAATGTGCTTCCGTCTTCTGCAAACTTGTATTCCGTTACCAGGATATATTTCAGCGGTTCCAGACCCAGTTTTTCCCTTCTGTACGCTATCCGGCGCAAATAGTTCCCCGCTATCCGCTCCGCTTCCTCAACGGTTGCAGGCAAGTGGCTATCATCATAAGTTCCAGACACATGCAAATCACCTATATGGAAATTACCATTCCCCAGTTGGACCAGATAGCGCCTTGCGTTCTTATCATTCAAGTCTTTCTGCTTTGGCTCTGTAACCTTCTGCCGCTTCCCCCGTTTCCCCTTCACTGCCTTTTCCGCATTATCTGTCCGGGGTATCACATCCACTTCCCTATAATCCTGGCAGTCAACCTTCTTTTCCCGTATGAACATATACACTGCCTTCCCGTGTACCTGTTGCAAGGGTATACCATTCAAAGGCCAGGGGCTTCCCCCTATCCTTCTATCTATCCATGTACCATGTTGTTTACTGGTTTGGTAAGAATGTTAATACCCCATACAAGCCCGTTTTCCGGGCATCCACCCGGCTGGCTTGACTTTTTGCCGTCAACATGGTACACTTTAAATGATGAATTTCCCAAATTTGTTGACGTTTAAAAGCCTTTGTCAAGTGTTCCCGCACTTTGCAAAGGCTTTTTGCTGCTAATAAATTGAATAGCAGAACGCCAGTTCTGCATCCAATACAACGGCCACTGCATAATATACTGTTGCTTTGCCATTACTGGCCTTATACAACCCGTTTTGAACCAGTTTTGGTTCACCTTCAAACCTCCGGTGTGTATCGCCCAGACCAGATATTTTCATCCCATCAGTCAACGGCTGTCCTATAACCTTTTTTGCCGCTTTAAGGCCGCCCGTTTTAATCCGTTCCAGTTCCGCATCCGTTAGAACCCGTATAAACTCCGTTGTCCATCCCATTTCTTCCGCCCTCCTTAATCAATTTCAATGATGGTGGTATTCGCTAAATTCTGTTGAATTGACATGATGTTGTGATGCTGGTAACCTTTTAAGTCCGTGATTTCATCCACGCATCCGCCCAGGATTTCTTCACCGCAAAAAAACACCCGTACATACACCCCCGGTCTTAACCTGGCAAGAAATTCATACAATTCAATCACATTCCATCTGGCCCCGGCCATGAAGGCATCAAACTCCTTTTTGCAATTCGGGCACAACTCTTTTATGCTATCTACCGGGTAACCATCACCCCAGCTATGGCGTGTCGCAAACCAACTTCTTGCCACATCTGTTGCACTCACAACTTTCAGCGCATATGCCAAACCGCTTCAAACCATATGTATTTTCAAAAACATGCATCCGTTATTCTCCGCCTTCCATCTGGTATTCCTCTGCCGTACTTCCCACCAGCCATGCCCTATGCAATTCAATTTCTGGCTGGCTTCCATCTGTACCGTCTGAAACCACCGTGACTTCCCCAAAATATCCCCACACGGTTCCATCATTCATGTAAATTGTTACGCTTCCGCTGTTCTCCTGCCCCTCTTCCGCCTGCTGCTGCATTTCCTCCATCACTTTTTCCACTGCCTGTTCTGCTGCCCTATCAATTCCCTTTTGATATATCCAGAACGCCAGCAGAAAGAAAACAAAAAGTACCACTGCCGCTGCAACATGCGAAAAAACCTTAATTTTCTTATTGCTCAATCTGTCCACCATTCCTTCCCGTCCTCTATCTCCTTTTGTGGCATCAACTCCCCTTTCCATTTGTCCATCAACCCACATGAATATACAGAAAATTTCAGTTCCGGCAGGCTGATTGTCAATTCATCCCCTGCCTTATCATCACGGTTCAATGCTGGCTTAAATCTGTTTATGTAATAAATTTCATACAGAAACATATCCGCTTCCGTCTGACACGTGGCTGTTTCAATATGTGTCACGCTAAAAATATCTATTAGCTTGTGCATTGGCAGTTTAAAGAAATGCCCCCGCAATCTGCTGTTGATGGTTTGCTTTGTACGCCCCAGGTACGCCACAAACTCTGTGCCATCTGGCCTTCCATAAAATATTTTGTATATCGTGTATACCGTTTTTTTCCCCATGCTGTCTTCCTACATTGCCGCCGCTATCTGCTGCGGCTCTGCCGCTGTATATCCTGCTGCCTGCAATGCTTCCCTGTTCTTTCTGTCCGCAATCTGTTTCAACTCCTGCGGTGTATATTCTTCCAGCGGCTTTTCCTGCCTGGTGCCAGCATTGAAGCTGACACCAAACACCCGTATTGTCCACTTAGTTTCCTGCTTCATCTTTCCACCTCCTATGCCGTTGCCTGGCCCAGCATTTTAGTGAACTTTGCACCACGCATGAAGGCCAGAAACTCTTTCTTTTCTGCTCCATCCAGGATGCCTATAAACTCCATAACTTCTTCTGCTTCTGCCCGGTCCTCCTGCGGCAGCATTACATCCATCTTTCTTTCCATAGTTTCTGCCATGTCTTTTTCCTCCTTTCTGGCATTGCGCTTCTGATTTTCACCTTAAAAACCAGCAAAACTTGTTGACCATCCACACGCTTTATAGCTGGCGTGACCGCTGCCCCCTTTTCGCAATGCCTATTTTTCGGTTTGGCTTCCCCATGAACGCCAGGTGATGTTTTTCAACATCTTTTGAACGTCTGTCGTTCTTGTAACTCTAATATATAACACCCAGCGTTCAAAGTCAAGCATTTATTTTAAATTTCCATTGACTTTTTGAACGCTAGGCGTTATTCTATAGTTACATTGAGGAAGGCGAGGTGAAGAAATGACTATCAATGAACGAATTAGATATTTTAGAAAAGATGTTTTAAACATGAACCAGCGTCAATTTGCTGCATCTTTGGGCATGGCGCAAACTGGTGTCAGTGGCACAGAACGTGACGGCGCAACCGTAACGGACCGTTTTATAAAGTCAGTTTGTTTAGCTTTTAATCTAAATGAAGACTGGCTGCGTTACGGAACGGAACCAATGTACATCCAACCGGACACATTCAGCCTGGACAACTTCATAAAGGAAAAAGGTGGTACTGAACTGGAAAAAGAGATTGTAAAGACTTACTTTGAACTTGACCCAGAAATCAGAAAAGCGGTGATGGACCACTTCAAAGCAAAATTTGCTTCCTTTACCATGGAAACTGCCGCATCCATTGAACCATCTGTTGAAGATATGGAAGCGGCATATAAAAAAAGTGTCTTAAATTCTGCACAGAAAACGGCATCATCTGCCTTGAATATCACAGAAGGCACAGAACGGCAGAAAAAGAGCGGATAACAAAGATGTGATAGTTTATAGGCGGCGGCGTGGCCGTTATTGCTGCCGCTTCATTTCAGAAAGTGAGGTATACACATAATGGGAATGTTTACAAAGGCACAAAAGAACATGGCAACTGGCGTATATGCAGATATTAAGAAATGTTTGAAGGAAAAGGATGGTTTCACGCATGTAGTCATGGTGAATAGTTTTGGAAAGCTGGCAAACCAGAATTTCATGTGTGAAGATAAATACAGCACTGAAATTGACCAGATATTAACATTGATGCAGCAGGATGGATATGAAATAGTTGACTTGAAAGTGACCGCTTTGCAGGACCAGGGCCGTGGAACCTGGGGGAAAGACATGGAAGGTTATTCCACATTGATTATGTATAAGTAAAGAAAATAAAACACCCCTGCGGTGCTGGGAACACCACAAGGGCTTGTGCAAAGATATATCATACCAGATACAGCATACCATCTGCATTGCTATTATAGCACATGCAGGCGGGAAATAACAGGAAATGAAAAGGCAGGTGCTATATGAAATGATTAAAAAAATTGCTGTTCTTTATATGAGAATGTCCACCGATATGCAGGAACATTCCATTGAAAGCCAGGAACGTGTTTTGATGGAATACGCAAAGCGGAATGGGTACATTGTCATTCGCAAATATATTGACCGGGGCATAAGCGGCCAGCACGCCAGTAAGCGGCCAGACTTTATGAAAATGATTGATGACAGTGAAACGGGTGAATTTCAATACGTGCTGATTTATGACAGCAGCCGTTTTGCCCGGAACCTGGTTGAAAGTCTTACCTACAAATCCATTTTGAAGGAAAATTGTGTGCGCCTTATCTCCATGACTGAACCAAACCTGGAAGATGATGAAATGTCACTGTATATAGATGCCATGCAGGGTGCCGCAAATGAAATATATGTCCGCAAACTCTCCAAAAGCACCAAACGTGGACACAATGAACGTGCATTGCGTGGTGACTTGCCTGGTAATGCGCACTTCGGTGTGAAACTTCTTCCAGATAAAAGCATTGTACTGGATGAAGTAAAGGCCCCAATAATGCGCTGGATGTATGAAGCCATTTACCATGATGATGCCACTTATTATTCCATTTCTGAAACACTGGCGGCAAAAGGCATCAAAAGCCAACGTGGTAACATCATTGACAGCCGCCAAGTAAAGCGTATGTTGATGAATATAAAAAACAAAGCATATCACTGGGCCGAAAGGGATGGGAAACCCGTTCTGATAAAAGGGAACTATCCGGCTGTTATTGAAGAAGAACTTTTTGACGCTGTACAGGAAATCATTGCAGAACGTGCTAAACACTACAAAAAACATGAAAAGCCCGCTGAATTTCGGAAGCACTGGCTTTCTGGTCTTCTGGTGTGCCCCTATTGTGGCGGCGGATATAGTTATAACACAAGAAAGCCCCCACAGCATGATGCCTTCCGTTGTGGCAATCAAACCCGTGGGGCCTGTAAAAAAGGTTCTCAAATTTTGGTTGATGCAGCCGTTGAAATGGTCCTTGATAAAATGTCAGAAGTATATACCGGGCCTTTGGCTCCATATGTGAAAAACATAACCGTTTCACAGCCAGAACCCCAGATTGACTATGACAAAGAAATTAGGCTATTGGAAGCCCAGCTAAAACGTGCAAAGCAAGCCTACCTTGCTGAAATAGATACAATAGAGGAATATGCCCAGAACAAACGCCGCATATCCTCCAACATCAAAGAATTGCAGGAAGCAAAGTGCCAGGCCCAGGAAGGGGCCACGTTGAATGAACCCCAGTTCAAAGTGAAGCTGCTTAATGTCATTACCCTTCTAAAAAGTGACTGCCCTATGTCTGAAAAAATCCCTGCTGCCCGCAGCATCATTGAAAAAATCCTTGTTGACCCCCGCAATAAAACTATGGACATTTATTTTTTTGCCTAACGGTGTAACAACCTGTACTGATAGCA
>UMED01019307.1_pt1 | contig 49524 bp, 35 predicted proteins | sample 1964661 | NCBI WGS metagenome assembly UMED01 (sample SAMEA4836011, study PRJEB28245) | human gut metagenome | biome: gut microbiome; material: fecal sample | place: Denmark | collected 2008
AGCTTTAATACTTAAATTTAAATTCTCAGTTTGAAGGGATGTAACTAATTACTTCTTCTTTCCTTTAGCTGCAGCTGCTGCCTGACCCGGTTTCGGACGTTTAGCACCGTATTTGGAACGTCTCTGAGTACGTCCGTTTACACCAGCTGTATCCAAGGTTCCACGTACAATGTGATAACGCACACCAGGAAGATCCTTAACACGACCACCGCGAACCAATACGATTGAGTGCTCCTGCAGGTTGTGTCCTTCTCCCGGAATGTAAGAGTTTACTTCTTTTCCATTTGTCAAACGAACTCTCGCTACTTTACGCATTGCAGAGTTAGGCTTCTTCGGAGTTGTAGTGTAAACACGCACGCAAACACCACGTCTCTGCGGACATGAATCCAATGCGGGTGATTTACCCTTTTCCACCAAAGTTTCCCTTCCTTTTCTAACTAATTGCTGAATTGTAGGCATTTCTTTTCTTTTTTAAACTTTGAATGTGTTATTATTATAATTATCTATTTCTTCATTTTGAGCTGCAAAGGTACACATTATTTTCGGACTATCAATAAGTTGCGCCTTCTTTTTCGCACACTTCACGCTAAAACGCTGCAAAGGTACATATTTGTTCCCGTTCCACAAGATGTCGCTTTTATTCTTTTACAAATAATTAACAATTATTTTTCAACCAGACGAAGAGGCCGAAACGGTCCATGCCCATCGGAGCACAATTCCATGCCCATCGGAGCAGAAACGGATGCTTGTCGGAGCAGAGATGGATGCCAGTCGGCACGTCACCTAAAACGTTTATCCAATTCCTCGTCCGTCAGCTTCGATACGATGGTCTTTCCGTCGGGAGTCAGGTTCGACTCCTGGCAGGAGAAAAGAGAAGCGAGCAAGTCATCCATCTCTTCACCCGAGAGGATCTTTCCCGGACGAATAGCAGCCGCTTTAGCCAGAGAAAGCGCCAGCGAGTCACAGATTTCCTCATGTACTTCGCAACCGGTCTCGATCGCACGATCCACCATATTCCGGATCAAAGACACCGGATCAAGATTCTCCACACCGGCAGGAAGACCATTGATCGCATAGCTGTTATTCCCCAGGTTCGTCAGGTCAAAACCGATAAACCGCATATCTTCAAGCAAAGCTGGCAAAACAGCTGCTTCGCCAGCGGTAAATTCGACAATCTCAGGGAAAAGGACTTGCTGAGAAGCGCCTCGCTGCTGCCTGATATTCGCAATGTACTGGTCGAACAGGATACGGACATGGGCACGGTGTTGGTCGATCAAAGCCAAGCCTGACTTCAAAGAGGTTATGATATATTTTCCTTTATATTGATAGCAGGGATTGGAAACATCGTTGAACAAACTGCCCGAAGTATCCTGGACAGCCACTTCGTCAGCCTCGATAGCAGGCTCGGAAATATCCGGAACCAAGAAAGATTCGATTAATTCCGAATCCTGCCGTATGGCGGTCCGGTCTTCTTCGAAATCATTATAAAGCTTAGACCAATCGAATTCCGGTTTCTTATAGGAAGAAGTTTCAAAAGGATTATATCCGGAATCCACTTGTACGCGGGGAGCTTTATAAGGAATTGCTTCCTTCACCGGATTATACACCGGGATATCGATAGCGTCCTCCACATCGAAATCGATAGTCGGGATCGCACTGGACTTGGCCAGTGCTTCACGAGTCGCAGCCATCAGGATTTGCCAGATCGGCTGTTCGTTTTCAAACTTGATCTCCGTCTTGGTCGGATGGATATTGACATCTATCGTTGCCGGGTCAAGCGTGAAGTAGATAAAATAGTTTGGTTGCTCACCTGCCGGAATCAGTTGCTCGTAAGCCTGCATGACCGCTTTGTGAAAATACGGATGCTTCATGAAACGTCCGTTTACAAAGAAATACTGTAAAGCCCCTCTCTTCTTTGCCGAATCGGGCCGTCCCACAAAGCCGGAAATCGTCACCAGCGAACTTTGCGCATCCACAGAAAGAAGTTTCTGGTTCAGCGTTTTCCCATATACATTCACAATACGTTGCCTCAAGCCAGACTCAGGCAGATTGAATATCTCCGTATCGTTATGATAAAGAGACAAAGCGACCTGAGAGTTGACCAAGGCAATCCGCTCAAACTCATTGATGATATTCCGGAACTCCGTCTCATTCGACTTCAGGAACTTCCGACGTGCCGGAACATTGAAGAAGAGGTTCTTGACTGAGAAAATACTTCCCTCGGTACAAGCATCCGGTTCGACACTTTCCAATTCTGAACCCGAAAATACAAGATGAGTCCCCAGTTCGGCACCTTTCAGGCGGGTACGAAGTTCTACCTGCGAAACCGCCACTATCGAGGCCAACGCCTCACCACGAAATCCCATCGTATGAAGAGAAAAAAGATCGTCAGCAGTAGAAATTTTCGAAGTTGCATGCCGTTCGAAAGCCATACGGGCATCCGTCTCGGACATACCCTTCCCGTCATCGATCACCTGGACCAATGTACGACCGGCATCCTTTATATTCACCTGAATATGTCCGGCACCGGCATCCACCGCGTTTTCCACCAACTCCTTTACGACAGAAGCGGGACGCTGGATCACCTCACCCGCCGCTATCTGATTGGCGATACTGTCAGGAAGTAAATGAATTATATCGCTCATTGCATAAACAAAAACCAGAACAAGGCAGCCAATACTGCGGCCGCAACCAACAGTCTCACATTTTTATAAGTACGACTCCTGCGGTCATCACCTCTATCGCGACTTTTCTTCAAATGCGAAGTACCTTCTATAAAGCTACCTTTGATCTCAGCCTTATAATCTTCTGCACTTAACTGGTCGTCCATGCCAATCTCACGTTTCACCTTACGGATGCGATCTTCCATAGCCTCCTTGTGAGGGTCCCAATAAATCGGTTTATGAGTATACTGGCGAGGCTTCCGCACATTATAAAATGAGAATAATGCCATAGTCTTTTATTATTTGAAAATTCTTTGCTAATGTACAAATTTATTGCTTCTCTTAGGTGATTCCGTCGCTTTTCTTTTCACCACCTCGTAAATGTCATCCTTATTCTTCGGACGCAGATAGTCGAACCAATAAAAATCTTTCAACATCTTTTGATCGGGCTTCAGATCCGGAATCGGCGTCATAGTCCCGACCGGACTCGGCCAGATTTTCAGTTTATCCAGTTTATTGTCCTTCACCCAAATCGTCAGGAACCCGCTCTTGGTCTCATTCATCCCGACCTTCGCTCCATCCTTTTCCAATGGATAAAAAATAGATTCAGCATTTCCCGCCACATCGATTTGGTGAACAGCCTGCCCCTCAAAATAGGCTTTCAGGTCATTCCCCTTCAACTGATTATAATAACTCGAATCGACATGCTGCGCCGCAAAAGCAAACTGGATCACATGGGCATATTCGATCGTGCTGTCATTCATATAAATAGCGATCGTATCGCCATACAGTTGATATTGTTCGTTCCAGAGAACCGGTTCCGTATACATATATAATACAGAATCGCGCGTATTGAACTGCATGGAGTCACATACGCCTTGCATATCGGTCCGATAGAAACGTACGCCGTAATAAGCCTTGATCTCCCGGTAAATGGAGTCAACCGTCACCATCTGCAACGTATCGGCATGCAAAAACAAAGTGTCACCTTGCGAATATTCAAGGAAGCGGGCACTGTCGGTTGCAAAAGCATATCCGGTCTGTTCATTATAATAACCATATTCGCCTTGCAACGTCACATGCTGGGCCGTATCGATCAGACTCATATTCCCATAGACCTCTCCCATACCCGTATCCCGGTTATAGAAGATAGAGTCACCGATCAGGATCTTCTCACCCGATTCAACCTGAGACTGATCAAGCAAAAGAGAGGTGTTGTTCACCGTATCATACCATCCTCTCGAAGTATGGATCGTGCCACTGTCCGAAACAATGACAGACGGCCCCAGGATAGTAGCGATCTTGGACTGCGTATCATAATGCAAAGTATCGGAATACAATGTGAAGTCAGTGTTTTCAAGCCGCACGCTGTCATTGAACACCGCCAGCTTCGTCTCCGGAGAATATTGTCCGTAGAAAGAAGATAGCTGATTCAGGGAATCCACAATCAGTCCACCTTCAAAATAGTATCCTATATTCGGAATGCGTTCATAATTGAGGCTATCCGTGAAGAGCGTCACCTGCCCGTTCTCCATCCGGACATTCTCGCGCAGATAAGCCACCTGCATGTTTCCGTCATAAAAAAGATAATCTCCATAGACGAACAGGGTGTCTCCCTGCTCCATCCGGACATTGCTGAAAGCTTCAAGCGAATTGGTCTGTTCGAAGAAGTAAGCGCTGTCGCAATACATATATGAACTGTCATGCCGGAAACATACATCGCCATTCAAGATTTGTGCATCCGGCTTTACAGCCTTATCGAAAGACAACGTATTGGTATGAATCAAGTACACCTTTGTTTTTTTAGCCGGGACAGTATCCGTCGAGACCTGCAAACTATCGGCTGCCGGCAGGCTGTCCACCGGAGTGACTATCACATCTTGTGCAGTAATAACAGTGGTATCTGCATGCGCAATACTATCCTGAGTCTGTGCAAAAGCACAGACCGCCAACAAAAAAAACAGACCTGTGAAAATAAATCTATTTACAGTCCTCATTCTTTAATCCAGCCGGGATACTGGAAGTCACAATTACGCCAGCCGTCACTGATACGCACATATGTGCTTTTCTGCTTCTTGATGATCCAGTCATGCAGCAGCTCTTCACGCTTGCGGGATTCGACGATCGACTTCAAAGCCTGATAGTCATCCGATATATTTGCCTTATGCTGGTCCACCCTGGCTTTCAGTTTTACAATAGCAACCACTTCTTTCTGCTTCTCGTTGATCATGGTGAAAGGTTTGGAGATGTCACCCACCTGCATCGTATACACCATCTTACCGATTTCCTGCGGCAGTTCGGACATTTCGAATTTCGGAGTGCTGTGATTGTCACTTTCAAAGTTCTGGTTCACCATCAAACCTTTGTTATTTCTCGTATCCTTGTCGGCAGAGATGAAAGTCGCCGCTTCTTCAAATGTAAACTTCTTTGCCGTCAAATCATTATACAAGGAATCCATACGTGTCATACACTCGTTCAACTCCTTGTCCGAAACTTTCGGCTTCAACAGAATATGGCGGCAGTTGATACGGTCGCCACGCTTTTCGATCAGCTGAATGATATGATAACCATATTCGGTCTGCACGATCTGAGAAATCTTTTTAGGGTCCTTCAGGTTGAATGCTACATTTGCAAATTCAGGCAACAAGCTTGTCTTACCCAAAAATCCCAGTTCTCCACCCCTTTTGGCTGATTCCGGATCTTCTGAATACAGACGGGCCAATGTCGAGAATTCATATTTCCCACTGTTGATATCATCAGTGAACTGGCGAAGACGTGCTTTGATAGCATCCGTCTCTTCAAACGGGATCTTTGGTTCCATCGTGATGATCTGCACCTCGACAGTCGTCGGGATATTAGGCAGACTGTCTTTGGACAACTGGCTGTAGTACTTGCGGACTTCAGAAGGTGTCAACTTGATTTCACCGATCAACTGGCGCTTCATCTGCTCTACGGTCTGTTGCTCCATGATCATTTCCTTACGCTCATCCTTCAGCTGGGAAATCTTTTTACCGAAATATTCCTCTAGCTTTTCCTTAGAACCCATCTGATTGATTGCAAAATTGATCCAACGGTCTGTTTCCTGGATCACCTGGCTTTCGCTCACTTCCACACTATCGATCTTTGCCTGGTTCAGAAACAGCTTCTGTATCGCCATCTGTTCGGGGAGCACGCAATAAGGATCACCATCAAAACGCTGTCCCTCGTTTTGCAGATATAGACGCTGGCTCTCGATGTCCGAACGCAAAATCGCATCATCTCCTACCACCCACACTATTTCATCGATCACATTATCCTGGGCATACACCACACAAGATAAACAGGCAAGAATGAATACTGTTAAAATCTTTTTCATCATGTACTTCTCTATAAGCAGCCCATCACGGTTCTGTATAAAACTCGACGTCACCGCTCCTGACTGCGTCATTATATAATTCTTCTTCAAATTTCTTTAAAAATTCCACCTTACGCCGATTCGTCAGCATCTCCACGATCTGTGCACTGGCATAATCATAAGGCGCCACACTTCCCACAGGTAGATATTCCTTAATATTCAATAGATAGCAATATGTACTATCCGAAACTTCGACAAACTTGTTTGCCTTCAGGAAGTCGTTTGCATTCGACACATGCACCGGAATATTATCCATCACCTGGTCAAAATCCACCCATTTGTCGTAAAAGTAGTCATAAATACTGGCATTCTGCACACTATACTTCTCAATTTTTTCTAAAGAAGCCTCAGAAGTCGATCTATACCATCCCTTTACATCAGAAAGCCCGGGGGCATCCACCGGGATTTTCAGGAAAAGACCTTTCACCAGAGCCTTGTCCAACACAAACTTTTTCTGGTTTTCTTCGTAATAACTCAGCTTGTCGCTTTCCTGGAACTCGGAAGAAAGCCTTTCTCTTATCAACTGCTCTTGATACCGATAGCGGATCAGCGAATGACGGTATTCCTCCACCAGCTTATCCACTTCCGCCTTGTCTTCCCCCTCCAAATTGCGCAAGGCCACATCGTAGACCAACGCATCTTTCACCCACTTCTTTTCCAGGCTTTCGGCGAACAACATACTGTCGGCCGATGATAATCCACGTGGAATCTGCTGTTTTATCTCCGAACGTCCCAGCGTCCGGTCCTTCACTTTTACCAACACATCCGCATCGTCCGCAGGCTGCGTTCCCTTACAAGAACACAACAAAGATACGAATGCTATAAAAATGAAGCAATACCTCATATAACTTTCTCTTTATTATTTCTTTGTCATTTTACTCACTTTCTTCACCAGCTTCCAGTTTATCGTCACCGGGTATTTCTGGTTCAACTGTTCGATCCATTCGGCTTCCGCCTTGGCTTGCTGATCCATCGGTTTATTCCAAATCTCCTTATTGCTGATATCGAACAGCAGGATGCCATCCCGATACTCTTTCATGAGAAGATCGAACTCAGGATGTTTTGTCGTCAGATTCTTACGTTCGGCCGTGGTCACGATGTCACGGATAAAAAGATCGTACACCTCCTGCATGAAATCTCCTGCATACGATTTCGTCGAGAATGGACAGCGCTGTATATAATAAGCGAACTCGCTCTGGGGAAAATCCGTGCCATTCAGATGGAACAAGGTCTTGTTCATGTCTTTCGCCTTCTCATAGAAAGCAGGATCGGACGGAAAATAGTCATTACACAAAGCTCGCAGTTCAGCATAGGCTTCGGGATAGAAACGATAGCCATACTCTTTTTTCATCCGTTCATCAAACGCACCGTAATATTCGAAGTTACGTTCCCCTTGTGCCATCTGGCGAGACCAACCTTTTTTCTTGTCTTCGAAAGAGGGAAGACCTTTCTTCTCGATCAGCTTTATGATATGATAGCCGAAACGGGTTTTCACCGGACGGGACAATTCCCCCGGAGTGTTCAAAGCAAAAGCAGCCACTTCGAACGGTTCCACCATTTCACCGACGCCAAAAGCAGGCAGCTCGCCGCCTCGCTTGGCCGAACCGGCATCGGACGAATATTCTTTTGCCAACTCGGCAAAGTCAGCTCCATCTTTCGCTTTCTGGTAAACTTCTTCCGCACGAGCCAATGTCTCGGCCTCTCCAAACTTCACCGAATCTTTCTCAAACGGGATCAGGACATGCGCCACACGCACCAGCCCCGGATTCTGTTTTCGGCTATGTATTTTTATGATATGGAAACCCATAGTTGTCCGAACCGGCAAAGAGACGGAACCGACGGGCATCGAATAAGCGACATTTTCAAAGGCCTTAACCGTCTGCATCGGCAGCAAACAGTGTACATACTCATAGCCGACATTTTCCTTATCGGCTTCTTTCAGTTCCTTGCCGACAGTAGCAAAATCCTCTCCCGCTTGGATACGTTCATAGGCCTCGATCGCTTTCTGATATACAGGAACCGTATCTTTCGATAATGTACGTTGCGGCAAGCGGAACAAAATATGGCTCAATTCCAGCACTTCACCATACCGGTCATATATGGCACGCACAGCCGCCTCCTCTCCATCCTTATCCGACAGATAACTTGAAGTCAATTGGGCCCGATAGCTATCCAATTCATCTTTGAATGCTTTCGTCTTGTCCAGTTCCAAATCTTCCGCTTCCGCCACTTTCAGTTTGAAGTTCTTGAACAACTCCACATAAGCATTCACGGATTTACGGTCGGACAGATTAACTTCGCTATTCTTTTGTGCAATAAAAATAAATTCATCCAACGGGATCTGCTTTCCGGCAACCGTCATCACTACAGAATCGGCTGGAACTTGTGCATTTCCTGTCATACAAGCGAATACCAAAGATAATACAAGCAACTTCTTCATTAATCCTTCTTTTACCATATCACGATATCGTTTACAAAAATAACACTAATCTAACGGAGATGCAGCCTAAAAAGTACATTGCCCCATTAAATTAGTGTTTTTTATCAAATCTATTCTCCCCGGCTATAATTAGGAGCTTCCTGTGTTATAGCCACATCGTGCGGATGGCTTTCCAAAACTCCCGCATTCGTGATACGCGTAAACTTGGCATTATGCAGTTCATCGATATTATGCGCTCCGCAATATCCCATCCCTGCACGTAATCCGCCTACCATCTGATAGATGACTTCATACAGTGAACCTTTATACGGAACACGGGCAGCAATGCCTTCCGGCACCAATTTTTTCACATCGTCTTCCACATCCTGGAAATAGCGGTCTTTCGAACCCTTCTGCATGGCTTCCAACGAACCCATCCCACGGTACGATTTGAACTTACGTCCGTTGAAGATAATCGTTTCACCCGGTGATTCTTCGACGCCTGCCAACAACGATCCCATCATAACAGAAGATCCGCCGGCGGCAATCGCTTTCACGATATCCCCCGAATAGCGCAGACCACCATCGGCAATCAACGGAACACCTGTACCCCTAAGTGCCTTCGCCACATCGTAGATGGCGGACAGCTGAGGAACGCCCACACCTGCAATCACACGGGTCGTACAGATAGAACCCGGACCGATACCGACTTTCACGGCATCCGCACCGGCTTCAACCAGATATTTGGCAGCTTCGCCCGTAGCGATATTACCGACAACGCAATCAATATGTGGGTACTGTTTTTTAACCTGCTTCAACACGTCGACCACTCCTTTAGAGTGTCCGTGTGCCGTATCGATCACCAGTGCATCCGCACCGGCTTCGACCAAAGCGGCCACCCGCTCGAACGTATTGAAGGTCACGCCTACTCCGGCAGCTACCCGGAGGCGGCCTTTTGAATCTTTACAGGCAGTCGGTTTATCCTTTGCCCGTGTAATATCTTTATATGTAATCAGTCCGACTAGCCTGTTCTGGCTGTCGACAACCGGAAGTTTTTCGATCTTGTGCTGTTGCAGAATGCTGGCAGCTGCTTCCAGGTCGGTTGACTGGTCTGCGACAATCAGGTTCTCTTTCGTCATCACCTCGTCGACCGAACGGTTCATATCCCGTTCGAAACGCAAATCGCGGTTTGTCACGATCCCCACCAGATGGTCCGATTCATCCACAACAGGAATGCCTCCGATCTTATACTCTTTCATCATTCCCAAAGCATCGCCGACGGTCTTGCCTCTCGTGATAGTGACGGGATCATAGATCATGCCGTTCTCTGCACGTTTCACACTCTGAACCTGCTTAGCCTGTTCAGCGATCGTCATGTTCTTATGGATCACACCGATACCGCCTTCGCGAGCAATCGCGATTGCCATCTTTGCTTCGGTAACCGTATCCATAGCAGCCGAAACCATCGGGATATTCAAAGAAATGTTGCGGGAAAATTTTGTCGTAAGATCGACATTTCGGGGGAGGACTTCCGAATAGGACGGAATCAACAATACGTCATCGAACGTCAATCCGTCCATGACCACTCTGTCTGCAATAAATGACATAGAACTTATGCTTTAAAAATTATTGCATGCAAACTTACAAAACAATTGACAATTAACAATGGACAATGGAGATTTTTTGTCCCCCATTGTCCATTATCAATTGTCAATCCTCAATCACTTAATTTGCCATCTCCGACAGGAACTTAATGCGGACGAGGCGAATCTCTTCTTCCGTATAATCGCCGCCTAATTCCTCGATTGCATCTTCCAGATCGTCTGTTTCCGAATCCTTGAAGTACTCATAAATATCATCAATATGATCTTCGTCCATCACATCGTTCAGGAAATAGTCAATATTGATACGGGTTCCAGAATAAACGATCGCTTCTATTTCGTCAAGCAGTTCGTTAAATTCCAATCCGTTCGTCATAGCGATTTCGTCTAACGCCACCTTACGGTCGATGCGTTGGATGATCGAAACTTTCAGTTTGGATTTGTTAGCAACCGTACGGACGCGAAGATCTTCGGGACGTTCGATCTCATTTTCTTCCACATGTTTCTTGATCAACTCGACGAACTCCTTACCGTATCTTTTCGCCTTGCCTGCTCCAACACCCGGTATATTCTGCAATTCATCCAATGTCACCGGATAGGTAGTGGCCATCGCTTCCAAAGAGGGATCCTGGAAAATAACGAAAGGAGGCACTTCCAGACGTTTGGACAACTTCTTGCGCAAATCCTTCATCATCGAGAACAAAGCCGGATCGACGGCACAGGTTGCTCCACCGCGTACGGGAACTTCTTCTTCCTCTTCGTCGAACTCGTTGTCTTCGGTTATTTTGAAAGAGACAGGTTTCTTTATAAACTCTTTTCCTTTTTCCGTAATCTTCAACAGACCGTAGTTTTCGATGTCCTTAGCCAGATATCCGGCAATCAGTGCTTGACGGATAACGGCATTCCATGTCTTTTCTTCCTCATCCGAACCGGAACCGAAAACTTCCAGTTCATTGTGCTTGTAAGATTGTATTTCGGAAGTCTCGTTACCGACCAACATATTGACAATATATTCTGCCTTGAATTTTTCCTTTAACGTACCAATCACTTCGAGTACGGCGCTTAATAATTCTTTTGCTTCCACTTTCTTTTTTGGGTTCAAACAATTATCACAATTTCCACAATTTTCTTCCAGGTATTCTTCACCGAAATAGTGCAACAAGACTTTTCGCCGGCATACGGAAGTTTCGGCATAAGCGGCAGTCTCCAAAAGCAGCTGCTTTCCGATCTCTTGTTCCGCCACCGGTTTTCCTTGCATGAATTTTTCCAACTTCTGCAAGTCTTTATAGGCATAAAAAGCGATGCACTGGCCCTCACCGCCATCGCGGCCGGCTCGTCCGGTTTCCTGGTAATATCCTTCGAGGCTTTTGGGAATATCATAATGGATGACATACCGTACGTCGGGTTTGTCGATCCCCATACCAAAAGCAATGGTAGCAACGATCACGTCTGCTTTTTCCATCAGGAACGCATCCTGATTGCTCGAACGCTGCTGCGAATCCATGCCGGCATGATAAGGGAGCGCTTTGATACCGTTTGCTTTCAGGATATCGGCAAACTCTTCCACCTTCTTACGGCTCAAACAATAGATAATACCTGATTTCCCCTCATTGGACTTGATATATTTGATGATCTCGCGGTCGATATTCGCCGTCTTCGGACGAATCTCATAATACAAATTAGAACGGTTGAAGGAGGATTTAAAGACAGAAGCATCGATCATTCCCAGGTTTTTCTGGATATCGTGCTGCACTTTCGGAGTGGCTGTCGCAGTCAAGGCTATCAACGGACGTTTACCGATTTCGTTTATGATCGGACGGATACGACGGTATTCCGGGCGGAAATCATGTCCCCATTCGGAAATACAATGTGCTTCGTCCACTGCATAAAACGAAATATTGACTTGGCGCAGAAACTCCACATTTTCATCCTTGGTTAAGGACTCCGGAGCCACATAGAGCAACTTCGTCCGGCCACTGCGGATATCGTCTTTTACTTGGTCGATAGCCGATTTGTTCAAGGAAGAGTTTATGAAATGAGCAACCCCATCCTCTTCGCTGAAATTGCGCATGGCATCTACCTGGTTTTTCATCAAGGCTATCAAGGGAGAAATCACAATGGCCGTCCCCTGCATCATAAGAGAAGGCAGTTGATAACACAAAGATTTTCCTCCTCCGGTCGGCATCAATACAAAAGTATCATTTCCTGCCAGCACATTTTCGATGATTGCTCTTTGATTTCCTTTAAAGGTATCAAAACCAAAATGTTTTTTGAGCTCTTCTGTCAAATTATCCTTCTTCGCCATACTATTCATATTTTAAAAACCGCCGGTCAGGCCATCTGCAGACGGTTCACGTCCGATTTTTCAAACTTTTCCTTCGCATACTCCAACGTGACATGGAGTTTCTTTTTATTTGCGGACGGCATACTGTACATGGCATCCATCATCACAGCCTCCACAATGGAACGTAAGCCGCGTGCTCCCAACTTAAACTCAAGTGCCTTATCGACAATAAATTCGAACACGTCTTCGTCAAATGTCAGTTTAATATCATCCATCGCAAACAATTTGATGTATTGCTTGATGATCGAGTTCTTCGGTTCCGTCAGTATATTACGAAGCGTGCTTCTATCCAACGGGTTCAAGTAGGTCAAGATAGGCAGACGTCCGATAATTTCCGGAATCAAGCCGAACGATTTCAGATCGGTTGGCGTAATGTATTTCAGCAGATTGCTACGATCCACCTTCGCCGTATTTTCGTTTGCTGCGTATCCTACTACACGGGTATTCAAACGCTGGGCGATTTTCTTCTCTATTCCGTCGAAAGCGCCACCACATACAAACAGGATATTCTTCGTATCCACGGCAATCATTTTTTGTTCCGGATGCTTGCGCCCACCCTGCGGAGGCACGTTCACGATAGAACCTTCCAGGAGTTTCAGCAAGCCCTGCTGCACACCTTCACCACTTACATCACGGGTAATGGAAGGATTGTCGCTCTTACGGGCAATCTTATCTATTTCATCGATAAATACGATTCCACGCTGTGCAGCTTCGACGTCATAATCGGCAGCCTGCAACAGACGGGTCAAAATGCTTTCTATATCCTCTCCCACATAACCGGCTTCTGTCAGGACCGTCGCATCTACAATAGCGAACGGGACATGAAGCAATTTGGCGATCGTACGGGCAAGCAGCGTCTTGCCTGTCCCCGTAGCACCCACCATGATAATATTCGATTTCTCTATCTCGACATCATCCGATGTTACTTTCTGGATCAAACGTTTGTAATGATTATACACTGCAACCGACAGATAACGTTTCGCGTCATCCTGCCCTATCACATATTGATCCAGAAAAGCCTTAATATCCTCAGGCTTCGGCAGATCTTTCTGGTTTAATCCGAAAGAACTCCCCTTGCCAGGCATTTGTTCTTTTACTATTTCGTACGCTTGCTGTGCACATTCATCGCAAATAGCACCGGAAATCCCGTTAATCAACATATTAACGTCCCGGCTACCGCGCCCGCAAAACGTACAGCTATCGCCTGTTTTGGCCATTCCGTATTTGTTTTTTTAAGAGAGTACGTTAAAAGTTCCTGTTCCCGCGCCCGGCACGGAAGACAAGGGACTTTTACCGCAGCCCCTTGCATTAATATTATTTGTTACGAACCAGAACTTTGTCGATCATACCGTAGGTCAAAGCTTCCTCTGCCGTCATCCAGTAGTCACGGTCACTATCATGTTCTACCTTTTCATAAGGCTGACCGGAATGAGTCGATATGATTGTGTAGAGTTCCTTCTTTACTTTCAGGATTTCACGGGCTGTGATCTCGATATCCGAAGCCTGTCCCTGTGCACCGCCTAACGGTTGGTGAATCATCACACGAGAATGGGGCAACGCCATACGCTTGCCTTTCGTTCCGGCAACTAGCAGTACCGCAGCAAAAGATGCTGCCATACCGGTGCAGATAGTCGACACATCGCTACTGATAAACTGCATCGTGTCATAAATACCATATCCTGCATAAACAGAACCGCCCGGCGAATTGATATAAATTGAAATATCCTTACCTGGATCGCTTGAATCCAGATACAACAACTGCGCCTGGATTACATTTGCCGTATAATCGTCAACCTGTGTACCTAAAAAGATGATACGGTCCATCATCAACCGTGAAAAAACGTCCATCTGAGCAACGTTCAATTGGCGCTCTTCGATAATCGTCGGAGATATGTAACTGCTGGTTATATTCATATAACTGTCCAGCGCGTTACTGTTCATCCCTAAATGCTTCGTTGCATACTTTCTGAAATCTTCCATAATCTATAGTCTTATTGTGTTACCGAAAAGTCATAAAAAAAGGGATTCCTCTCTTACTTATCGGAATAACAAAGTTATAAATAAATTTCTGAAAGAAACAACTTATTTGCTGTCCGGTAAGATATTTTTTCGAGAGAAAGCCCTTTTTAGATTAAAAAAGCAGCAATAGCTACTTTTTTAGGTAGTCTTATTCTTCAAAAAGTTTGTTGAACTCGTCGACTGTCACTTCCTTGGTGTCCAGTTCGACCTGTTCTTTCAACCAGCCTGCCAGTTTTTCTTCAACCGCACGGTCGATGATATTCTGCAGTGTCTGTTTGTTTTTCAAAATGTCTTTAGCATAGTTAGCTAATACGTCTTCCGGTACGGAAAGCATTCCATACTGGGCAAACTGTGCTTTAGCTACACGTTTAGCAAAGTCTTCGATGTCAGCATCTTCAACTTTCAATCCGTTTTCCTTCACCAGATTTTCTTTGATCAGCTGATATTTCAGATCTTCTATGATCCGAGGATATTCTTCGTCAATCTTTTCTTTCGTGTTCTTTTCATTTGCAACCAGCAACCAACGTTTCAGCAAGTCTTCAGCAAATGAAAGTTCACCGGCTTTCTGGACCAGCAGGTCGCGGGCATCAACCAGGAACTTGAAGTCGCTCTGCGGAGTGAACTGCTCAGCCAAAGCTTCGCGGATCTTGTTCTTGAATTCTTCTTCGCTGGTAACGACACCTTCGCCGAATACTTTGTCGAACAATTCCTGGTTCAGCTCTGCATTCTTATGACGAGTCACCTCTGTGATTTCAAAGCTGAAATCGCCCGTGATACCGCTGACGGCATCTTTATCCACTTTCAGGAAAGAAGCAATTTCCGCTTCTGCACCTTCGTATGCCTTATTAGGATTGAATACTATCACGGAGTTTTTCTTTGCACCGATGAATTTAGCTTTTTCAGCTTCATCCTTCATATACATCGGCATCAAAACAGCCTCTTCAACAACGATACCGCCTTCTTTCGGAGAACCGTTTTCCAGTTCGGCTACTGTACCTTTCACCAGATCTTTTTCTTCTACATCCTCTACTTGGTCGTATGCACCGAAGTTAGCCTGATAAGCCTCAACTTGTTTGCCGATCATTTCGTCGTCGATATTCACCTGGAAATAAGGGAGCTTGTCATTTTTAGACAGTTCGATCTTGATTTCCGGAGCCAGAGCAACATCAAAACAAAATTCGAAGTCTTCCTGAGTATCGAAGTTGATTTCTTTCTGTTCAGTTTCGTTAGGCAGCGGTTCGCCCAAAATATTCAATTTGTTTTCACGGATATAGTTATACAGGTTTTCAGAAACCAATTTGTTGATTTCTTCAACCAATACATGCTTACCATACATTTTCTTTACCATACCCATCGGGACCATTCCTTTACGGAAACCCGGTACATCTGCTTTCTGACGGAAGCTGCGAAGGCTCTTTTCAACCTTGTCTGCATAGTCAGCTTTCACTATTTCCAATTTCACAATGCCTTTTGTAGCATCGATGTTTTTAAGCGAAACGTTCATTCTGAATGATTTATTTAATTAATAGTCTTGTTCGAATTTTAAGGTGCAAAATTAGACTTATTCTTTTAATCTCGCAAATTGTTTGCTTAGAAACTGTTTTGATTTTTTACAAACAGCCTACTTTGTTATTTTGCCGTTGTTTTCGCCTCATGATTTGAGATGTATTTAGGAGCCATATTATTTTTTTTTTAAGCTAAAATGTTGTTTATCTAAAATAAATGCATTCCTTTGCGATGTGAAAGGGCATTAACCTTGAACGTACCTAACATTGTTTTTTATTTCTTCATTTACTCGTTACTTGTCGAATATCTCTCACTGTTACGAAATTCCGGTTTACGACTTTCATTAAGTAACAATTTTATTTTTTTAATTTTCTATTTTTATGAACATTTATGTTGGGAACCTGAACTATCGTGTTCGGGAAGATGATTTGAAACAAGTAATGGAAGAATACGGTACGGTTGAATCCGTAAAGATCATCAAGGACCGTGAGACAGGCAAATCAAAAGGTTTTGGTTTTGTTGAAATGCCGGACGATGAAGCAGCCAAGAAAGCGATCGCCGAGTTGAATGAAGCTGAATATGAAGGTCGCCAGATGGTAGTAAAAGAGGCTCGTCCTAAATAATTACTTTTCCGGGAAAAAATAAGAAACTTCTGCTTATCTTTGAGCAGAAGTTTTTTTATGCTCAAAAATATGTTCTTAAAAGGTATATATGCCGGAAAACCGGCCATCTTCCAATTGATCGTCCTGCTTCTCCTGATTCTGGCAGGCGCAGTTTTCTCATCGCTGATTGCAATGGGATTATTCTATATGATCTATGGTTTACACGCCGATATTACGCTGTATCCGGACATGATGCGCCTGTTGCAACTTATTTCAGCCCTCGGGACATTTCTCTTTCCGGCATTGGCACTTGCGTGGCTATGTAGCAGCCATCCAAAAGAATATCTGTCGATCGGGAAAATGCCTAAAGGACGCATATTGCTCCTCACGTTGCTCAGTATATTTTTGCTCACTCCTTCCATCAGCCTGACCGGGATACTGAATAAGCAGATGGAATTGCCATCTTTTATGGAACCTATAGAAAACTGGATGAGGGCGCAAGAGGAAACAGCCGAACAGTTGACCCTGAAATTGCTGGCCGGAGAAGGGATCATAACTTTGTTTTTTAACCTGATCGTTATCGCGGTAACTGCCGGCGTCACGGAAGAATTTCTTTTCAGGGGCGCTTTGCAACGGGTAATCGGGAAATGGACACGCAACCATCATATCATTATCTGGAGTGCGGCCATCCTTTTCAGTGCCTTTCACATGCAGTTTTTCGGCTTCCTTCCGCGTATGCTGCTAGGGGCTTATTTCGGATATTTGCTTTATTGGACCCGAAATATCTGGATACCGGTATTTGCTCACTTCGTGAATAATGCATTCGCGGTCATCAGCATGTCGGATGCCAGTTTAAAAGATAACGAATTCATTACCGGGGATATCTCCACACAGAATCTGTTACCCTACACAATCGTGGCGATCGTTGCGCTATTTTTCTTTGTCCGTTGCTGTCAGAAATTGAAAATTATCAGATCGTCTATCATTAAGAAACAGTTTTGATTTTTCACAAACAGCCTGCTTTATTATTTTGCCGCTGTTTTCGCCTATGCTTTGAGGCGAAAAAATCAAAACACTTTCTAATTCTTAAAAGTCTTTTTTACGGAGAACAAAATCTTTACCCAGATATTTTTCACGTACAATTTCATTCTCAGCCAACTGCTCGGCTGTTCCCTGGAAAAGCACTTTTCCTTCGAACAGCAAGTAGGCACGGTCACAGATACTCAACGTCTCGTACACGTTATGGTCCGTAATCAGAATCCCGATATTCTTATGTTTCAACTTCGCGACAATACTCTGGATATCTTGTACGGCGATCGGGTCTACCCCGGCAAACGGTTCATCAAGCATGATAAATTTAGGATCAATAGCCAGACAGCGGGCGATCTCGGCACGCCGTCGTTCACCTCCGGACAACTGGTCACCTAAATTCTTCCGCACCTTGTTCAACCCGAACTCAGCAATCAGACTTTCCAGTTTTTCTTTCTGGTATTCGGGAGTCGTCTCTGTCATTTCCAATACGGAACGAATATTATCCTCCACCGTCATTTTACGGAAAATAGACGCTTCCTGGGCCAGATAACCGATACCGTTACGAGCACGTTTATATACAGGGAACTTCGTGATCTCCATATCGTTCAAAAATATCTTTCCTTCATTAGGAGTCACCAATCCTACCGTCATATAGAAGGTGGTCGTTTTCCCGGCTCCGTTAGGCCCCAACAATCCCACGATCTCCCCTTGCTTCACATTAATCGAAACATGATTCACAACGGTACGCGTCTTATATTTCTTAACGAGGTCTTCCGTACGAAGCACCATTTGTTGTTCGTCTGTCATATCCCAAAATCTTTGCCACAAAGAAACGGAATTAATTCTTTCTATACAACACAAACAAGAGAGATAATGAACAGTTGTTCCCAGATTTGCGTTATATTTGCAGACTGTAATCGAATAGAAACATATAAATAATGAATAAAGCATTACATCAAGTAGGTGAATATGTCATGTTGATGGCGAAATGCATCTCCGTTCCAAACCGGTGGAGCATGTTCTTCAAGCAGCTGATAAAAGAAATATACAAATTAGGGGTCGATTCGCTCTGGATTGTCATTATCATTTCCATTTTTATCGGTACGGTTATCGCTATCCAGATTTCGCTGAACATCAGTTCTCCTCTTATCCCTAAATTCACGATCGGATACACGACACGTGAAATTATCCTGCTGGAATTCTCTTCTTCCATCATGTCATTGATTTTGGCGGGTAAAGTTGGTAGCAACATTGCTTCCGAGATCGGAACCATGCGTGTGACGGAACAGATCGACGCAATGGAAATCATGGGAGTTAACTCTGCCAACTTCCTGATCCTTCCGAAGATGGTCGGTATGATGACTTTCATTCCGGTATTGGTTATCTTCAGTATGTTCACTGGTATTTTAGGAGGTATCGCAGCCAGCCATTCCACAGGAACAGGTATGACACCCGCTTCTTTCGAATACGGCTTACAATTCTACTTCAATGAGTTCTACATCTGGTATTCCATCATTAAATCCGTTGTGTATGCGTTTATTATTTCATCCATAGCCGCCTATTTCGGTTACAATGTAAAAGGCGGTGCATTGGAAGTAGGTAAAGCCAGTACGAACGCAGTTGTCATGAGCAGTATCATGATTCTGCTGGCCGACGTGATCTTAACCAACTTAATGCTGACATAAAAAATGGTAGAAGTAAAACATATCACCAAGTCCTTTGAAGGACGGGTTGTCCTCAATGACATCAGTGCTGTCTTCGAAACGGGAAAAACAAACCTGATTATCGGGCGAAGCGGTTCCGGCAAGACGGTACTTATTAAAAATATTATCGGACTGATGCGCCCTGACTCCGGAGAAGTCCTGTACGACGGACGTGATCTGACCTCGATGGGCAAGCATGAACTGAACATGTTGCGTCGTGAAATGGGCATGCTTTTCCAGGGATCGGCTCTGTTCGACAGCATGACGGTGTTGGAAAATGTCATGTTCCCGTTGGATATGTTCTCAAACGATACTCACAAAGATCGCTTGAAGCGTGCCCAGTTCTGCTTGGATCGTGTCAATCTGTCGGAAGCCGGCCATCTCTATCCGTCCGAGATCAGCGGCGGTATGATGAAACGTGCAGCCATTGCCCGGGCGATCGCCTTGAACCCAAAATATCTGTTCTGTGACGAACCGAACTCCGGCCTGGACCCCAAGACTTCGCTGATTATCGACGATCTGATCCACGATATCACCGCCGAATACAAAATGACGACTATCATCAACACACATGATATGAACTCCGTCATGAATATCGGTGAAAACATTATCTTCATCAAAGAAGGTGTAAAAGAATGGCAAGGCAACAGCAGAGAGGTCATTACATCCAAAAACAAGGCATTGAACGACTTTATCTTCGCCTCCGATCTGTTCCGTAAGGTGAAAGAGGTCGAGGAAGAAGAGCTGAAAGAAGAAGAACTAAAAGCAAAGTAAAAAAATATCCGATGCCCATCGGATGGAAAAACTATGGGCATCGGATCAGAAAGGGATAGGCATCGGATTAGTTACTGATGCCTATTTTTATCTATACCCTCAAAATGTAGGTTTCAAGCCTTCCCACCTCACATTCCACTGTCCGTTTTTAGGGAATCCGGGATTCTCTTCCTGACAACCGTCCCAACCGGCACACATCATTGCGACAACAGTTAGCAGACCACCATTTCCCGGTAAGTAAAGCGGAAGTCCTTCATTTTGGAAATTGTGTCCATTAGGCAGGTAAGTATTTTTCTGAACATTCTTCAACAAAGCTTCCAACGCCCACTCCGGCTCATTCAACCGGATTGCAGTCATCGCTATCAAAGGGTAATCCCATCCCCAGGTTTCAGTCCAGTCCCAATTGTCCAAAACATGACGCAACGTTTTACGCATAACCTCCTTATCCAAATAGGCCGATGCCGGAAGGAAACCATAAGCGGCCAATTGAGTCGGATGTCCCCCGTCTTTCTCTAATACAGATTCAGCCTCAACATAAACCCCATTGATAACGGGCCAGGGAGCCATCTGATCTGCCATCCGATCCCAATCGGCATTCCGTTTCCGTCCCATCCTCTCTCTCCAATCATTAGCCTTTTTCAATCCCCAGCTCCAATATGCCAGTTCGAAAGCAGGATTGATATTTTCCCGGAATGTTCCACTGTTTCCTTCACGGGCGGAGATTATCGGGGGACCTAAAACGTAACATTTCCGAGAGGCATCCCAATGAGCATAATCGTACATAAACTCAGCTGTCGCATCTATCAAGCTGCCAAACCGGTTCAATGTCTCCTCTGTCGGATTTTCCCGATAAAGCAATTCCGCATAGAAAATCGGATGTGGCTGCTGCCAGACCAACAAAGGGCCGACACCGGAAGGAGCCTCCACACCACCAGGTCCGATCATCTTCGGCCAACGGACTCCTTTATATCCTTGCGTGGCCGCATACGATTTTGCCACTTCTAAAATATCATCATACCAGTCTAAGGTATTCGACAAGTAGGCGGACCGACCCCACAAAGCAAAATGAACAGAATGCCACCAATGCATCTCCAGATGGAATTTTCCATACCAGCTATTGCAAGTCAAACCTGTCTCCTGAGGCGGATACTGTTGCCGGGACTGGATAGCGGTCAAATACTGAGACAAAACGATCCGGCGCTCCAACTCCTTCCAACGATGGTCTTTGCTCTCCGACAGATCGACAACACCGCCGCTCATCCAGAAAGTTTCCCACGCCTGTTTGTTTGCCCGGACAGCAGAGGCATAATCATCAGAGGTATCCAACGTGTTCTCATCTGTAGAAAAATCAACCAACAGCGTAAACTCATCTTTATCGGAAAGTAATTCCAAAAAATAGCTATGTCGTGAAGTTTCTCTCAAAGCAGCCTTCACGGATGTCCGTATACGGCAACAATAGACAAAATCATCTGTCTGATGTTTAATGACCCAATCATTCTCACCACTTCGGATAATCCAAGACCGATGGCCGTCTTCGACATCCCAGACAGCCGGTTCCTTGCCAAATGCAACACTGGGAAAAGGGAAACATATCCGTACCCCCAACTTCTTCTCGGAAAAGAGAGGAGATTGCAAGCGATAGGCTAATTCATCCTTATCCGGATGACAAAGCGTCGTGATTTCTACAGGAGAGCCGGACAGTTTAAAACGGCTTTCCAACGTTCCTTCCCAAACATTCAACTGTTGACGAGGTTCGCTCAACTCATCCTCCGAAAGCGTCTTTCCTTCCGCCTTCAGCAAACCGATCAGAGCCAATCCCGTTTGATGTGGATTGGCACGAAGATATTCATGACCGGGAGAAGAACCGATCGGATAAGGGACCTTCCTGTCGTAAGCATCCACATATTTGAAAACATCAGACAACTGATAGTTTTCTGTATTCGGAAAACTATGCCAGCCCCACTCCGACATCGTCGATAAAGGGATCCCTTCCCGGTACAATTCAGGAAAGGTTTGCATCCCCGTTATATCAGCTGTATAACAGAAGCGTCCGTTCCCGACGGAAAGTGGAGAATATTTGTCAATCTGCGTCTGCGTCACATTATGGCGCATGACAAGTGCTTTCCGGTCTATCTTGTTACTTCCTGCCATTCCCGCACAACAGCAGGCAAACAGGGAAGTAATCATAATCAGTCTTTTTATATTCATATTCTACTTCATTTTTGAAGATATTATATCATTGGTATTCAATTTTCCTACTTCTGTTCCACCGCAACCTGTATCGTTACTGGTCCCAACAGACCGGAAGGTTCCAACGTTATCTCGGATATTGCATTTCCTCTAAAGTCATTTCCCAAAACGACATTCGTTTGTGTATACTTGGTTGGGGCCACAGCCATCTCATCACCTGCAACCCGGTTAAACCAGGAATTGGTCACTTCTACAATCACATCGTTTTCTCCTTCCTTCAAACCGTCTGTTATATCCACACGGAAAGGCTTTGTCCAGACAACTCCCTTGTCTTTCCCGTTAATACGAACAGAGGCAATCCCGACATCCTTTACATTTTCGAGTTGCAGATAATACCGATTTGTCGGATTCTTTTCAAAATTAGCAGTAAATTTCTTATTATAGACTGCCGTTCCCGAATAATATTTGATTCCTTTATCCGGATGCGTCGTCCAATCTATCAATTCCGGGAATACAACAGATGACGGCCCTCCCCATTTCGGATCAAAATTGACAGTCCAGGCACCATCCAACACTTGCAAAATTTCATAATCAGGATCATTACCGGTTTTCGCACCTTGCTTGTTACGAGCAATCTCCTTATGGAACACCACACACATAGAACCGTAAGGTTCCAACGTCAAGGGAACGATCGTCTTTTCATCTTTCTGGGTAAAAGCCCCTGCATCCCGTATCTCTCCGGTAAGGGCATCCCATAACTCCGGCTGTAGTCCCGATACGCGAAAACGTACGTTGACCTTTTGCCGTTCCGCTGTCTGATTGCTGACAAAATAAACATGAGCATCATCGATTATATAATGGATGTAATCAAAATCCGTCTTGCTATCATTGCCTTCGACTGCAAAATCAACCGGTTGGTTCCGTGAAAGCAGATATTCCCTGGCACTTATTCCCCAAGAGACAATACCCTTGCCATATTGATTCTGCCCGGTTGTTCCGGTTGTCGTTCCCCAAAGTAGGTCTGCCAATTCTTTAAATTCAGCAACCCCCTTCTCTCCTCCGGACAGCGATACGGCTTTCTGTGGTTTCGGGCCGAGAACTGAAGCTCCTTCTTTTACCAGCATTTCCAATTTCTTCAATACAGGTAACGACAATACCCGGTGATCCGGTAGAACCAACACTTTATATCTCCTACCCCCCGGAACAACAATATCTCCATCTTCGACCCCTAATTTCATCAAAATGTTTTCATCCGTCACATCGTAATCAAAACCGAACATCGCACCAGGCATATCCGAATGTTTAAAGGGATAGACATTCGGGACGTGATCGCCATAATAATAAAGGATATCAGCAACAAATGTTCCTTCCTGCGCCAACATCTGTACACGATGCATATAATCGATGAAAGGGGCTGATTTACTCCACCAGGTAACACGCGGGTTCACATGTGTACCCGCAAAATATTCCTGTCCCGGTATTCCCTGCTCCGCAGGTGAACAAGTAAAGGTGTGGAAATACACCCGGTTCAGGCCAGCGCATATTTCATGGTCGAATGCCGACTTCTGGTCGTGCCACAGTTCATCGTTCCAATGCGGACCGATTGTCGTGAAAGACTCGGCTCCCACAATCTTCTTTCCGTAAATATGGGCAGCGGAAGAGGCCTGCTTGATAAAGAAACGGTCCTGCGGTCGCGGACGATGCGGAGAAGGCGACCAGAACTCGCTCATCACAATGTCACTGAAACCATAATTCTTCATACCATCCAACGGTCCGGCATGAGGTCCTGCTGACTCCGGTTGAATTCCCATATTATGCTGGTGAGCATGTTCGGCAAAGCGGGCATAATGATTCGTGGCAACCAGATGTGCTATCGTCTTGCGGAAGTCAGCCAGAAAAGCATTTGAAGTGTCAATATTATTCACGACGTGGCCGGCAATAAGAGGCAAATATTGTTTCAAATCGTATCCGCAATATGAACGGAATTCATCGGCAAAAGCATCCGTCCAGTTCATTCCCCCGCACTCCCAGCTATCCGTCTCCATAAACTTCAATGTCGATCCCACATGCTTTTCACCTGCCGCCTGAAGAATCGGCTTGACGATTGTATTCCAATAATAATCGAATGCACTCCGATCCATGTAATCCAAGACATTGCCTTGCCAATCCCTACTGGAAGTCGAAACTTCGGACTGGGTACAAGTATAACCGATACGCATAATATTCCAGTCGCCTTCAGGAGCATCCCAACTAAGCAAGCCCTTTTCATCCATCTGTCCTGTAAGGTCGACTATTCGGGCCATATCAACAAGATATATCGTTTTATCCGGTTTCTTGTCTCTGCCACGCGCATTATTCTCCAATAAAAAACGGCAATCGGGAGCAGAGCCTCCCAGTTCGTGAAAACCTAACTTCAGATCCAGATTACTGACCGGTTCATCTGTTTCATTTTCTTTATTCGATGGAAAAGCAAGGACGACAATATCCTTGTAAAACCCTTTATGGACTTCTGGTTCCGCCAATTGCAAATGGAGCGTTTTTCCTCCTGCCACCTTTTGTTCGGAATAAGTAAGTTGCTTGGCTGCATACTGCGGAGTGACACATGGTCCACCCAAGTTCCACCCACTTTGGATATTGAAACCGATTTCCAATCCTAAACGTTTGGCCTCATCCAAAGCAAAGACAAAAAGATCCGTCCATTCTTCACTTCCAAAAAGTGGCCCGGCAGGGATGTCTTTATTCCCCCGCTGATTATGTCCACCGGCATCAAAGATCATAGCTCCTTGGAAGTTCCGGGACTTCATCGCTTCCAAATCTTTTGTGATCGCATCTTTTGTCACATTTCCATTCAACCACCACCACCAACAATTAACACCATAGGCTTTATCCGGTTGCTGGAAATTGCTTTTCAAATAGTCATAGTCAATTTGTAATTTTCTATCCTCAGGCTCCTTGTCCGAACCCGTACAGCTAAAAAGAAAGCCAAGTAATATCACTTCCCAACATATTGTTTTCCAACTCATCACTCACATCTATTATCTATTTTAATAATCAAACCCGCTAAAATTTTATTCATGGTTCGATTCATAAAATTTTAGCGGGTCTTAGTAAAAATCACTATGCTAACCGATTAATTCCAACCAGGATTTTGTTCCATTACAACATCCTTATTCGTATCGATAACAACCTGAGGAATCGGCCATAAATTGAAATTTTTGGTCAATGTCGTCCTCGGATCATCCCAGTAAGCGTATTTCTTAATCCGATCCACGGCAACAGTTCCCCCCATACGCAACAGGGTGTTCCAACGGCATTCTTCATACACCAGTTCACGAGCACGTTCGTCCAGTATCAAGTCGACATTCACATCCGAAGCTTTCACCAGATAGTCACATTGTGCACGTTTACGCAGCAAATTAATATCATCAGCCGCACCGGCATTATCTCCTGATCGCATCTTGGCTTCTGCACGCAGCAAGATAGTTTCCGGCAAACGAATCAAATATTCATCACGGAACAAGTTACTTCTGTTTTCCCCTGCATCCAAACCTCTGTACTTATCAGTCGAAATCTTACAGGAGATCGGAAAACATTGTGTCCAAGAACCGTCAACAGCATCTTTACTTTCTCCGTCTTTATAAATAACACTCCAAGGAACCGGTTTACCATAATAAGGAGAAGAAGGCACATTTCCTAACAAAGTACGTCTAAGAACAGCTTCCGAATTACGCAGGTCGCTACCCCATTTACCCTCATAAACAAGATCTCTCGTATATTTTGTCGGGGTTACTTGTACGATACCGCGACCTCCGACATCCTCCATCGCCGAATTCAAATGGGCAGACATGGGATCTCTGTAAACCGGGCCAAAAGAACGGGAATACTGCAATTTTGATTCTCCATCCTCTGCTTTATAGGCATCATAGTCAATCTGGGCAACCCAAATAGCCTCTTTGTTGCCCTCCTGATAGTTCTGGTTACCTTCTTGGAACAAGTCCCAATAAAGATTTCCTTCTACCGGATAGCCAGCTGCAGAATAGAGATGTTCCGGAGTCTGCATACTTTCCTCTGTTGCATAATAATAAACCGGATCTTCGTCCGCTCTGGAGCCGAAACGTTCCGTCGTCAAACTATAAACAGAACCATCAATCACGTCATTACCATAAGCGATCGCTTTTTGATAAGCAGCAGGCGCCTCTCCACCTTTACCATCTTCTTCCAATGCTATACCTTTATCAATATACAACTGGCAAAGGTTATGCTGAGCCGCACCTCTGACCAGACGTCCCATTGTTCCGGTAGTTTCCGGCAAATCATTCAAGATTGCTTCCAGTTCATCAATAGCATATTGATAAGTTTCCAGACGGCTACTACGCTCAAAATCATAACGTGGAGTTGTTGTAATTTCTGTTACGAGAGGAACGCCACCATATAATTCACCCAAATTTCGATAAGCAAAAGCTCTGAAAAAACGGGCCTGAGCCATCACATAAAGCTTTTCAGCTTCCGAAGTCCAAGAGATCTGAGGAAGTTCTGCCGCATACAAAGCAAGATTCGCTTTCGATATTAACTGATACCAATGTGAATAATTAATATAAAAAACTTCCGTAGTCGAATTCAATATACTATAATCATTGAAACGGTTACTACGACGGATAGTAGCCACGTCAAACATATCCGTTCCATTTCCTCCACGAAAGACAAAGGCAGTATTGCTCTCTTCAGTCATACACATCATAACACGTATATGGGAATAGCAGCCGACCAACACCTGATCAACCTGTTCAGAAGTAGAGAAGACATTATCTATCGTATAAAATGTTTCAGGATCTTCTTCCAAAAACTTGGAATCATTACAGCTGCCAAGTAAACAAGCACTCAACAAGCCACAAACACTATATTTTAATACATTTTTCATTTCTGTATATTTTATCTGTTAGAAACTGATATTTGCACCCAAAGAAAAAGATGTTAATACAGGATAAGTATTTTCGCTAACGGTAACACCAACCTCAGGATCTCCTCCCAGCCATTTGGTTATCGTAAATAAGTTTTTCGCCGTAAAGAATACTTTCAAATTTTGGATATTTACTTTTTGTACCCAAGGTTCACGGAATGTATATGACAAAGTCACATCCTGCAAACGAACGAATGCCCGGTTCTGCAAACCTAAGAAACGTCCGCCATCATCATTAAATGTTGCTGCAGGATATTCATTGCTCTTATTCTCAGGAGTCCACCAAGGTATATAGATACCATTGGTATTGAACCTACCGGAACCATTAGTCAAATAAGCACCTTTATTAGACTTTTGATAATATCCACCGCCACCAAATGTACCGGTCAGCATAAAATATAAATCCCAATTTTTGTATGTAATCGTGTTACTCATATTCAACTTGAAGTTAGGCGTAGAATATCCCAAAATAACACGGTCTGCAGAAGTAATCACTCCATCATTGTCCATATCTTTATATTTAGGAATACCCGGAGTCGCTCCATTCGCTTTCATATATTCGATATCGGTCTCTTGGACTATACCATCTTGTTGATAACCATAGATGGCTCCCAAAGGCTTCCCTATAAAACGAGAGTTCGAGATATCATCATCCTCTTTGCCATCACCATTCAAATCTTCACCATACAGATGGACCAATTTATTACGGTTCAGCCAAAATGTCAAGTTCGTCGTCCAATACCAATCCTGTGTATTGATATTCACGGAACGAATTGTCAATTCCACCCCTCTGTTATTAACCTGCCCCATAGAAGACTTCATGTTTTTAAAACCTGTCATAACAGGGATATCTCTCGTAAATATCTGATCTGTTGTTTTAGAAAAATAAAGATCCAGATCTACAAACAAGCGGCTACCTAACCAAGCAGATTCAAAGCCTGTATTCCAAGATTCTGTCGTTTCCCAACCTAAATCAGCATTGCCAAGTGCTTTCTGATTCAATCCATAGATAATATCACTGCCCCCAAATTCATAGCGGACACCGCCGGAAGCGCCATTGTTGATGGTTGACAATGTTCCATAAGGATCCAACCCCTGATTACCGTTCTTACCCCAGGATACCTTCAATTTCAAATCATCCAAATACGAAATTGAAGACATAAACTTTTCACTGCTCAATCTCCAGGCTCCACCAAATGCAAAGAAATCTCCCCACTTTTGATTAACCCCAAAAACAGAAGCTCCATCACGACGATAAGAACCGGTAAAGAAGTAACGATCATCATATGAATAAGATGCACGGCCCAAATATCCGATATTGGAACGCTGGTTATTATCCATATTGACTTTCTGAACTGTAGCTTTGTGCAAACCATTTATACCCAAAGTAGTATTACCATTTGCAGCAAAGTTCGAACCGGTCGTTTCTATCATCTCGTATTTTTTCCTATCACGCGTAGCAACGGCAGTCAAATCAATTGAATGTTTTCCAAATGTATTTTTATAATTCAGAATATTATCGATCACCCAACTGTCTGTCGTATTATTATTAATTTTCCCATTGGCGCTTGCTAACAAACTTTGGAGCGTTGCCGGAGAATAACGGGTTTCATCATCATAAGCACCTTCTTTAACAAAATACCCTTCATAATAAAAATCTCCAGACTGGTTTTTACTTAAGTTTCCGGCATAATTAAAACGATAGCTCAAACCTTCAACCCAAGGGAGTTTGACAACGGCATAAGCATTTGCACGGAAATTGTTTCGTATATCCTTATTATCACGAACACTCTTGTCAGTATTCCATAAGGCATTTACACTCGACTGTGTATATGGGAATTTTTCCAACAATTTTTCCGACCCATTTCTATACATCACACCGTAAGGAGATGTTTGCGTAGCCTCGCCAATATTAGCTCCCACACCCGAATAATCAGACTTCGTAAATGCAGCATCTACTCCTATCTGTAACCAGCTTGTTATATCCGTATTGATTTTTGCCAAAGCTGTTATTCTATTATAATCATCCCCAATAACTACACCCTGATTATCCGAATAGGCCGCAGACAAATAGTAATTCATTTTCTCTCCAGCTCCGGAAACCGATACTTGGTAGTCCTGTACCCAACCTGTACGAGTTGACGCGTCTAACCAATTTATCTCCCTACCAGCTTCCATATTTGCCAATTCCTGAGGCTTTAACCAACTTAAATCCGAACTATTATTTCGCGCCATTACAGATTCAAGCCATTGCTCTCCCTTCATCAATTCCGGCTTATTTTGCCAAGTCTGCATACTACCTGTAGCATTAAAAGTGACAACAGGCTTTCCGGTTTTTCCTCTTTTAGTCGTTATAATAATCACGCCATTTGCAGAACGGGAACCATAGGCTGCTGCAGATGTCGCATCTTTCAATACATCATAAGAAGCAATATCATTCGGGTTTATATCATTAATGCTACCCATAAAAATAACTCCATCCACCACGATCAGCGGATCATTGGACCCGGAAATAGATTTTTGTCCACGCATCTGCATGCTCGGCTCTCCACCAGCAGAATTAGTCGCTCCGATATCCAAACCTGAGACATTACCTTTCAGAGATTCCAATGCATTCAAGTTCGGAGACAGGGCAATCGGAGAATTCTCTAATTTAACAGAACTGACAGAACCGGTGAAATCTTTTCTTTTTGTCGTTCCATAACCGATAACAATGACTTCGTCCAATGTTTCCGTATCTTCCTTCAATAATACATCCAATGTATTGTTCTTTCCCACTGGAATTTCCTGAGTAATATATCCGATATAGGAAACTACCAAAATACTGTTCGACCCCACTTCCAGCGAATATTGTCCATCGATATCCGTAATCGTTCCATTTGCTGTTCCCTTCTCAACAATATTTGCCCCAATTACCGGTTCACCGCTTTGGTCCTTAATAATACCGGTAATCTTCCGGATATTTTGTTGAGTCGACGCAGATACATAACCGGGAGCAGATAGTACAATTTGATTGTTTTCTTTAATTATATAAGTGATCTGTGCCTGTTTCTTTATCTGTTCCAACACATCCCGAATATTTTCTCCCTGAGCTGAAACTGAAATTCTTGTATTCAGACCGGATAGATTGTCATTATAAAAAAATCGATAATCACTTACTTTTTCAATTTCGCGAATCACCTCGCGAGTGGATTTGTTTTGCATGGATAAGGATATCTGTGCAGAAAGTATCGTACCCGAAACAAGGCAAAAACTTCCAATTGTGATTCCTTTCCGTAATAAATTCTTTAAGGTATTCATTTTTTTAGAGTTCTCCATTAATTAATAATCAATTAATCAGGTAACTTTGTATCTGAAATCAAGTGGTGAGAAGCGATGATTTCAAATTGGCAAAATTACATTGCATAGATCTCAGGTGTGTCTATTCTTAATTAGATACACCTGTGTTTTTATACTCCCTTTCCCATAGGCATTCTGTTTACATTAATATTCTATTTTATTATTTTCTCTCCTCTATAATAATCTCGCCACCTACTTTCTTGTACATAATCGGCGCCGTAAGACTAATCAATTCAATCACGTTTTCCAGACTATTATTTTTAATAACTCCGGAAAAACGATAACGCTTTACCTTTTCAGAAGCAAACCGTACTTTCACATTATATAAGCGATCCAACATTACGGCTACTTCCTCCATCGTTACTCCTTTAAAAACAAGCTCATTATCCTTCCACATCCGAGCATAAGCCGCAAGATCATCGGATACAATCATTCTACGCGAAGACTTATCAAAACTCAAACTCTCATCAGGTTTCAAAATGACTTCATCTTTCCCTATTGACGTACGAACTTTTCCCTCAAAAAGAGTTGTCGTCAACTCTCTATCTTCCTGATAGGCTTTCACATTGAAAGTCGTACCCAACGCCTCGACCTCCATTTCTCCAGCTTTCACTATAAATCGCGAAGTAGAATCTTTTGCCACCTCAAAATAACCTTCTCCCGACAAAACGACTTGACGATTCCCTTTTCCATAATCACCATTATAAGTCAATTCCGTATGAGAATTCAACCAGACTTTTGTCCCATCCGGCAATATAACACTTGCCCGTTGTCCTTTATCAACTAAAACCTTATAGGTCTGTGACGAATAATTTTCTGTTTTATCAGCCAAGTTCAAATATAGATGAACAAAAGTCATAAAGCCTAAAAGAAATACAACAGCTGCGGCATATGGCAACCACCGGCGAAACTGTAACTTTCGAACTGATTTTTGCTTTTCCTTCCTCCCTGTTTCTGCATGTATCCGGCTCTGAATATTCCGGAACATCCGATTCTGAATTCCAACCGGAAGTTCCTTTCCTTCCGCTTCCGTCCAAGACTGGCGATAATGTTGAAACAATAACTCACGAGCTCCAGGTTGTTTGAACCATGTCCATAACTCATGTTCCTCCTCAGCCGGAAGTTCACCACGCATAAAACGATCCAGCAGTTCGATGTATATATTTTTTCTTTCCATCCTCTATATTGTATATCCTTCATAAGGAAAAATCACTTACAAAGGCATTTAAATTTAACACTGATTAACCAAATAGCAAAAAAGGAGTATCCATCTCTTATCGGGAGGTAGTTTGGAACGTAAATATTGAAAAGAGCGATAAAGTTGTGTCTCGACCGTTTTTTCTGAAATGGATAATTTATGGGCAATTTCTTTATTTGATAGTTGCTCAAGGCGGCTTAAACGAAATATTTCTCTTCGGGAGGGAGGGAGATTCTCAATTAAATGGTCAATATATTCAAGAAGGGAATTCGCTTCATGTTGTTGTTCTTCTTTTGAATTATCACTTAGATCAATACTCTCAACATGCAACGTTGCATGTTGAGACAGACGGAATTCCGTCTCCTTAAAAACAAAATGCCGGGCAATCGTAAACAGGTAAGCCGTGATCCCTAACCCAGGTTCTATCTGCTCATGCTTTTCCCAAATTTTCAGAAAGACATTCTGTGTCAAATCTTCTGCAAGAAATTTATCAAACAATAAAGAGTTGATGAAGTTATACACCTGAGGACTGTAAGTCCAATACAAATCCTCAAAAGCTTTTTCGTCGCCAACCTTCAAGCGTTTCAGTAAATCTTCATTGACTCTCATTTTATGTCGTTTTTTTATAAATTTGCATTAGACAAATTTACCCAAGTATATACAATAAACTATATACTTGGGTACTATTATTCAGAGGAGATTATCCTCCATAAGAGATTACGACAATCAATATCCAAACAACTCTTCCTGTGTCAGCTTCTGGATCGGACCATATTGTGACAAGCCTTTCAGATCAAGATCCTTTTCATCGCCTAATACACAATAGATATAAGTACGTCCTTTTACCCATTTTTCCTGGAACGACTTGATCTCAGGCAATGTCATTGTTTGGGCCTTTTCGAACAATTCTTTACGACTGTCGGTATTCAGACCTAAGTCCTGAGCATTCAGATAAGACCAGAGAACGTCTGATTTGGTAATACGTTCCGTACGTAAACGGGTGATGAGAGCGTCTTTAGCCAAGTTGAACGCTTTTTCTGATTCCGGCATATTATTGATAATTTCATCGAATGCTTTCATAGCATCAATCATCTTATCATTCTGAGTCGCAATAAACGTACGGTATACATACGGATATTTCAGTTTGGACGGAGTAATCAGGAAAGCCCCTGCGGAATAAGCCAAACCACGCGATTCACGCATTTCCTGGAATACGATCGCGTTCATGCCACCACCAAAGTATTCATTATACATATTCAATGTAGGCTGGATAGCCGGATCGAACTTTTCACCCCGGTTAGAGACTGCAGAGAAATAAATCTGCTTTGCATCATACTGGGCAAGCAAAACTTTATTCTCAGGAGTTTCCTGCTGGCTGAACTCAATTGCTGCCGGAACCGGTTGCAACTGGTCAGGTACATTATGATATTGTTTGATGATATCCAGAACAGCCTGCGGTTTTTCCGGACCATAATACAATATCTTATGATCGAATGAATTGATCTTATGAATACGGTCAACCAGTTCCTGAGGGTCCATCTGCTGCAATTCAGCAGTTGTCAGTACATTTGTTGCAGGAGATTTCGGTCCCCAGATAGCATACTGGATCAGTTTGTTGAAATTCTGTCCCTGATTCAATTTGGCATCAGTCCGTTTTTTCAGGATATCGCCAGCAAGGTTTTCATAAGCCTCTTTGTTGACCTGTGCATCGGCCAGGATTTCTTCAAACAGAGCCATTGCTTTCGGCATATTCTCTTTCAAACCTTCCAGCATCACATACGTGCGATCCGAACCGGGGAATACATTAAAGTAACATGCCAGTTTGTAGAACTCCTCATTGATTTCCTTCAAGCTCATTTTAGATGTGCCCAAATACTTCATATATTCGAAAGCGGTACCCATTGCTTTATCATTATTCGTACCCATATCGAATACATACATCAGAGAGAAAAGATCGTTGGAAGTATTCTCCTTGTACAATACCGGAATATTGGATTTGGCAGTCAGTTTTTGCAAATCCTTACTATAGTCCAGGAATACCGGTTCGATAGGAGCCACTTTTGAAGCCTGTATTTCTTTCAGGAACATACTTGAGCTGTCACGGTTCATTACGATCGGGGTGATTTTAGGTTTGTCGATCTTCTTTTCGTTCGGATCTTTACCTTGCTTCTTATAGATGAGTGCATAGTTGTCACCGAAATACTTGTTGGCAAAATCGACGATCTGCTGCTTTGTCACTTTGCTCATGCGATCCAACGAAGCGACTTCATCTTTCCAATCGACACCGTCGATGAAAGAAGAGACAAACATATCGGCACGGCCGTCGTTACGATCCATCCGGTACATTTGCATCAGTTTATAGTTATTGATAGCTGCCTCCAGTAAACCTTCATCGAACTCGCCTTTCTTCAATTTATCGATTTCAGCCAGGAAAAGATCTTTCACTTCATCCAATGTCTGACCCTGTTTCGGGCGACCGTTAATAACAAAAGCATTGTAATCTGACATTCCGTATGTTCCGGCATAGCAGCTTAACACTTTCTGTTGTTGAACCAAGTCGACATCCAACAAACCGGCTTTACCATTATTGATAATTTCACCAGTCAGATTCAGCAAATCCTGGTCAGGAGAAGCAGCTCCCGGGAAACGCCAACCGATTGTCACATTTTCGGCATCGACACCCAACACTTCCTTTACAATCGGTGCTTTAATCGGAGATTCATGTGTTACCGGCAACTTCGGCAGATTGGGGTTCGGTTTCAAGTGACCGAAATATTTATTGATTGTCTCGATCATCTGATCCGGATCAAAATCACCGGACAGACAGATTGCCATATTATTAGGAACATACCAAGTTTTATGGTAGTTCTTGATATTCGTGATAGACGGGTTTTTCAGGTTTTCCTGTGTCCCGAGAACAGTCTGCGTTCCATAAGGATGATCAGGGAAAAGAGCGGTCAGAACAGCTTCATACACTTTACGGCCATCACTGGTAAGAGACATATTCTTTTCTTCATACACAGTCTCAAGCTCCGTATGGAAACCACGGATTACATTGTTTTCGAAACGGTCTGCCTGTATCTTGGCCCAGTTGTCAATCTGGTTGGAAGGGATATCTTCCACATAAACCGTCTGGTCAAAACCGGTATACGCATTTGTTCCGGTTGCACCGATAGCAGACATCAATTTATCATATTCGTTTGGAATTGCCAACTTCGAAGCCTCATAGGAAACACTGTCGATCTGATGATAAATAGCCTGGCGTTCTGCCTCATCGGTAGTCTTACGATACACTTCAAAAAGCTGTTCGATCTGATCAAGCATCGGTTTTTCCTGTTCGTAATTCTGCGTGCCGAACTGCTGAGTCCCTTTAAACATCAAGTGTTCAAAATAGTGTGCCAGACCAGTCGTTTCGGCGGGATCGTTTTTACCTCCCACGCGAACGGCAATATACGTTTGAATACGCGGGGTCTCTTTATTCACAGTCATATACACCTTCAAGCCGTTATCCAGAGTATAGATACGGGCTTTCAGAGGATCGTTCGGGACCGACTCGTATTTAAACGGGGAAGTCTCTGCACATGCAGTAGCCAAAAGGAGAATAAAGGCTAACTGAAGAAACTGAATCGTTTTACGCATAAATTTTAATTTTAGATAATTACAAGCGTCAAATATACATAATTTAAAATAAAAATAGCTCCTCTCTGAAAAAAAACGGAACAAGAACCGATTTTTTCAGACGGGAGCCAATATAAGTTTGTACAAACAGCCTACATTAAAGCCCGAATGCCTCTTTTACCTTATCGACGTAATCCAGCTTTTCCCAAGTAAATAACTCTACTTCGCAGATGGTCGGTTCCGGATTGTAACGAGAGGTAAACTTTTTCGTCACAACCTGCGGTTTACGTCCCATATGGCCGTAAGATGCAGTCTCCAAATAGATCGGGTTACGCAGTTTCAGACGTTCTTCGATTGCTTTCGGACGCATGTCGAACAGGTTCCAGATCTTTTCTGCGATCTCTCCATCTGTCATTTCCACATTGGCACGGCCGAATGTATTGACGAAGATATTCATCGGTTTAGCAACACCGATTGCATAAGACACCTGTACCAGCATTTCATCAGCCACACCGGCGGCAACCAGATTCTTCGCAATATGACGAGCGGCATAAGCGGCAGAACGGTCTACCTTCGAAGGATCTTTTCCGGAAAATGCGCCACCACCGTGAGCACCTTTGCCACCGTATGTATCAACAATGATCTTACGGCCTGTCAGACCGGTATCGCCGTGAGGGCCACCGATCACGAACTTTCCGGTCGGATTCACATGATAGATGATATCATCATTGAACAAAGCTTGAACATGAGCCGGATACTGAGCCTTTACACGTGGGATCAGTATGCTCTTCACATCTTCAGCGATCTTTTTCTGCATAGCCAGATCCGCTTCTTCCTGTGTGATACCTTTTGCTGTGATAAATTCATCATGTTGTGTAGAAACAACAATCGTATCGATGCGCAACGGTTTTCCGTTGTCATCATATTCAATCGTCACCTGACTCTTCGCATCCGGACGGAGGTAGGGCATCAGGTCGTTTTCATTCTTGCGTATCTCGGCAAGCTCCCACAACAAACTGTGTGAAAGATCTAATGCCAGAGGCATGTAGTTTTCTGTTTCGTTAGTAGCATAACCGAACATCATACCTTGGTCGCCTGCTCCTTGATTATAAGGATCCTCGCGCTCGACACCGCGGTTAATGTCGCCACTCTGTTCATGGATAGAAGAGAACACGCCACATGATTTTGCTTCAAACTGGTATTCGCTTTTCGTATAACCAATTTTTTCGATCACGTTACGGGCTACATCCTGTACATCCACGTAAGCACTTGATTTTACTTCTCCAGCCAAGACAACCTGTCCGGTTGTAACAAGGGTTTCGCAAGCAACTTTAGAGTTCTTGTCATAAGCCAGGAACTCATCCAGCAAAGCATCCGATATCTGATCGGCTACTTTATCGGGGTGCCCTTCGGACACCGATTCGGAGGTGAATAAATAACTCATCGTTTTTTGAATTGACAATTGACAATTGACAATTGACAATCAAAGAGCACAAACTCTCCAAAGTCAACAGACAATTTACAATTGACGGTTAATAAATCAAATAAATGGATTGACAAGGGGAAATTTGCTTTGCCGGACGGCAGTTAAAAGGGCTTGTTTTTAGCATTTTTTCCTGTGGTTGCAAGCAATACAAATCTATCCACATCAATTCGGACGCAAAAATACGAAACAATTGACAATTGACAATTGATAATTGACAATTATTTTTTCTTTTTTGTGTTGCGCAAGGCTTTTTTATACTTAAACTCCGCTTTCATCTTAGCAGAACCCGATTTATGCGTTCCACGCAGAAAATCTGAAAACTTAATCTTTTTCTCTCCGGCATTTTCGTCTTTCCCCTTTTTCTTAAAGACCATGCCACCACCGGTCAATATCTTTTCTATATCATTCATAATCGTTCTTTTAAATCTATTATACGTTCTTTCAATACAGGATGTACGACAAACGGAGCTATTTCGGCCAAAGGGTCCATCACAAACTTCCGTTCATGCATGAGAGGATGCGGCAAGGTAAGCTCTGGTATCTGTAAAACCTCGTCCCCATACAGAAGGATATCGATATCGATAATACGGTCATGATAGACTCCGTTGCTTTTTTCCGTGCGACCCAATTCTTTTTCGATCTGCTGGGTTATCTGCAATACTTCCAACGGAGAAAAAGAAGTCTTCAATTTAACAGCCGCATTCAAGAAAAAGTTCTCCGACTCAAACCCCCACGGTTCCGTTTCATAGAAACCGGAAAGGGCGAGAATATCTCCCACCCTTTCAGCTAACAACGCTGCGGCTGTTATCATGTTCCGTCGCTTATTCCCGACATTGGTTCCCAAGCCCAGGTATGCAATCGCCATAAGTACCCGTTTTTACAGGATCAACATGGCATCGCCATAAGCACCGAAACTATATTTTTCTTTCAATGCGACCTCATAAGCATCCATGATCAGGTCATATCCGCCAAAAGAGGCTGTCATCATCAACAAAGTAGACAGCGGCATATGGAAGTTCGTAATCATACTGGACGCCACACTGAAGTCATACGGCGGGAAAATGAACTTATTAGTCCACCCTTCAAACTCTTTCAGGTGACCGTCCGTACTAACAGCTGTTTCGATAGCGCGCATCACGGAGGTACCGACTGCACAAATCTGTCGTCCGTTATCTTTTGCCGTATTCACGATATTCACGACATCCCCGTTCACGACCATCTGCTCAGAATCCATCTTATGCTTGGTCAGGTCTTCCACATCGATTTCGCGGAAATTACCCAGCCCGGAATGCAGTGTCAGATAAGCAAACTGGCAATCCTTAATCTCCAAACGTTTCATCAGTTCACGACTGAAATGAAGACCGGCGGCGGGAGCCACAACCGCTCCTTCTTCCGTCGCAAAAATATTCTGATAACGATCTTCGTCATCCGGTTCTACAGGACGGTCGATATATTTAGGCAGCGGGGTTTCACCCAATGCATACAATGCCTTTTTAAATTCATCATGGTTCCCGTCATAAAGGAAACGCAAGGTACGGCCACGTGACGTCGTATTGTCGATCACTTCAGCCACCATCGAATCATCTTCACCAAAATACAACTTATTACCGATACGGATTTTACGGGCAGGATCGACCAAGACATCCCAAAGGCGAAGATCTTCATTCAGCTCACGCAACAGAAAAACTTCGATACGAGCTCCGGTCTTTTCCTTATTTCCGTATAAACGGGCAGGAAAAACTTTTGTGTTATTGAAGATGAACACATCTTTTTCTCCGAAATAGCTAAGCAAATCTTTGAACACTTTATGTTCGATCTCTCCGGTCTTGCGATTGACCACCATCAATCTGGACTCGTCCCTGTTCTTTGCCGGATGGAGAGCGATCAGCTCCTGCGGTAAGTTAAATTTGAATTTCGACAGCTTCATAATATAAATTCTATTTTTATTTTATTCTTATCATTATCAATCCTCACAATTCTTCTTCTCGGTTGTGATATTTTCATCTAAAAAGACATCGATGTCATCAGGAGACATACATTTGTCCAGTGTGATGTCTCCGATACGAGTCCGTTCGAGAGCAATCAGATGAGCGCCCGATTGAAGAGCGACACCGATATCACGTGCCAGAGCGCGGATATAAGTACCCTTGCTGCAAACCACCCGTATCTTTACCACTGGCAGATCACACTCCAACAGCTCCATTTCATCAATCACAAGCGTCTTGGACTTCAATTCCACTTCTTCTCCCTTGCGAGCCAACTCATACGCCCGCTTACCATCCACCTTGCAAGCCGAAAACACCGGTGGAATCTGCTGAATCGTTCCCACGAACGACTGTAGTACCTTCTCTACTTCCTTACGGGTAATATGTTCTGTCGGATATACTCCGTCTATCTCTTTTTCCAAATCAAAAGAAGGCGTCGTTTCCCCCAACTTCAGGGTAGCGACATACTCCTTTGTCTGATACTGAAATTCATCGATCCTCTTGGTGGCCTTGCCCGTACAAACAATCATTACCCCTGTCGCCAGTGGGTCCAATGTTCCGGCGTGTCCCACTTTTATCTTTTTTACCTTCAGCTTCCGCGACAACTTATAGCGGAATTTGTTCACCAAGTCAAAGGAAGTCCACTTTAAGGGCTTATTGAAATATACTACTTCTCCTGCTATAAAATCCATTCTTATTTAAGTAATGTACAGGCAATTGTAACCAAACCTGCAATTGCACAATAGATGGCGAAATAAATCAGTTTTCCCTTCTTTACGATATTGATCATCCATTTACAAGCAATACATCCCGATACGAATGCAGCCACAAAACCGACCACCAATGACAATGCCGGAATATCACCTGCTACCGCTTCGCCTTTTACCGCTTTCATTACATCCAGCAACGCTTCACCCAAAATCGGGGGGATAACCATCAAGAATGAGAACTGGGCCAGTTTCGCCTTATTGTTTCCTAATAACAAACCGGTCGCAATCGTTGTTCCGGAGCGGGAAAGTCCCGGCATCACAGCACACGCCTGAGCCAAACCGATGATAAAAGCATCCTTCATCGAGATATTTTCCTTCTGACGGGGTTTGGCATAATAGGAAAATGCAAGCAAAGCAGCCGTCAGCAATAACATACAGCCGACGATCAGCAGCCCCGATCCGAAAATAGCCTCCACCGTATCCTTGAAAAACACACCTACAATACCGATAGGGATCATTGAAATCAAGATATTGATCACATAGCGAGTTTCTGCGTTCATCTTGAACTTAAACAAACCACGGAATATCCATTCGATCTCTTTCCATAAAATCACCAACGTACTAAACACGGTCGCAACATGGACAACGATCGTAAAAGCCAGATTTTCTTCTCCCTGAATTCCAAACAAAGCAGAACCGATAGCCAAATGTCCGCTACTGCTGACCGGCAGATACTCCGTAAGTCCTTGAACAATTCCCAGCACTAAAGCCTCAAACCAACTCATTCCGCTACTTCCTTATTTTTACTGTTTTTCAAAATACCGAAAATCATCAATACGAAACCGATCACTGTCACAGCCGGAGCCACAACAATACGGCGGGAACTGAAAATCTCAGGATTGAAACCTGTCGGGTCCTGCGAACCGCCACCACTCATCAACATAAAACCAATCGCGATAACAGCAACAGCAACAGCGATCAAAATAAAATTTTCTTTTCCAAAAGCAAAATCTCTCTTAGCCATACATTTATATATAATATAATTTATCAACACCCATTCGTAAATACTTGTTCACTGCAAAGACAGTAGCCGTAACCGAAAGCAGGATCCCCATAATCAATACACCGACATAAACAATTATCAACGCTTTAATATCCAGAAGCTGGATGAAACCGGATAATTCGTTCTGTAAATAATACAACGCTCCCGTCAACATTAATATTGCGAGGATAGACGCAAAAATACCACTGACCACATTATACCGCACAAACGGCCTTCTAATAAAACCAGGCGTAGCCCCTACCAGCTTCATCGTATGGATCAGGAAACGTTTAGAATAAATCAGCAGACGGATCGTGTTACTAATCAGTACAAACGAGATTGCCATCAACATTACGGCAAGTGTAAGCAAGATCAGGCTGACACGTTTCACATTGTCGTTCACCATCTGCATCATGTCTTTCCGGTAAAGCAGATCGGAAACGGAAGTATAGTTTTTTATTTTCTTTTCGATTAATTGCAGGCTGTCGGCATTAGCATATTCCGAATGCAATTTTACTTCAATGGAAGCTTGTAACGGATTAAAGCCCAAGAACGTTTCGGGATTTTCACCTAACTCCTCCTCAAGTTCCTTGGCAGCCTGTTCCTTCGATATATATTCGGTCGATTTGATATAAGGCAACGCATCCAGCGTCTTCTGCATCTTCTTTATATCCGCTTCTTTCTGATTATCTTTTAGTACGATCGAAAATGAAATGTTTTCCTTCACATATACAGAAAGTTTGTTTCCCAACAATCCTATCAGAAAAACAAGTCCCAGCAAAAACAGTACCAATGAGATACTTATAATGGAAGTCAGACGAGAATTAAAGAAAGAAACAGAACTAACCTTTTTACCTTCAGCCATTAGACGTAACCTTATTGTTATTAAATAAAGTGAGGAGATGTGTTCAGAGAACACACCTCCCAATTTTTCTGCAAAAGAACGAATAATTTATGAGATAGTGATTACTTTACAATTCTTTAACTACAAGTCACCAAGCATAGACGGATAAAAAGCAGCATACTTGTCCCTAATAAACAAAGAGACTGTATCAATACACATAGTGTATTTCGACACAGCCTCTTGTTTTTTAACTGCTTTCGGCCTTCACAGGCATACTGACAGAAGAACTTTATTTCAATACTTTAGTATTAATAATACGATCGCTTGTTCACCTGTCGCAGGGTAATTGCCGTTATTTGTAGAGATGCACAGCCATGCATCTCTACGGCGCACGATCTTATTTAGAATTATTTGATTATAATTGTAATGTTATTATTCTCAGATTACTTTACAATTGCTTTTACAGCGCCTTCACCTTCAACAGCAACGACAACTACACCTGCAGGAGCAGCGATAGTAGCATTGTCAGAAGTAACCACTGTATTAGCGACTGTCTGGCCTAAGATGTTAGTGATAACAACTTTCTTGCCGGCAGCACCTGCAACCGTTACCTGACCGTTACCGGCGATGACTGTTACATCAGAAAGAGCAACATCTTCGTTTGCTGTAGCAGAGCCACCGTTTACACCTTCAGTCAAACCGAAGATAGCAGCCTGGTTCAATACTTCACTCCAGCTCATCTTCTGATAGAAGTCTGAACCTGCAAGGTTGTCGCCGGTATTGTGGTCGCCCTTGTCCGTATCACCAGAAATCTGAGCCAAAACAGGAACTCCATTCTGCAATTTCACCCATGCACCTTCGAATGAACCGATGCCAGAAAGATGTTCAATCGTGCCATCTTCTTCATTTATCATTCCATAATCGAAAGATTCCAGCAAGAAACCGTCATTTTCCGTATCGCCGACATATCTCAAAGAAAATGCAGCATTGTTGTGTTCGCCATTCAAATCGACAATATCATAAACAACGCCCAAGCTGTCGTTTGACAGATAAGGAGGAAGAACATATGATGTTCCGTCTACATCCTTAACCGAGATAGAAGCCAATGTATAAGGAGCTTTCAGTACATAGAGAGAATCACCACGGTGAACAGCCTCAACAAATGCCAGTCTTACATAACCATCAGACATAAACTTGTCTGTAGCAGAAACTTTATCGATAGAGGTACGAACCGAATCGTTCAAGTTAACCAAGAAACGACCGCTTACATAACCCGGATAAGAAACAGCGTGGTCACATCCCGGATTGATACCGTGTTTTTCTGTAATGCAATAAGTGTAAGCAGGTACGCTGTCCGCTGCTGTCGCAAACAAATACTGCGGCATACGTGCATTGGATTTTGCAACTTTGTCGACATAGAAAGAATAGCTCTTGTCTGCACCTGTGTTCAAGTTTTCATGAGACAGATAGTTCAGAACCGGAGTTTCTTCTTCATACAGATAACCGCCTGTACGATCCACTCCTAATTTCAAGCCTTTTTCTTTGTTGTTCACCAAATTGCTATAAGCTGTTTCGAGTACGTCGTCACCTTCCAGATTTGCATACAAAGGACGAGGATCACCTGCCAGTTTGAATACATCAGATGATGTGCTGCACAAGTTGTCAACTTTCGTCAAGAAAGTTGATGCTTCTACTACCAACTTTCCGGCTACGGTATTGACATTGTCCAAAGATCCGGCATTTACATTTGTAGCATTTACCAAAGAGTAATAGTGGTCTTCACCTACATGATTATTATTCTTCAGATAGAACAAAGCCCAAGTCAGACCATCCTTACCAGCCTGGATATCTTTTTCGTCAGCAACTACGTAACGGTGCATATGATCCAAGGCTACATAAGTATGGTCGTTGTCGATTTTGTTTGCGTCTTTAACCTTAACAGCGTAAACAGCTCTCTTCAAAGTCTCAATGCCTGCCAAGCCCGGTTGAGTAGCCTTTTGTGCCGGAGTGTAACCATAATCTGTAGCTTCACCGATCAAGTGCAATTCGAACATAGTCGGATCTTCTTTCAACAAACCTAAGTTCTTGCTATCCGCGCTAATACCCAGATACCATGCAGCTTCGCCGTTTACCAACTGCTGCAATGCATAGACGTTTTCTTTCAATACATCATCAGAAATCACTTCATAACCAAAAGTTGTCTCCGGATCTACGGCTGTGAAAGTCAAAGTATCGTGACATGCGAACTTCTTTCCCCACCGATGAGTATCAGTACCTTCATTCCACATTCCATCATAATACTTATGATTGATGAAATAGTACTTATCCTGTCCATTGGCATCCTTGCCGGCAGAATACAACTGGCCTACGAAACCTTCGATACCATACTCACGGTTGGTAATCTTGACTAAAGCAGCTTCGTTCGTATTTATATCGTTTTCATACACATCACAATTCAGTTCTTCAACAACCCACTGAGTGGCAGGCATATGAGTAAAGTCCTGATTAGCATCTTTAACATCATAAACCAAATGGCCAGCCATATCGGCTACGATATAAGAACCGTTATGACGCTTTTCCGTATAAGTAGGATCGTTCTGAACATTTGTAGACAATTGTATGAAATACAGGCCGGATTTGACAGTCGTACGTACCAACGGAGTACGGAAGTTGTCAAAGCTAATCTTTACACCCATGTTTGCCAAATACTCAACAGTTCCTTCTTTTCCTGTATGATTCAGACAATAATTAGTCACATAAGCAGGGTTTCCAACCTTCGAACTTTTCGAGCAACCAAATTCTTCCTTGCACAAAGTTGCATATTTCGTCTGGGCGGCTTCTATGTTAGAAGGTACTGAAACTGTCAGGATTTCGCTTGCATCAGGAGAACCCGATCCATTGTTGATGGCACCTAAAGCGACCGGAACACCGGCAGCCTTGTTAAACAAGACATTGCCCCAAGCGCCATTATCATAAGCGATACCCGCATTTACCGTATTGAAGTAATCTGTCATCAGGACAGCATCACCTCCTTTCTTTACCAAGTCACTTGCCAAATATTCGATCGATTCACTTTCTTTTACAGAAGCATTCAACGGTTCGATCACCAAACTGTCGTTTGTAGGATAATAAGTGAACTTGAAATGATAACGAGCTTGATGAGCATCCAGATTGCCAATGTTACCACCTAACTCGTTCGGATCAACATCCACCAACGCCGTCGGATTTGTCTTACTATTCAGCTTCTGGTAATCGGCATCCTTCAACAGCAAACCTCCATACAGACCGGGAGCTGTCGGTTTTTCAAAACGATCAGGAGACACCATCAGGTATTTACCGGTCTTCACGTTTTGAAGAAGGATATTGTAACCGGAATAAGCTTCATTAGTGTTTGCCTTCCAACCGTCACGATCCAATTGACCATAAGGACTTGCAACAGCCTTGTAAGTTTCAGTCAGCGGATTTTCACCTAATGTCTTGCTGAACTTGAAATTCACTTTCGTTCCTCCTAACGTAGTATTTTCGGAAGTATTGCCCAAAGCGATATCAGTAAAATTCTTATAAGAACCGTCAGCATCGATCATCGAATTGACTTCAGCCGCATCCAAAACCTTTGCTCCGGCAATGATCGGGCGGACAGCAAGCAGCCCTGTAATGCTTTTTGCTTCGTCTTCGGCCTTTACCGCACTCTCCTTTACCAAAACGACTTCATTGCGCTGGTTCAAAGCCATAGCCATTACAGAATCTTTGCCATGGAAAAAAGAAAAGACTGTTTTCCGGGGAAAATCGTTCGTTTGGGCTTTGTGAGTGTACCATCTCCAATTATCCGTACAACCGTTCAGGACAGTAGCATCTACGCTTTTAACAGCCACTGTTGCATTTAAATTTCCGTTCAGGTCCAATGCATTGAACTCATCGAAAGTCAGTTTATAGCCTGTTTCCATGTTTTCATAAGCGAACAGGTCTCGAGAGTTCACGTTGTCTCTAACCGTTGTGATCTTCCATAAAGAATGAGTCAATGCTGCATCTTCGATTTTTTTTACGGTCAAAGTCAAGTTTCCGGTAGTGTAATCACGTTCCATTGTCAAGACCGTCATGTTTGCACCAACGCCATCTACACGACCATTTTCGTTTTTGCCATCTCCTTCTTCAGAGACAACAAGCTGGTACCATTTAGTGTCATCAATAGAGTTTACCCCATTACAATGGTAGGAAAAAACAGCACTCTTCACAAGATCCGTGCGATACGGCACTTCTCCATTCGAAGTGTGATGAGTCATGGCTCCTACAGGAAGCGTACCGGCTAAAAACAAGCCGGCTACAAGAGTAGAAAACTTTTTGTTCATAATCATTTGAATTAATATTAATAATACATATACTAAAAGTTCAATCAGCATCACGTACGCCCCTGTGTTTTCGTCTTTTAACTAAACTTCTGTATTTTGACGAGAGAAAACGTACGTTTTTTTTAGTCATTTTTCGGGAGCTTCGGAAAGGTTCGTATCAGAAAGACGGTTTTTCGTACAGGCTAAGTTATCTGATTGATAAGAAAGAATATAGAAAAGGAAAAATAATTGGGAGAAAGGATTGCAGGTTTAAAAAGTAGTTGTATTTTTGTGCTGTGAAAATGACAAATTAAAACGTACGTTTTCTTTAGCCATTTTGAAATTATATTCTATTTCTCTATCTTCCAACCATTTACAACAACAAAAACATAAAAATAAAAGGATATATTGTATATGTACGCGTGTACATTATATAAAATCCCAAATAATAGATAATCAAACAGATACCACCCAACTCTCCCTACATCAATTTTGCCCGAAAAGATCGGCAAAATGGCCAATTTCAGAAGACTACAGAAATAAATGTTACTTTTTCTTTAGGCTATAACAATAGTTTGCACTTAATACAAATACAAAAATAGGATACGGGTTCAAATATAATCCGTACATTTGCACATTATGAAAAACGAATTTGATTATCAAGAGGTCCCATACGATTTCGCACATTGCCTAAACGATCAGTGTACGCAGGTGAACCATTGTTTACGCCATCTGGCAGCAGCCAACAGTACATCCATCCGCAAATTCTTTCCGATCGTAAATCCAGCCCATTATCCGAAGGAAAGAGACAAGTGCCCTTTTTTCAAATCACAAATCAAAAAACGAATTGCTTTGGGGATAACGAACTTACTCGATAATGTGCCGCATAAAACGGCTTTGCTCTTAAGAAGGCAGATGGTCGAGCACTTCGGAAAAACACTTTACTACCGTTTCTTGCGCAAGGAAAACGAGTTATTGCCCGAACATCAAATTTTTATCAAACAACTTTTTGAACAGAACGGAATCAACGAAGAACCGGTTTTCGATTCATACAGGGAAAGCTTTGACTGGTAAAAAGGTTTCAGCAAATATTTTTTGAGAAACTAAAGTTTCAAACAGCTCCTACCTTTGAAACTTTAGTTTCCTCGGACGAAACTTTAGTTTCCTCGGACGAAACTTTTGTTTCATTGAGAGAAACTAAAATTTCGACCACAGACACTTTTGTTTTTGATGTTGAAACAAATGATCAGTGTCAATAGGGATTATTCCTCCACCGGGTCTCCGAACAGAGTAGCGGAAGAGGCACGGTGGATGCGTACTTTTATGAATTGTCCGACATGATAATTCTTCTTATCAAAAATCACGACTTTATTCTGGCTGGTACGACCGAACAACTGCTCACGCGAACGTTTGGAGAAACCTTCGATCAACACTTCGAACACTTTGCCGATATCACGCTTGTTACTTTCTTCCGAAAGCCGATTCTGCAAATCGATCATGCCTTGCAGACGGCGGACTTTTTCTTCTTCACTGACCGTATCGGGAAGATGCTGGGCCGCATAAGTTCCCGGACGCTCGGAATATTTGAAAAGAAAAGCGCTGTCGTAGCCCACTTCGCGCATCAGGGAAAGCGTTTCCTCATAATCTTCTTCCGTCTCGGAGTGGAAACCGCAAAACAAGTCGGTCGATATAGCACAGTCCGGCAAGATACGGCGGATAGCGGCAATACGGTCCAGATACCATTCACGCGTATATTTACGATTCATCACTTTCAGGATACGAGAGCTTCCCGATTGTGCAGGAAGGTGGATCATCTTACATATATTATCATGCTCGGCGATCACGTGCAGAGTTTCGTCACTCATATCCTTCGGGTGAGAAGTGGTAAAGCGGACACGCATCTCAGGTACCTCCTCGGCCACACGCTTCAGCAAAACGGGAAACGAAATTTTCTCTCCCTCTTTCTCAAAGAGATAAGAGTTTACATTCTGCCCTAACAAGGTCACCTCCTTAAAACCTTTTTCACGCATATCGCGTATCTCGTTCAGGATACTTTCAATATCCCGGCTGCGTTCCCTTCCACGGGTATACGGAACGATACAATAGGTACAGAAATTATTACATCCGCGCATGATGGAGACGAAACCCGAAATATGCACACCTCCCAATTTCAATGGGATCACATCCTTGTAGGTTTCCTGCGTGGAAAGTTCTACATTGATCGCCTTTTCGCCGTGCTCGACCGCCCCCACCAGGTTCGGCAGGTCCATATAGGAATCCGGACCGACTACCAAATCGGCATGATGCACTTCGATCAGCTCCTCCTTCACTCGCTCCGCCATACATCCGAGCACGCCGATCACTAAAGATTTTTTCTTTCTTTTTAAAGACTGGAAATACTGAAGCCGTCCGTAGATTTTCTGTTCGGCATTATCGCGAACCGAACACGTGTTGACGAAAATAGCATCAGCGTCTTCAATTTTGTCAGTCACTGCATACCCATCCATTTTCATGATGGAAGCGACTACTTCGCTGTCTGCCACATTCATCTGACACCCGTAGGTTTCGATGAACAACTTCTTTTCTTCCGTTACGGCTGCGGATTTTAAGTCCACGCCATTCTCTTGATTCGTCATCTTATTTACTAATTACTGTTAAATATAAATGTTTTTGAAAAATAATTCACTAAACACTTGCACAGTTAAAATACCACGCTTATATTTGTAATCGAAAAACGTAAATTTTTTCATAGTTAAGGTTTTGGTTAAATCGAATAAGGGTGGCTGTGAAGTTACCCTTATTTACTTTTATACCTATTATATGTATCCTTTCTTTCACTTCTAAATAATATTTCCTACATTTGGAGTGCAAAAATAATCAAAGTTTATGGAAGGCGAAAATATTGGCGATTGGCTCTATATCCTGTTTTTGGCAATTGCCGGCATCAGCAGTATGTTCAGTTCAAAAAAGAAAAAGAAACAGCCTAAACAAATTTTGGGTCAACCGGACAGGGAAATCGTTGCTGAAGAAGAAAGTGTCCCCGACAAAGGTTTTTGGGAGGTTTTGGAAGAAATGCAAAATCCGAAAACCACCAAACAGTCCGTTGCCGCTCCCAAACCTAAAAGAGAGCAGAAAAAGCAGCAGTCTGTAGCCCCCAATCCGTTCCTTACCGCCGAAAAAACAGCGGGAAGACAGTCATTTGCCGGGAACCGCCTTGTCGTTCCCCCGGCCAAAGAAGAAAGCCCGCTTACGGATATCGAGTTCGACAATGCCGCCGAACTGAGAAAAGCTGTTATTTACACTGAAATACTTAATCGCAAGTATTAATCTATATTCTTTTTTAATACCTTTGCGCCGCACTGTTAACTGAATAAAGAATTACTAATATAACAACAAATAATATCATGGCTTTAAAATTTATCACAGCTGAAGAAGCAGCTTCATTTGTACATCACAACGACAATGTAGGCTTTAGCGGATTTACTCCTGCAGGATGTCCTAAAGTTGTGCCAGGCGCTATTGCAAAAAAAGCAATTGCCGAACATGAAAAAGGAAACCCGTTTCAGATCGGTATGTTTACCGGCGCTTCGACAGGCGACAAGCTGGACGGCGAACTGGCTCGTGCCAATGCAATCAAATTCCGTACTCCGTATCAGTCCAACAAGGACCTGCGTGCCCTGCTGAATTCCCACGGTGCACAGTATTTCGACATGCACTTGTCTGAACTGGCACAAAGCCTGCGTTATGGCTTCTTAGGCAAGATCGACGTAGCC
>UMED01027262.1_pt1 | contig 47878 bp, 44 predicted proteins | sample 1964661 | NCBI WGS metagenome assembly UMED01 (sample SAMEA4836011, study PRJEB28245) | human gut metagenome | biome: gut microbiome; material: fecal sample | place: Denmark | collected 2008
GCTGATTACAAGTCAGCTGCTCTACCAATTGAGCTACACCAGCGTTAACAACCTCATTTATTGTACACCGTTTTTTTTGCTTTGTCAACACTTTTTTTGGTTGCGGGAGCAAGACTCGAACTTGCGACCTTCGGGTTATGAGCCCGACGAGCTACCAACTGCTCCACCCCGCGATGTGTTTTATCAACTGGTGACGATATATAATATTATCACATGTTTTTGAATTTGTAAATACCTTTTTTGAAAATATTTTATCTTTTTTTTAAAAATTTATACATATTCTTAACATTTTACTGAAAATGTTAAGGTAAGACTTGATCCAGGTAAAGTTTCCACTCTATCTGAACCTTAGTTGATCTTATCCAGAAACTTAGCCGCCCGCCTATGCCCTGTGGGTATAACTAACTCCTCCTTATAAAGGTTAAAAGTCTTAGCGCAGCTTAGTTATCAGATAAAAGATGAAGAAAAATCAATTTTCTTCATCTTTCCATTCTCTATTTTACAAGATATTCGTATTTTTCTTTAAAGCGTTCAGGTGTTAAGTTAAATTCTTTTGCTAAAATTTTCAATTTATCCTCATTTATAAAATCATCTTTTACTAAACGAATCATATATTCTGTAGCAATAAAATAATTTAATGAATGAATATCCACATATCTTACTTTTGTTTTTCCTGTATTTTCATCGCGAATTTCTTCATATTTCAAAGGAACAATTTTATTATTTTGAATACTTACAACTGCATCCGTTCCACCCTCCATAAGGAAACTTACTGCTGCATAACCAAGCGATCGCGTATAATCAATATCAAAAGAAATCGGTGCAGCGCAACGAAGCTCATAACCAATTTCCTTATCTATAATCGTTACATTCAAACCAATCTTTTTCAATTCTATTATCACTAATTTTTTTAATACATCACCAAAATCAAGTTCAGAATAGCGAAGATGACCGTGATCATCAAAACAAGCTGCGCCTAGCACACTAAAATCTTCTGGAGCAATCCTGTCGATAACACCTTCTGCGATAACCGCTACACCATAGTTACGACCAGTTGCATTCCTTTTTACAATCGAACCAACAAGTAAATCAACTACATGTTGCAGCCTAACTTCCTTTGTTTTAAACTCTTCAGGAATGATTGTAATAATCGCTCCAGCACTTTTTCCCATGCCGAGCGCTAAATGTCCAGCTGTACGCCCCATAGCAATTGCAAAATACCAACGATTATTTGTCGTACGTGCATCTTCCATCAAATTTTCTAACTCTGTAGTGCCTAATGCTCTAGCTGTTTCAAAACCAAATGTACTAATCCCTTCAGGCAAAGGTAAATCATTGTCTATTGTTTTAGGTACATGAACGGAATTGATTACTTTTCCACATTTTCGTGCATATTCTGAAACCTTTGAAGCACTGAAAGCAGTATCATCCCCACCTATTGTGACCATATACGTTACACCAAGTTCAAGCAAAGTATCTACCACTCTAGCTAAATCATCTTCATTCTTGGTTGGGTTGTATCTAGACATATGTAGAATACAGCCACCATTTAAATGAATGCGACTTACCATATCATAATTCAAAACTACATAGTTTTTCTTTCCTTGTGCTAGATGTGAAAAACCATCATACATTCCCAATACTTCAATGCCTTGTTTATGCGCTTCCATCGTAACTGCACTAATTACACTATTCATTCCTGGTGCTGGACCACCACCGCAAATAATCGCCAATCTTTTCTTGTTTGTCATTCCATTTCCTCCTAAAATTTTTATCCTTGCTATCAGCTAAAAATTCACTTACAGATAGACAACGTTAAAAGAATATTCTTTAAAACTTTATATTATGAATATCTCGGTAAATAATTCCGGATAAAAGTTTTATCATTTATGTATTCGTCAAAATTACTATTTCATCCTTCATACAATACAAAACATACCATGAAAAAAGGCATCTAATCATTTAATAGATGCCTTTTTTTATATGACACAATCTCAATTTTTCTTTTATAAATGATTATTTCTAATCAATTTTAACCTTGTCCACTTTTTATATTCGCATTAACTTTCTATGCTTTTTATCAATCGTGTCCCAGTCCACCACATAATCCATGTAGCTGCTTATTTATCGTCGTAAGTCCATTGTATACAGTATTCACATCTGTATCATCACTACGATTTTCTAAGTAGCGTTCTAATTTACGTTTTACACGTTGCAAAGCATTATCTATAGATTTTACATGACGATCAAGCTCTACTGCAATTTCCTGATAAGATTTTCCATCAAGATATGCCATTAAAACTTTCCATTCAAGGTCACTTAGGATTTGTCCCATTTTGGACTCAATATCTATAAATTCTTCTCTGCTAATTACTAATTCCTCTGGATCTGAAATTTTCGAACCAGATAGTACATCAAGTAATGTGCGATCTGAATCTTCATCATATATAGGTTTATTTAAAGAAACATAAGAATTTAACGGAATATGTTTCTGTCTTGTAGCTGTTTTTATTGCTGTAATAATCTGTCTGGTAACACAAAGCTCAGCAAAAGCCCGAAAAGAAGATAACTTATCATTACGAAAATCACGAATTGCTTTGTATAAACCAATCATACCTTCTTGAATAATATCCTCACGGTCAGCACCAATCAAAAAGTAAGAACGAGCCTTCGCTCTAACGAAATTACGATACTTATTAATTAGATAATTTAGTGCGATAGTATTATTATTTTCTTTGGCTTCAGCAACAATCTCTTCATCTGTCATGTTCTCAAAGACACTATACAAATCTTCACTTTGAGTATTTGTACGCATCGCACCACCTCCTAACGGCATTTCCCAAACACTATATTTAATATAAACCAAACTCTTTCATGAAGAGCAACACCTAAAACTTCTAAATGAATTCAAAATAAACACTTTCGTTTAACTTGCAGACCAATAAAACAGAAAAAAAAACGCAATTAAGCGCCTCCAAAAAAGCAATAGACATGTTTACTTTACTGCAAATTATACCCTAGCACCCCATACTAGTCAAGCATTTTAAGAAATACTCCTCATATTTCCATAGTTTCTATTGCTTTTTCCGCAAAATATCTAATTTTTTTGCAATATCATCATTTATTCGACCGCCTAATTCACGTCTCTGAATTTTATGTTTAGGCAAAGTATATTCCTCTGCTATTTTCTTCTTTGTCTTTTTTACATTCCTTAGCATTTCTTTTGATGGAATACGATATGCTCCAGCTCCTAATATCACACTTTGTTCAATTCCGTCCGAGGTAACTACATACACTTCTTTGCCCTCGCGTACCAATTGATAAGCAAATTTTTCAATATAGCTATCTGCGGTCTCTCCTTCCTCAGTGTATACAACCACTAAATTTTCATTTATTTCATAATGTGATTCATTTCCATCAACAAATAATGCATCAAAAACTATCGTTATATCATAATGTTCAAACGCTCCATATTCAGCCATAATATCAATTAGACGATCTCTAGCATAGGATAAATTATCACGTAGTGCAACAAGCTCTGGCCATGAATTTATTACATTATATCCATCAATGATGTAGTGCTCTTTTTTATGCTTTTTCATCTTGTATCTCCTATGAATCTACAATCTCTATTCATTATAAACTACCCTCAATATAAAAGAAAGAGATACTCTTACAGTACCTCTTTCTTTTATATTGGCTTAATCATATTCTCATTTAATTTGACGTTGTTTCATAGATTCATACATTAAAATTGATCCTGCTACCGATGCATTAAGTGAGTTTATTTTCCCCTGCATCGGAATCCTTACGAGAAAATCACACACTTCTTTGGTTAATCTGCCAATTCCTTTACCTTCGCTACCAATGACCAATACTAACGGACCTGTTAAATCCGCTTCATAATAATCTTTATCGCCGTCCATATCTGCCCCGACAACCCACATGCCAAGTTTTTGCAATTCCTTAATCGTTTGCGCGACGTTGCCAATTTTCGCAACGGGTACATATTCTACCGCACCCGCCGAAGTTTTTGCAACTGTAGCCGAAAGTGGACAACTACGACGTTTTGGTATAAGCACACCATGTACTCCTGCTGCGTCAGCAGTCCGAAGAATCGCCCCTAAATTATGTGGGTCTTCTAATTCATCTAATAAAACAATAAAAGGTGGCTGACCAGTAGCCTCCGCTTTTGCTAAAATATCTTCAAGCTCAACATATTCAACAGGTGCAACATACGCCAAAACGCCTTGATGTCTCAAGCCTTTTGCCAAATCATTAATTTTCTTTATATCAACATCTTGAATCAGTATACCTTTTTCTTTTGCCACACCAATAACTTCGCGAATCGAACCCTGTCTATCACCTTTTGCCAACAAAATCTTATTTACCCGTCCACTTTTTATAGCTTCCATCACACTGTTTCTGCCAACAATCATCTCATCTGTCATATTGTTTTCCATAGCCATCTTCCTTTTATTAAAGTTTTGCAAATAACTCCCGAACTTTTCCTGCTTGTCCACAAGACATTCTTCCTTCACGGCAAATACCTTTTACACAAGAAGGTAAAGCTTTTTCATATAATACAGGTGATAAAGCTCTAAGTGCGATCACCTTTTTAATTGCCAATTCACGAATTTCCCATTGTGCATTCATACAAGTTCGATCTGCAAGCATGGAAATATCCGCCCGTGCATTTGTGGAAATCATCAATTTTATTTGATCACAATTTAATAAAAAGCACATTGCTTTATCCATACCATAACGCTTGGCTATATCTAAACGAAAATCTTTAAATTTTCTCGTCAATTCAATAAAGCGCTCTTTAAATTTAGAATTATTAATCGTCTGTGGAATTTTTACTTCACGATTTTCATCTAAGATTACTTTTACAAAATCCTCCCGATAATTCGATGTGATTCTATGGCGTTCTTGTTGATGATACGTCACTAAACTACACATCATCGCAAAACGGACTCTTGCCTGTTCGGCAATGCTGTCATGTCCATATCCCAAAACACGCTCTACTACTCCGCGAGCCTTTGTATCTGCTTCCTCACCCCAGCGTGCAATCACAGCTGACGGCGCGTCTTTCATAGTACTCGTCAACGCACCAAATCCTACTTTTTTATCTAGTTCCCCGCATTGATCGAAAAAAACTAAATTATCCGTCGGTGATAATTTAGCAAACATCTCTGCATAAAAACTTTCCACTAATTCTGAATGTATCTCACGATTATTCTGCTGACAAATTAGCATAAATAAACGCTTTGGAACGAACTTTTGCAAATTTTCAGCGATTTCATGAAATAATGCACCATACTGCACATCATTAAATAAACGAAATAAATCAATTAGCTTATCGCCTGCCATTGCTGTACATACATTTGTTTTTGCCATTAAAGGCAAAATATAGCGTGCATCTTCAATTGGAATTCCATATAAGTAATGCTCAATCTTTGGACGACCTTTAAACTCACCCGCTTTTTTTTCTGACATTTCGCCATATAGAGAAAAAGCCTCTTTTAACAATGATTTCGCTTGAATTTCATCCTCTTTGCTCAACTCCGGCAAGTCATAAGCATCTTCCGTTAATGACACATATCGTTGACTCTGCTGCACATAGGAGTCTTTGCATTCACAAATTAACGTACTTTGCAAGCGATTGATATCCTCATAAATAAACGACAAGTTAATCGTTTTTAATAAACTTCTTAATTCACTTTCGCCGATTCGATTAATTTCATTCATCTCTAAACAAGCTTCTAATTCCTGTAAGCCAGTTGCGGTAAATTGCGTAATTTTCATCACTATCCCCCTAAATTTACACAAATCAAAACAACAAGAGAACGCTGGCTGGCAAAACCAAGGTTCTACCAGCCAACATTATGATCTTCGAAATCATTTTTTTCGTGTTTTTTGCATCATCGCTTTTGCAATAATTTGAAAAGATTTTTCTACAAGGTCATTTAAGCGGTCAAACCTCTCACTTAAATAAAGTGCCCCCAATAATGATTCAAAGCCGGTACTTGCACGATACTCAGCAACTGTCGCACTTTTAGGCACATGGCTTTTTGCGTTACGCCCTCGCTTAAAAAATGTTTGCTCTTCTTCTGTTAATTCTTCAGCAATTCCTTGATAAGCAACTGCCTGCCAAGCTGCCGAAACAATTTTCGCCCCAAAACTATGCAGCACTTGCACCTTGTTCTGTTCATAGGCCAAAAGTTTGCCCCGTACATATAAATTGAAATATGCATCACCAATATATGCTAAAACTAGCGGATGCATAGCTTCTACTTTTATATCGTGATACTTCTGTTTCAATCCACCTGTTTCTTCTTCTTGAAACATCGTATCCACAAGATATTTAAAATGTTCAAATTGCATTATTTTTTCCACCTAACGCCTGTTGGTGAATCTTCTAAGGTCACACCAATTGCATTTAATCCATCGCGAATTTTATCTGCAGTTGCCCAGTCCTTATTTTGACGTGCTTCTTGACGTAACTCAATAATAATCTTCATCAAATCTTCAACCATTTCTTGATCCTCCTCTTGTTTTCCTTCGCGTACATCAATTAAAATTCCCAAGATATCCGCCATATCAAAATAAACATCATGGGCAATGATGAAATCTTCTTTCGCGTGTGTAATTTTCCCTGTTGTTATCGCATTATAATATACATTGATTTCTTTTGCTAAGGCAAACATACTGCTTAGTGCTAATGCAGTATTAAAATCATCATCCATTGCCGCATAGAAATCCGCTTTTGCCTGTTTCGCGGCATCAACTAAAGACTTGCTAATTTCACTTGTTTCTCCTTCTGCATGTTTTTCTAATTCCATACAGTTTTCCATTGCCGTTTTTAGACGGTCAAGGCTGCGCGCTGCTTCGTTTAAGCGTTCATCACTAAAGTCAAGCGGACTACGATAATGTGTAGCAACAATAAAGAAACGTAAAACTTCTGCCGGATATTTTTCCAAAATATCTAATACAGTAAAGAAATTATTTAGCGATTTGCTCATTTTTTCTTCATTAATTGTAATAAAGCCATTATGTAGCCAATATTTTACGAAGCTATCATGATTAGAACAACAAGCCTGTGATTGGGCAATTTCATTTTCATGATGAGGGAAAATCAAATCACTGCCACCACCATGAAAGTCAAACGTTTCCCCTAAATATTTAAGCGACATTGCCGAGCATTCAATATGCCAACCTGGTCTGCCTTTTCCCCAAGGACTTTCCCAAGCCGGTTCACCCGGTTTCGCACTTTTCCATAGAGCAAAATCCATGGGATTTTCTTTACGTTGATCTATATCTACACGTGCACCAGCTTGCATATCTTCTAATTTTCTACCACTTAATTTACCATAACCTTCAAATCTTTCAACACTATAATATACATCACCATCTAATGGATAAGCGTAACCTTTTTCCACTAGAACTTCAATCATATGAATAATCTCATCCATATGCTCAGATACTTTTGGATAAACATCGGCGCGCTCTACATGTAATTGATCCATCACTTTAAAATATGCATCAATGTAACGATTGGAAATGTCTGACCATTTTACCCCTTCTTGATTTGCCGTCCGAATAATCTTATCATCAACATCTGTAAAATTTTGAATATGTTTTACTTTATACCCTGACTTTCTTAAGTAACGTTTAATTACATCCCATGTAACAAAAGGTCTTGCATTTCCTATATGAGGATGATTATACGGTGTTACTCCACATACATAAATACTTGCTTCACCTGCTACTTGTGGTACAAATTCTTCTTTTCGTTTCGTCAATGTATTATATACTCTCAAACTCACTGTTTCTACTCCTTTTCCAAATGCTTAATACGTTCTTCCAGCTGTTGAATGTTACGATGCATACACAACCACATTTCTTCTTCTGGATCTGGTAAATTATTATGTTCCAAATCAATAGATCTCGAATCTTCGTCTATTTTTTTACCATACATTAATACAACTTTCCCTGGAATACCTACTACTGTCGCATACGGTGGTACAGGTTTTAAAACAACAGAACCTGCACCAATTTTTGCATGTTCTCCAACGGTGAAAGATCCCAATACTTTAGCCCCACAGGCTACAACAGCATTGTTTTTAATCGTCGGATGACGCTTTCCTTTTTCTTTACCAGTACCGCCCAAAGTAACGCCTTGATATAGCGTTACATTATCACCAATTTCTGCAGTTTCTCCAATGACAACACCAGAACCATGATCAATGAATAAACCTTTGCCAATCGTTGCTCCTGGATGAATTTCAATTCCTGTTAAAAAGCGAGCAAAATTTGAAATCATTCTCGGCAAAACGACCCAACCACGTACAAATAAATAGTGTGCAATCCGATACAACCAAATCGCATGCAAGCCTTGGTAGCAAAATAACACTTCCCAAACACTCTTTGCCGCAGGATCACGATCAAAAACTACATCAATATCCTCTTTTATACGAGCAAACATCATATTCCTCCTTTAAAAATGAATAAAAAAAGACCGCCATCTCATACAGAGACGGTGGTCCGCGGTTCCACTCTGTTTAGACAAATAAAAATAAATGTCTCACTTACACAATAACGGTTGCTGCCGATTTGACCTACTATCTTCAGCCAAATAACTCCGAGGTGCATTTGGGTGATCGCCCCTTAGCATTGCTTCCAGCTTTGCAACGCCTCTCTGTCAAGATTCGATTCACTTACTCTCCTCATCATTGTTTTTACCTTGTATTCTATGATATACATCATAAAATAATGCTTACTTATCCTCTAACACTCTGCATTGTTTTATCAATGCGTTGAATAACTCTTTCACGACCTAATACTGCAATTAATTGTACTAAATCTGGACCATGCATCTGACCAGTCATTGCAATACGAATTGGCATGAATACTTTTTTCCCGCCCACTTTTAACTCTTTTGTAATCGCTTTTAAAATTGGTTTTACTCCTGTAGCATCTACTATTTCTAAAGCATTCAATTTTTCTTTAAATAATGCAATCACTGCTGGAATTTCTTCATCAAGTAGCATTGCTTTTGCTTCCTCTGCATCTTCACCTTCGATAACAACATCATCATTAAAATAAATGCCTGCATAATCTACGATTTGTGCTGCATAACTTAAATGATCTTGTACAACTGCTACGAACTCTTTAAGTTTCGCTTTTCCCTCATCAGTTAACTCACCTTTAATATATCCAGCTTCAACTAGATGTGGAATTGCTAAATCCGTAATTAACTGTGGATCAGCTTCCTTCATGTAGTGTGCATTAATCCAATTTAATTTATCAATATCAAAAACAGCTGGATTTTTTGCAACTCTATCCATAGAGAATTCTTGAATTAATTCTTCACTTGAGAAAATTTCCTGTTCACTATTTGGTGCCCACCCAAGTAAGGCTAAGAAATTTACAATTGCTTCTGGCAAATATCCAAGTTTACGATATTGTTCAACCGAAGTAGCACCGTGACGCTTACTCATTTTTGTTTTATCTTTACCTAGAATTAAAGAGATGTGCCCAAAGGTCGGAACTTTTAATCCTAAAGCTTCATAAAGCACAACTTGACGAGGCGTATTGGAAAGATGTTCTTCGGCACGAATAACATGTGTAATTTTCATCGATGCATCGTCAATAACTACAGCATAATTATAAACTGGAATTCCATCTGATTTTACGATAACAAAATCACCAACACCATTAGATTCAAAACACATTTTCCCACGAACTAAATCATCGAACACAATCTGCCCGTTTTCCGGTGTTCTAAAACGAATTGTCGGTTTACGCCCTTCAGCAATAAATTTCGCTTTTTGCTCTTCCGTTAAATGGCGACAGCGACCTTGGTAAATCGGCATTTCATTTTTTTCCATCAACGATTTACGTTCCGCTTCTAACTCTTCATCCGTGCAGTAACAATAATATGCTTTACCTTCAGCAATTAATCTATCTGTATATTCTTTATAAATATCAAGGCGTTCTGTTTGGCGATATGGACCATACTCACCACCTACATCTATCCCCTCATCCCAAGTAATACCTAACCACTTTAGTGCTTCTTTGATGTTTTCTTCTGATTCTTTTGTCGATCTTGCGCGATCTGTATCTTCAATACGTAAAATTAATTTCCCATTTTGATATTTTTTTGCCAATAACCAATTAAACAATGCTGATCTTGCTCCACCAATATGAAATGGTCCGGTTGGACTTGGCGCAAACCGTACACGTATTTCTTCTGACATATGTAAAAACCTCCAAAACAATAATATGTATATTCTATCAAATAATATCTATACATGCAAAATAGCTAAGACAAGAAAAACCTTATCCTAGCTATTTTATGCTATTTTTTTCATTAATGCAATTTAAAAACGAAAAAACCTGACTCAATTTCCGGAGTAATGATAACCGTTTTACCATCACTTTGATTTGCCACTGCTGGCTGTGCATAATTTTTTCCGGCAAAAAAAACTGACCAAATCAATTGATTATCATACCAAAGTCGTCCCGATAAATGAGAATCTTCGCCCATTGATAACTCCAGATTTAATCCATTTGCTTGTACACAACTTGCAGCCATCATGAAATAAATTAATATAGTACAAATAAAAGTACGCATCGCAAGTCCTCCCTGCCAAATCATTACTTTTAATATATACCATTAGAAAAAAATTATACAAATAAAATAAATTTATCCGATGGCTAAGATTTAGGCGAAGTGAACACTCCACCTAAATCAAGTCTACTTTATACTTTTTTAATTCCAACAACAGCGTATGAAGCAATTCCTTCTTGCATACCCGCAAAACCTAGCCCTTCTGTTGTCGTCGCTTTTACATTCACACCATCTAAATCAATTTCCAAGACTTCGGAAATATTTTTATTCATTTGTAGAATAAATCCCGCTAATTTTGGTTTTTGTGCAACAATTGTTGCATCGATATTATTTACCATATACCCTTTTTTCATTAATAAATCTTTTACATGTTTTAGTAAAACTAAGCTAGAAATTCCTTTATATTTTTCATCTGTATCGGGGAAATGACGTCCTATGTCGCCAAGTGCAGCGGCACCAAGCAACGCATCCGAAATTGCATGTAATAAAACATCTGCATCCGAATGTCCTAATAACCCTAATGTATGCGGTATTTCTACGCCTCCTAAAATCAATTTACGTCCTTCGACTAATTTATGTACATCATAGCCCATTCCAAATCTAATCATTGATTACTCCTCCGTTTGATAAACGATTCCGCCATAATTAAATCTTCCGGTGTCGTTATTTTTATATTTGTATAATCGCCTTCCACGACTTTGACTTTTCTGCCCATTCGTTCTACTAAGCTAGCATCATCAGTTCCAAGAAAATCATCTTCTTTTGCTTTTTGATAAGCATCCTTCAAAATATCTGCTTGAAACCCTTGCGGTGTCTGAACCGCCCACAGTCCATTACGCTGGGGAGTATCAATAACAATTCCCTTTTCATCAACCACTTTAATCGTGTCCTTAGCTCGGACCGCAGTAATCGTCGCACCATGCTGACGGGTTTCCTCTATGACCTTTTCTATAATTTTAGCTGAAATTATAGGCCTAGCCGCATCATGCACTAAAATAATTTTAGTTCCCGGAGAAACGACTTCAAGCGCATTATCAATTGAGTATTGTCTTTCTAAGCCGCCTGCAACTACCTGCCAAGGTTTCAATCCATCCATTGTCTTTAATAATTCACGTACAACTGTTACCTCTTCTGGCGAAGCAACTACAACCAACTCATCAATCATTTCACACTTTGAAAAAGTATATAGCGTATGATATAAAACTGTTTTTCCCCCTAAAGACAAAAAAATTTTATTTACTTTCATCCCCATGCGTTTGCCTTGACCGGCAGCAGGAAAAATCGCTGTTATCATGATTATTATTTCCCTCATTTTCCGAAATACTTTTTTCTGATATTATAAAAGTTCAACCAAAACAAAAAAAGTCCTACTTTCTTTTACAAAAGTAGAACTTTTTCTTTAGTGAAATTCAAAATTAGGCTCAAGCGCCTTTTTCTACCGCAGTTTTAGGTTTCGCAAAAATCATTCTACCTGCCGCAGTCTGCAACACAGAAGTTACAACTACTTCAATCGTTTCTCCCATGAATTTTTTACCGCCTTCAACAACAATCATCGTACCGTCATCTAGATAGGCAACACCTTGACCAAATTCTTTACCGTCTTTTACTACACAAACAATCATATCCTCACCTGGAATCACAACCGGCTTTACGGCATTTGAAAGCTCATTGATATTCAAGACAGGTACCCCCTGCAATTCTGCAACTTTATTTAAATTATAGTCATTGGTAATGATTTTCCCCTGCACTACTTGTGCTAGTTTAATTAATTTTGAATCAACTTCACTAACATCTTCAAAATCTCGTTCATCAATTTCAACAAACATCTCAAATTCTTTTTGAATTCGATTCAACACATCTAGACCACGTCGGCCTCGATTTCGTTTTAAAAGATCTGCCGAATCGGCAATATGTTGTAACTCCTCTAAAACAAATACCGGGATTAAAAGCGTTCCTTCAATAAAACCACTTTTACAAATATCAGCAATACGTCCATCAATAATTACACTTGTATCTAGAAGCTTATACTTGCTTTTATCGGATTTTTTCTGTTTATCTTTATCTTTTTCTTTATCGCGTTCACGAGGAATCTCTCTTACAAGTCTGGTAAACAAAGCAACCAATCCTGCCATCATACTTGCAATTTCGTCGCGTTTTTGCAATGTAATATGCATTCCTAAATAACCAAGTACAATACTAAAGATAACCGGAACATAATTTCCAACAATCGGAAGAGAAGAAAAAGCAGCACCTAATAAATTAGCAATTATAAGTCCAATAGCCAAACCAATGGCCCCAGTAATTACATCATGAATCGGCATTTTGTTTAATTGTGCTTCTACCCACACAGAAAAGCTGATTAGCTTTTTAATCATCCATGGAGATGAATAAAAACCAAGCGCTCCCCCTAAAATAGCACCAAATAAAACAGATAATATATTAGTTAAGGTCATGCCAAATATGCCCATCTGTGAAAACTCTGCACCGATGAGCAACGTGACAAGCGGACTCGCCATTCTCATCAACATTAAACCAACAATAGCCATTAAAATCGTGATAACAAATCTTAACACTCTATCTAACATAGATTCACCTCCTTTTAACATTATTATACCTAACATATTACAATTCTAACCAAAAATCAATAAAAAAATACGTCAGTCACCTGGCGTATTTTTATCAAGTAAATCATAAACCCATGCCTCAACTGTTGAAGCATCCTTATCACAAGCAAACACCAGCTCACTAACTAATATTTGCTTTGCAGTATCCAATAACCTTCTTTCACCAGTAGATATTTTTTTTGAACGGTCCTGTAATATCAAATTTCTTACAACTTCAGCAACATCGTATATACTGCCACTTTTAATCTTCAATAAATTGGCATTAAACCTACGGTTCCAACTTCCTGTCGTTTGCTCAGGCTCATTTTTAAATACTTCAACAACTTTTTCAACATCTGATGCAGTAATGACTTCACGCAAGCCTATATTTTCAACATTGTCCATTGGAATCATCACTTTCATTCCACCAAAAGGCATCATTAAAATATAATAATTCTTACTCTTGCCCATTACTTCACATTCTTCTATGCCTTCAATAACTCCAGCACCATGCATTGGATATACTACCTTATCACCTACATTAAGCACAGCAGCACCTCCTATATGCTAAAATTATAACATAGAATTATTTATTTGTCAAAATTTATTATTTTAGCACGCAATCATCACATTGTCAATCCAGATAAAAACTTTTTTCTCTTTTATTTATCCAATGTCCATCCCTCTCTTCTCAAAAAATAGCAATTCACGGAAAACAAAAGATTTTGATTCACATCTTTCCAGCTTCCTACCTTTTATCGTTAAAGTTAAAAACAGCTAATTCGTTAAAAATAAGATTTAAATAAAAGCCCTGGACCAAGTCTTCCTTTATTATGAAATTATACATAAAAATAATTTGTCCGGTTAAGCTACAATCAAAAATCCCACCAAATTGAGGTGCGCTATGAAAAAATTTAACATTTACATTTTATGGACACTATGTATCATATTCTGTTTTATTGGAATTTATACATTTTATTATCATATGAATGACAATTTCCCCCTAACGCCTTCACCAGAGATAAAAACAGCTAAACCTTTTGATTATTATCGCATCACCGATGAAACTGGAACCATTGAATTAATGACCGTTTCCGTTCAAGTTTATATCGGTGATGAAGTCCTTGCTGAAGACAACAGCTTATATGAAGTCGTAAAATTAGACGGGAATCATGCATTCGCTAAATTTGTAAAAAAAATACACTTATAACCTTTACCGAAAAGCGATTTCTAATGCTTCGCGGACATTTTCAACTCCATATACTCTTACCAATTTATCTGTAGATAAATTGGTAAGATTCTTTTTGGGTAAAATGATGTGTTTAAATCCCATTTTTACCGCTTCACGTACACGGCTTTCCACTTGTGTAACAGCTCTTACCTCTCCTGCAAGCCCTACTTCACCAAAAATAACAGTTTCATTCATTATTGTATTGTTGCGAAAGCTTGAAGCTAATGCAATCGTAAGTGCCAAGTCAATTGCTGGTTCATCAATTTTAATTCCCCCTGCAACTTTTACATATACATCACAATTTCCCAATAACATTCCTACTCGCTTTTCTAAAACAGCAAGCAATAGCTGGATACGCTTTACATCCACAAAATCAGCCGTACGACGCGGCGGCATATAAGGTGTTTGACTGACTAAGGCCTGTACCTCAACTAATAAAGGTCTTGTTCCCTCAACCGTTGGAATAATCACACTGCCTGGTACATTCGTTGGCGAATCTGACAAAAATAATTTTGATGCATCAGGCACATCTACTAATCCTTCTCCCCGCATTTCAAATAAACCAATTTCATTCGTACTGCCAAATCTATTTTTTACTGCTCTAAGTACTCTAAATTGTGCGTTTCTCTCACCCTCGAAATAAAGAACTGTATCCACAATATGCTCTAAAACTCGCGGACCTGCTAAAACACCATCTTTCGTAACATGCCCGACTACAAAGACAGCAATTGAATTTAATTTTGCAATTCTTAGTAGTTCCACAGCACTTTCACGCACTTGGCTTACACTGCCTGGTGCACTTTGAATTTCTGGTTTAAAAACGGTCTGAATCGAATCAATAACAAGCAGTTCAGGATTCACCTCTAAAACCTGTTTTGCAATCATTTCTAAATTCGTTTCACTAAGTACAAGTAAATCTTTTTCTATTGCATCTAATCGATCTGCCCGCATACGTACTTGACGAGTACTTTCTTCCCCCGTAACATAAAGTACTTTACCTTGTTTTTTCGCAACATTTGCACAAACTTTTAATGTTAAACTCGACTTTCCTACTCCTGGATCCCCAACCACAAGTACCATAGAGCCCGGAATAACACCACCACCCAAAACTCTATCCAGTTCCATAGATCCCGTATGAAATCTTGGCATATCCTCCGTAGTGACTTCGTCAATTGCAATAGGCGAACTCCCTGTCGAAAGCCCCAAACTAAGTCCCCCTTGTCGTTCAGGCTGAATCCTTTCCTCAACTAATGTATTCCATTCACCACAGCCAGGACATTTACCTAACCATTTTGTTGCATTATATCCACATTCTTGGCAAACATAAGCTGTCTTTTTTTTCGCCATCAAAATTCCTCATTTCACTTTTGCAATCTATACAATACTTCTCAAAAATAAAATTAAATCCTCTTTTCTCCTAAAGACAAGCTTCATTTCTTTTAGTATAATAAATAAAAAAGGAGGATTTATCAATGAAAAAAAGTATTGCTCAAATTTCTATTATCTTTACGATTTTTACTTTATGTTTAACAATTGTTCCTCAAACGTCTTTTGCTGCAGAAGTACGTAATGAACAATATGCGACTGGTGTCTATTCATTAGCTTTTCCTCAACTTGTAAACAACGATAATCTACAAGTTCAAGATAAAATTAATCATGACATTCAATTATTTTTAATGAAGTTTATGCAGCCGGATGGAAAAGTCAAACCAGAAGAAGCTAAATTAACTTATGAAGTTCACTACTTATCCAATGACTTGTTTAGTATTGAGTTTACAGCTTATACCTTCTGGGGTGGAGCTCATGGGCAAACGATTTCCACATCTTTTAATTATGATTTGAAAACAGGCGAAGAATTAAAATTGACTCAGATGTTCGACTATAAACCATCTGAAATTAACAAAGCAATTTTTGCTCACTGTGAAAAAAATTCTATTCCTCTTTATAACGATTTTAAAGGAATTACACAGTATCCAAGTAATTTTTACTTAACAAGTCCAACCACACCAGTTTTAGTTTTCCAACAATATGATATTGCACCTTATTCCAGCGGTATTATTAAAGTAGAATTAAAATAAAAATTAATCTACGCCCTGATTTCACCTGGAAATACATTCTTTGTGAAACAAATTAATCTATCCTTTAACATTATAAATTAAATAGCTAATAAAAATAGATTGTACAAATAAAATTTGTACAATCTATTTTTATATCACCAGAAAATTTATTTTTGCAAAAGCAATTCAGCAGCTGAACCTGCAATAATTTTCACCGCTAATCCAAGTGACCTTTCATCAAAATCAAAATATGAATCATGGTGTCCTGCCGCTAAATCTGCACCTACCATCATATAGGCAGCCTGTCCACCATTTTCTTGTACACGTTCCATGAAGTAAGAAAAATCTTCACTAGCGCCAAAATCACTATGCGGAATAATTTCATTAAATATATCTAAGCGCTGTGCAACAGTAGTTATCTTATCCGCTAAATTCTTTGTGTTATTTCCGCCTGCGGCACCACCCATTTCAGTAATTCTTACCTTTACCTCATACATTTGAGCCGCAGCTTCAATAATCCGCTTTGCCTCTTTGGACATATATTCATTAATAGTACTTGTCGCACCACGAGTTTCTAGCTTTAAAATTGCATTTGCCGGAATGACATTGCGTCCACTTCCTGCATTCAAAACTCCAACATTAATTCGTGAAGTTCCATCACTATGACGTGATATAGCATGAAGATTTAAAGCTGCTGTAGCTGCTGCTAATAACGCATTACGCCCTACTTCCGGAGCCGCACCAGCATGAGCCGGAACCCCAGTAAATTCCGCATCAAATTTGCTAGTCGCTAGAAATCCAGTTACATTACAAGCAATTTGTCCCGTCTTATTCGCCTTAAATCCAAAATGTGCACCTAACATATAATCAATATTATCTGCTAAACCGCTCTCAACCATAGCCTTTGCTCCACGTACACCTTCTTCAGCTGGTTGAAAAAATAATTTTACCGTACCTGCTAATTCATCCTTCATTTGCATCAAAATTTCTGCTACTGCCAATCCAACTGAAGTATGTCCATCATGTCCACAGGCATGCATAGCATTCGCATTTACAGATGCAAATCCGCATTTATTGGGGCGATGATTCGCTTCTGTTGTTTCATTAGCATCATTAGCATCCATATCAAAACGTAGACCAAGTACTGGACCTGGTTTACTAAACTTGTAGCTTGCAACAACTCCAGTTTTTCCGCCTATCATTTTCTTTACTAAATCCGGATCTGCCCCCTGTGAAATTGCTCTTTTCATTTGGTCTTCTAGTATTATTTCTGATGGTACGCCCATCATTTTACTCTCTACAATAACTTCTTCGCCAAATTGAACATCATAGCCAAGCTGCTGCAATGTTTTTATAACAATTGATGCTGTACGAAATTCTGTCCAAGCAGTTTCAGGATATTTATGTAAATCACGTCTTCTTGCAACAATTGCCCCCTGTAATTTATCTGCTAAGTTTATAATTTTTTTATCAACCGCATCCATTTTCGCCTTATTCCCTTCTTTTATTATTTAAATACAAATTACATAGCTAAAACAAGCATTCCTGCAATCATTGCAAAAACAATTGGTAATCCATTACGTTTTGTAACTTCCATTGGATTTACGCCAGCAATACCTGCTACGATAATTGTCGCACCAGCAATTGGAGAAATTGTACGCCCTAACGTACCTCCCAAAGTAGACATACTTCCCATTTGCAATGAAGTCATACCAAAGTCTACCGCGTGAGGTGTTACTGCTTCATTAAAGGCAAACGTTGCAGCATCCCCTGAACCTGTAATAAAGCCTAATAAAAATGGTCCCATAGCTGCGCAAATTTTTACAATTGCAGGATTATCAATCATTGCAGAAATAAAAGTTTTTACCAATCCCATCGATGTTAATCCAGATACAAATACCCCTGCTGCAATAATAATACCTAAAATATCTGCATAAGCTTTTCCCATCCCGTCAAAAAAGGCATTCGTTAAATTTACAGGATTCGTACGTGTTGCTAATAAAGCTAATATAGATCCAATAATCATTGCTGCCGGAACATCCATTTTAAACGCTGGTACCACTCCAGATGAACCGAGAATCAAAATCAAAATAGGGAGAATTGGCATACATGCGTATAATACATTTACTTTAAATGAACCTTCAATCTCAAGACCTTCTGCTGTATATCCCTTATGCTCTTTTCTATAATAGGCAATCAACGTAATTAGTACCGCTGCTACAATAAGGGACGTAATATTCGCTTTATATTGAAATGCAATAACATCCATTACATCCACCCCTGCAATTTTAGCAACAAAAGGATTATGGGCTAATCCAGGATTAAGCATACTTCCATATGTGCCACACTTTACAGCAGCTGCTGCCATCGCTGGATGAATTCCTGCCCCCATCATTAATGGAACAAAAATTGCACCTGCTGCAGCTGCTGTTCCTGCTGCGCTAGGTAAAGCAATATTGATAGCAAAAGTTCCTAAAACAACACCTGGAATTAATAATGGACGAAATTTAGAAAGTCCATTTGCCATTAAATTGATTAAATGTTTATCACATTTTGTATAGCGCATCACCATTGCAAACCCCATAACGGAACAAACAGCTTGTATCAATCCACTATTCGTCATACTCTTTGAAAAAGCAGCAAACGCTTCCATTGGAGTTCCAGCTACAGAAGCCATAATAATGCCAGATGCCAATAATACCAAACGTGCATCATAACGTTTCACCAAAAAATAAATTGTAACTAAAACCATAACTATTCCGGCCCAAATCATCATAAACATTCCTCCTGCATATAACTAGATTAATTATAAATACATGCAATTTCTAGATTATAATATTTATCCCCCTTCTTTAATTGTGATTTTCTTTTCATTTCCTATATAAAAAAAACAAAGACAACTCCAACTATTTTAAGAAGGAATAGCGTCTTTGCTACTATACTTTATCATTATAACAAAACCAAATCACAAAATCTATTGATTTTGTATACAAAATTATATATTCTTTTTTGTTATTAATTCTAAAATATATTTAATAATGAAGAATTTAAGCTAAAAATAAAAAGTTGGAGCATTGCTCCAACTTTTTATTTTCTTCCAAAATGTAGTTTTTCATTTTGGCTTTCTACTATTAAAGAATCACCTTTAGTAATTTCACCTTTTAATAATAGTTCGGCAATTTCATCTTCGACTAATTTTTGAATTGCTCGCTTTAATGGACGTGCGCCATAAGTAAAGTCACTACCTTCTCTAATGATCACATCTTTTGCCTCCGCTGTGACTTCCATCTCAATCTGCATTTCTTTTAATCGTTTATTTACGTCCTTGAGCATAATATCGATAATTTGTACAAGTTCTTCTTTGCCTAATGCCTTAAATACGATCAATTCATCGATACGATTAATAAATTCCGGTCGGAATATGCGTTTTACTTCATCTAGCACTAACTTCTTCGCCGCCATATCGTCACGTTCTTTATCAATGCCAACATTAAATCCAACCGCTTTGCCTTCTTGTTTTAAGTGTTTTGCTCCAACATTAGAAGTCATGATAATTACAGTATTCTTAAAATCGACGGTTCTACCTTGGCTATCCGTTAACCGTCCATCTTCCAATACTTGCAATAATATGTTGAATACATCATAATGCGCTTTTTCAATTTCATCTAATAAAATTACAGCATATGGTTTACGACGTACTGCATCGGTTAACTGTCCGCCCTCTTCAAAACCAACATAACCCGGCGGTGCACCAATTAACCGAGATACGGTATGCTTTTCCATGTATTCAGACATATCGAAACGAATCATCGCATTTTCATCACCAAATAAACTTTCAGCAAGCGCTCTCGCAAGTTCTGTCTTTCCTACGCCAGTTGGTCCTAAAAATAAGAAGGAACCAATTGGACGTTTCACTTCTTTTAGCCCAGCTCTTGCACGACGTACTGCTTTTGCTACAGCTTCAACAGCATCATCTTGACCAATCACACGCGCATGAAGAATCTTTTCTAAATTTAATAATCGTTCTGATTCTTCGGCGGCTAATTGTTTTACTGGAATTCCCGTCCACGCTGCGACAACATCAGCGATATCATTTGCCGCAACGACAATACGTGTACTTTCACGTTCATTCCATTGCTTTTGTTTAATTGACAAAGCATCCTTAACTTGTAATTCAGAGTCACGAATTTTTGCTGCTGCTTCATAATCCTGTGAAGTAATTGCCGCTTCTTTTTCCAGTCTAAGACGTTCTAACTCTTTTTCTAATGATTTTATATCTACTGGGTGAGAAGAAGCCTTTAATCTTACCCTTGAAGATGCTTCATCCATTAAATCAATTGCTTTATCTGGCAAGAACCGATCAGAAATATAACGGTGCGATAATTTTACAGCAGCTTCAATTGCTTCATCTGTAATCTTTGCCCGATGAAAAGCTTCATATTTATCGCGAATCCCTTCTAATATTTTAATTGCCGCCTCGACAGTAGGCTCACCAACAAAAATTGTTTGAAACCTTCTCTCTAAAGCAGAATCTTTTTCTATATATTTTTTGTACTCATTTAATGTCGTTGCACCAATCGCTTGCAATTCCCCACGCGCCAATGCTGGTTTTAAAATATTTGCCGCATCAATTGAACCTTCTGCAGCTCCAGCACCAATTAATGTATGCAATTCATCAATAAATAAAATAACATCGCCAGCAGCTCTTACTTCATCAATAATCTTACGCAATCTTTCTTCAAATTCCCCTCGATACTTTGCCCCCGCAAGCACTGTTGCAATATTAAGTGACATTACACGCTTACCTGTCAAGACTTCTGGTACAGCTCCCATCACAATTCTTTGTGCAAGCCCTTCGGCTACTGCGGTTTTTCCTACTCCTGGCTCACCAATCAATACTGGATTATTCTTCGTTCTACGGCTTAAAATCTGAATCACACGTTCAATTTCAACTTCACGACCAATAACCGGATCAAGTTTTCCTTCCTCTACTAACGCATTCAAATTACGGCTATAACTATCTAAAGTAGGTGTCATCGTATTACCGGATTTTCCTTTACCTCGTGGTTTTTCGCCACCACTCGGACTCTGCCCGCCGATACTACTTCCAATCATTTCCAATACAACTTGGCGAACTTTGGACAGATCAGCTCCCATTGACTGCAATACCTTGGCCGCAATCCCTTCATTTTCACGTAACAGACCCAATAAAATATGTTCTGTACCAATATAATTATGTCCCAGGTCTTGTGCTTCCGCTAGAGCTAATTCCATTACACGTTTTGCACGCGGAGTGTAATAAAGCTCATTTGCATTCCCTTGTCCTGTACCGACACCCATCACGATTTTCTCACGAAGTGTATTCAAATCCACTTGCATGAGTTGCAATGCTTTGGCGGCAACGCCTTCCCCCTCATGTACTAATCCCAACAATAAATGTTCTGTACCAATATAATTATGTCCTAATTCTTGCGCTTCATATTGCGCCAATTTCAATACTTTCACAGCTCTTTCTGTAAATCTACCTTGCATTTTTTTCACCCCAACTTAGCAATTAAGCATTTGTTAAACTACTCAACACAGCGCGAATCACGCTTGCACGTTCACGATTAATTTCACTTTGTGATAAGTTTGCATGTTCTTTTTTGTTTTGTAAAAAATTAGGTCGCGTAGACACCAATAATTCATTGAAAACTTCAGCCGGTACATTTTGTATAATTCCCAAATCAATTCCCATACGAATTTCACTTAAAAGTCCTAAAGCTTCACTTGCAGCCATACTACGCGCATATTTTAATATACCAAAAGAACGCCAAACTTTATCGCTCATACTATCTGGCGATTGAGAATATAGTGCTTTTCGTGCCGCCCGTTCGTGCGTTAAAATTTCCATAACAGCACTTGATAAATTTTCAATAATTTCTTTTTCACTAAATCCCATCGTCAATTGATTTGAAATTTGAAAAATATTTCCGATGACATCGGTGCCTTCTCCGTATAATCCACGCACTGCCAATCCTAATTGTGTAGATGCATTGATAATTTTATTGATTTGCCTTGTAAAAACTAGACCTGGCAAGTGCATCATTACCGAAGCACGAATCCCCGTGCCCAAATTTGTCGGACAAGAAGTTAAATAGCCGATTTGCTCATTAAACGCCAAATCCAATTTGCTTTCAATAACATCATCAATCTGAGTTGCTAATCTAAACGGTTCAACTAAATCAAAACCAGATACCATACATTGGATTCTCAAATGATCTTCTTCATTCACCATGAGACTGACCTTTGTATCCTCACTAAGTAGTAATGCCCGATTTTCTGGATTCTCAACGTGGTTATTGCTAATCAAATGCTTTTCAATTAATACATTGCGCTCTAAAGAAGTCAATTGATCTAGTTCAATGAAATCACACGCCTTTCCTGTTACCGTTTCAATATCCGATAATAGTTCTACAACCTTTCTTTCAACCGCAGCCAACTGCGCAATATCGGCGCGATTTGGAAAAGGAATACGAACGAGATTTCTCGCCAAGCGAACGCGGCTTGATAATACAATGTCACTTTCGTTTCCGCTGCCGTCCATCCATGAACTGTTTGGCATTAATAGTAACTCTTTATTCATATTCTCACCCCACTTCACTAGATAATTCCTTTTCTAATGCTTTAATCTCATCGCGCAGCTTAGCTGCTTCTTCATACTCTTCATTTACTACGTAATTTGATAAAACTTTGCGCATTTTTGTAATCCGTTGCCGCAATTCTATTTGTCCACCAGATCGTTTTGGAATTTTTCCTGTATGCGAACTATCCCCATGCAATCGACGCAATAACGGTTCTAATTTTTTTGCAAAAGTTTCATAACAAACACTGCAACCAATCTTCCCATTTCGGCTAAAATCCCGATATGTCATATGACAATTCGGGCATTCCTCGACTCTAGGCTGCGCTTGTGGTGTATCAGGTAAACTTTTATTAAACATTCCCGCTAAAAAATCATTCACCGAGAAATTTTGATTTACATTAAAAATAAAATCACCATATTTTTTTGCACATTCCTCACATAAATGCTTATCTATTTTACTCGCATTTACATTACTCACTTGCGTTAAACGAATACACGCTTGATTTTTCTTACAATCATCACATAGCATGTTAAATCCTCTCCCTTACGAAAAATCAGCCAAAGTCAAAAAGATTACTTGCAATGCTTTTTTTCGTTCTTCTAAATTAGGCTGTTCAAAAGCCAACGTAGTAAATTGCATAACCAATGCAGCTTCACGATTACTAATTAAACGATTTTTCAATAAATAGTGAACAATAGATTTTACCTTCTCAAAAGGTATGTCTTCATCTATTTCTTGCAAAATATCCCGATAAATCATTTTTTGGATAGGTACACGTGTGATACGAATAAATCCCCCTAATCCTCTTCGAGATTCTACAGTAAAACCCCGTTCAAGTGTAAATCGCGTATTTAAAACATAACTAATTTGAGAAGGTGCACATTCAATTTCATCAGCAATATCCGTTCTCCTCAGTTCAACCTTCCTACTATCTTCAGCGGCTAATTTACGCAAAATATATTCTTCTATTAAATCCGCAATATTACTCAATTTTATCACCTGCTGTTTTCATTCTGACTTTTTGACCTTTAAGTATATTATATTTTACTACAGATTGATTCGCAACAGTAAAATCAAAACTTAGTCTGTCTTATTTACAATAAATTTATCCGATGGCTAAGCTTTAGATGGATCCTAGTCGCATTTTATTATAAAAAAAGAACTATGCATTATTTTTCCTAAAGCATAGTTCTAACAATTAATTTTACATATTTATTGATTTTCTTTTACTTGGTCCAAATGCAGGTATCTTCAACAAGACGAATTTTCCAATGAGATAGCATAACGTTAGCGATACCACACATACAATTGCATATTTTACAAATGCATTTGTATCCGTTGGTCGTACTGCCCAGTTCATTTCTTGGACAATCGTTTGATGTACGTAATATATTGGATAAGAAGTTGCAGATAAAGTCGCCCACATTGGTGTTGTATAATCAAAAGTAACTTTAAACAATGAAAGCAAGCCAAAAACGGAAGCTAAGCAAAAAAATGAATGTAATGTTGCATTAAGCACTAAGTAATCTGCAGGAGATAATTGAAAAATTGCTTGCGTTAATAATTTATGCGTGGTGTATACAATTGACATAAGGATAAACGCAGGAATCCAAAACTTTGCACATGGTGAATACCCCGTTTGCGTAAACCATTGTTTTCTATATGCATAAATGCCTAACGCAAAATAAATCAAATACAAAGGTACACGAGTTGGTTGCAATACCAGTAAATATAGCGGATGTATCCAAGCACCATCACTACAAATTGAATTCACCACGCCAACACCAATCGCTCCGAGAATACCCAAACCAAAAATAAATCTTCCAGACGGTTTTGAAGCTGTTTTCTGCTCTTTTAACTCCGGATAAATGATACATACAATTGTCATTAATAAATATAATGCCATCAATGCACCTAGATACCAATAATGTGATTGCTGATACGCCACACCCCAGAATAAGTTTTGATAAAAATCCCAAAAGCTCATCGGAATATCACGACTTGCAAGCATCAAATAAGCAGTATGCGGAGCAAGTACCATCGCACCAAAAATCCAAGGGAAGCCAATCCGCTTCCATTTATCCTTCCAAAAAGTAGCTTGGCTGCGTTTTGCAAATGATTTAATACCAAAATAACCCGAAATAAAAAACATTACCGGCATAATAAAAATATCTGCCCAAATAACAAAAATATCTGCCGACAGCACGCGCTTCGTATCCACAACATACCACCACTCTGGTGCATAAATCATGTAAGCTAATGCCGCATGAAAAACCACGACTAAAAGAATAATTGCTGACCGTAAATTATCAAGGAAAAAAATTCGATTTTGATTCATAAATACGCCTCCTTTGACTTTTGATTTTATTCAATCTTATTATAAACCGTCCAGACGGTACAGTAAATAGTTAAAATAAAAAAAGAAATAAAATTTCTTTTTTTAATGACTGATTATATGTTATAACGTGGCAATAAATAACTCTTTCTCCACGATCCTTGCCAAGCCTCACGTTCATCCGTTAAATCTAACATAGTCTTTTCCAGTTTTTCTCTCATTTCTGGGTTTATTGCTGACTGACCTAATGCTTCATGAAATTGCAGACCATCTGCTGCCAAACGAAGAATCGTTGCCATCAGTGGATTTATTTTATCCGACTCACTACATTTTTGCATATATTTTTGTTTTTCTTGATACATCGTTCTATCTTCATTTTGCAGTGCTGCCAAAGTCAACAGTACCGTAGAATAATCATTGTCTTGTGCTTGCGTCTCAAAGGATTCTTTAATATAAGCTCTCGTCCATTTTCCGCCATTGCTTAAATTTACATCCTTTGCTTCTGCAACTCGTGTTTGAATATTATCCAGATACTGATTGAGCAAATATTCATTCATACATTTAATCAGTGTATCTTTATTTGGATAATGATAGAGCAAGCCACCTTTACTGATTCCAGCTTCTTTCGCCGCCGATTCCAGAGTAAGCGCAGTAGCGCCTTCCCTTTTTACAATTAAAGCCGCCGCATGTAAAATCTTTACTTTCGTCTCATTCAGTTCGGCACTATGTTTACTCATTGTATCTCCTTTACACGAACACTTCTTATATTAACAAATCAAATATAATTTATTAAATTCTATTTACCATTATACCACAAGAAAAATAAAAGTAGTTTCAAAATGTTATAGAAAAATACGTCTCTATTGTTTTACTTTACAATAAGAGACGTATTTTTTTATTTTATTATATCTTTTACTGCATGTATAATATCAATCTCTTGCAAATGATAATTTGTAAGTAAATCTTCCGGACTGCCAGAACAGCCGAATTTATCTTTAACACCTACATACCGCATTTGTGTTGGCTGATACTCAGATAGAGCTTCACTTACCGCTGATCCCAAACCTCCTATAACCGTATGCTCTTCTGCCGTAACTATTTTTCCCGTTCTTTTTGCAACTTCAATCAATAACTCTTTATCAATCGGCTTAATACTTGGCATATTCACTACCATAGCTTCAATCCCATCTGCCGCCAATTGCTTTCCTGCTTCTATCGCTTTTACTACCATAATTCCCGTAGCGATAATCGCTACATCATTTCCTTGTTTTAATATTTCTCCTTTACCTATTTTAAAAGTATATTCTTTATCATGAACTGTTCCTGTTGCAACACGGCTTATTCTTAAATACACAGGACCTTTATGTTCAATAGCCGCGAAAATTGCCGCCCTGGTCTCAACTTCATCAGATGGGCAAAGTACCGTCATATTCGGCAAACTACGCATGATTGCCAAATCCTCAATAGCTTGATGCGTTCCGCCATCATATCCAACAGTAACCCCAGAATGGGTCCCCACTAGCTTTACATTTAAATTTGCATAACATACAGTATTGCGAATTTGATCAAATGCTCTTCCTGTAACAAATACTGAAAAACTTGTTGCAATTGGAATCATCCCTCCGGCTGCAAGACCTGCCGCCATTCCAACCATATCCTGCTCTGCAATGCCTACATCAATATATCGCTCTGGACAAACTTTAGCAAAACTATCTGCTTTTGTCGCTTTTCCTAAATCTGCATCTAGTACAACAATTCTATCATCATCTTTTAATTCTTGTAATGTCCTCCCAAAAATTTCTCTTAACGCTAAACTCATTTTCTATCTCCTCCTAACTCAACTAATGCTAAATTGCATTCCGCTTCATTAGGCGTGGTTCCATGCCATTTAAGCACATTTTCCATAAAAGATATCCCCTTACCTTTTACTGTTTTGGCAACGATAACTGTGGGTTTATCCATACATTCCTTTGCTGTATCAATTGCCTTACTAATCGCTAAGAGATCATGTCCATCGATTTCAATTACATTCCAGCCAAAAGTTTTAAACTTATCTCCAATCGGTGCGATATTTATTACATCTTCATTTCTTCCATTAATCTGCAATCCATTATAGTCAACAATAGCGGTTAAGTTATCCAATTTATAATGTGCAGCAGTCATTACTGCCTCCCAAATTTGCCCTTCTTGCAGTTCACCATCACCTAAAATTACATACGTATGATGTTTCTCTTTTTTTAATTTTGCTGCCATTGCCATCCCATTCGCAATTGATAATCCCTGTCCTAAAGAGCCAGATGACATATCAACTCCCGGTGTCGATTTTAAATCTGGATGACCTTGCAGTCGTGATTTATACTGTCTTAATGTGCCTAGTTCAGAAACTGGGAAAAAACCACGTTCAGCTAATATAGCATATAAAGCTGGTGCTCCGTGCCCCTTAGATAAAATAAATCTATCGCGATCATCTAATTGCGGATGCCTTGGATCAATGTGCATTTTTACAAAATACAAAATTATTAAGATTTCTACTAAAGATAATGCCCCTCCTGGATGCCCCGTTTTAGCAGTTTTCAACATTTCAATGATATCAATCCGAACTTTTTTTGCTAGCCTCTGTAATTTTTCTAAGTCCACGTTTTCTTCACCTCATCTAAAAATAAGACTCTCCCTTATGAGAATGAGAAGAGCAGATAATTTATCTAAAGAGTTGTAGTACATTACCTAACAAGATACCAACTACACCAAAGTCAGCATCACTAAACGTTGTATTTGCAAAACCTAAATCTCCAAGTACCGGCATCAATAATACAGGTAGGAACGTAATCAATAAACCTTGCACAAAAGCCCCACTGATTGCGCCTTTCAATCCACCAGTAGCGTTACCAAATACACCAGCCGTTGCCCCGCAGAAAAAATGTGGTACCACACCCGGTAAAATAATTGGCAAACCTGGAATAGATCTATCAATCATAAGTAAAACTAACATTCCTACCACGCCACCAACGAAACTTGATAAGAAACCAATCAACACAGCATTAGGCGCATATGGATATACAACTGGGCAATCTATTGCAGGTTTAGCATCAGGAACTAAAGTAGTTGCAATCCCACTAAAAGCCGGAATAATTTCTGCCAAAACAAGTCTCACCCCTGCTAAAATGATATATACACCACCGGCGAATGTAATCGCTTGTAAAATTGAAAAAACAATAAAATGCTGCCCGCCACTTAACTCTTTTTCAACATAAGCCGGGCCTGAAGCGAATGCCACAATTAAATATAAGACAAGCATAACTAAAGAAACTGCTAAAGATGAATCACGTAAAAAACTTAACCCTTGTGGAAAATTAATATCCTCTGTAGTTTTTTCTTTATTTCCAACAAGTGAACCAATCCAAGCAGATAACACATAACCTACCGTACTGAAATGACCAAATGCAACATCGTCGCCTCCAGTTATTTTACGCATTGTCGGTTGTGCAATCGCCGGGAAAAATGCCATGATAAAACCTAATAATAGCGAACCAATAATTACAAGCAAAACTCCCTCTACTCCACCTACGACAAGAATAGATGCGATCATACAAGCCATATAAAGCGTATGATGCCCCGTTAAAAAGATATATTTTAGCGACGTAAATCTAGCAATTAAAATATTAACAACCATACCAAATGCCATAATAAGTGCAGTTTGCGTACCATATGTTTTTAATGCCATCGCTACAATTGCTTCATTATGAGGCACTACCCCATTTATATTAAACCCTTCTTGAAACATTGCCCCAAAACTTGATAAAGCATCAACAACAATTCCAGCACCACCACCAAGAATTAAAAATCCAAGAATTGTCTTGACTGTTCCTTTAATGATATCTGCTCCACTCTTTTTTAAAGCAATTAAACCTATCATGGAAATTAGACCAACTAAAATTGCCGGAACACTTAAAATATCCAAAATAAATTGCAACATATTCTTTCCCCCATCTCTTATTCTATTTCATGCTTTTCCTTTTCTTTTACTCGAATGCTTGGGCGATTTTTTCTTTTAATTCATTTTTATCGATCATGCTATTTAATGAAATTACTTTACCGCCCAGAGAAGTTAATTGTGATGCAATATCACGCGTTCCGACATAAATATCAGCCTTAATTCCTGCTGCTGACGATAAATCTGAATGCTCGACTGTAGCTTCCAAACCAAGTTCTTTTAATACCTTTTTGATATTCATTTCAATCATAAAACTACTTCCCAACCCACTGCCACAACACACTAAAATCTTCATTTCATATCCTCCTCACAAAGTAAAATTTGTTTTAACTTCATCTACCTTATCTATAGACTTAGTCGCGCTTAACTTCATTTATTCTTAGAACGCCTTAGTCCTTTGATAAGATAAATTCATTTGTATTTTTTTATTATGGACTCAACTTCACTAACGGTCTGCGCCTGCATGATGTTTTTTACATCAGCTTCATTAGATAATAGTTCCATTAGAGACTCTAAAAGTTTTAAATGTTCTTGACCGTTCGTTGTTGCCAATGTAATAATCAGTTTTACCGGATCATTCGTTTCATTGCCAAAAACAATTGCATTTTTTAAAGTAATTAGACTTAATGAGATTTCTTTTGCCCCATCTTCTGGTCTAGCATGCGCAAGCATAATTTGTGGAGCAACTACCATATAAGGACCAATTGTCATATGATTTTTTATAATGGCTTCTTCATAGCTTGATTCTATATATCCTTTTTTTAGAAGTAACTCGCATCCTTCTTTTACTGCTCCCTTCCAATCTTTACAATCTACATTCACTCTTATTGAATCAATTCCTAAAAATCCGGTCAACATAATTATTACCCCATTTTACTCTGATTTTCGTCTTCTCCTATAAATTTCATACAGGTCAAAATAGTCATGATAATAATATCAATTATTTCCATATTTATCTGTTTTAATTCATAAATAGAAACCGTTTCTGCAACTCTCTTCTATTAATCACAATTGAAACTCGCTCCTTTTATTCAAGACCTTTTTAGAGTTATACTTTTATTACTTTCCTTTTACTGAACAAGTTTTGTAATTGTCATATTATTCTTTCTATTTTTTCTCTTATAAAAGGAATAGAGCTACTGACTCTTAATCAGTAGCTCTATTCCTTATCAATTCAATCATTCTTTTCGTACTATACTGGACAACGACCATATACGTCACAATAAGTCCGATGCCTATATCTTCACTTATCGTGCAACCGTCTGGCAAATTGTATATAATGTTTCGTCAATAGACTTTTTCATCATGAGCCCTTCGTTTATGTTATAGTCCGTCAACGCATTACCTTTCATCGCTACGAGCCGATTTCCCCGTCCCGCGCGTAAAAGTTCAACTGCAAAATACCCCATCCGCGTTGCTACGACTCGATCCCTTACCGTCGGTGCTCCGCCGCGCTGGATGTGACCAAGGACCGTTACGCGCGTACTAATCCCCGTTTCTTTTTCTATTATTTCAGCAACATCCTGGACTTTATCTCTGCATCCTTCCGCCATGATAATGATATGATGTGTCCGCCCCTTTTTTTGTCCCTCTGTAATATTGCGGCAAATTTCGTTCTTTATATCGTATTCTTTTTCCGGCACCAATATTGCGCTCGCCCCGGCTGCAATTCCAACTTCAAGCGCCAAATGACCTGCCTTTCTCCCCATGACTTCAATCAAGCTGCATTTTTCATGGCTCTGCGCCGTATCACGCAGCCGATCAATCGCTTCCATTCCGATATTGCAGGCTGTGTCATAGCCAATCGTGTATTCCGTACATACGATATCATTATCAATTGTTCCCGGAATCCCAACAGTCGGCAATCCCATTGCACTAAGTTTTTCTGCCCCGCGGAAAGAGCCATCACCCCCGATAACGACTATTCCTTCAATTCCATGCTTCTTTGCCATTTCAAAGGCTTTCTTTTGACCTGCTTCTTCCATGAATTCCATGCAGCGAGCTGTATAAAGAAACGTTCCGCCACGCTGTATCATATCACCGACAGCACCTGCATCCAACGCAATAAAATCTCCATGAATCAGCCCGTTATAACCGCGTTTTATTCCTATGACTTCCATATCAAAACCAATTGCGGTACGAACCGCCGCACGAACCGCTGCATTCATCCCAGGAGCATCTCCGCCACTGGTCAGTATCCCAATCTTTCGAATCGTTTTTTTATCCATTTTCTCACCGCCATTTATCCGATGACTAACGGAGTCTACTAAAAGACTAGGCAATTCACACAAATTCTTCTGCTCACACTATGTTCGCAAGAATTTTGTTCATCGCTTATAATCCCCGCCTCTTCATACGGAAGTAAAGACCTCGTAAGCCCCTTGATTACGTGTCTGCTTTTAATGGGAGTTAAAACTCCTACCAAAACAGCCTTGTTTATAAGCTAAGTTCGCTTTGCAAAATCATATTTGCTTTCTATTTTTATCATGTACCTTTTTCATAATTTTTACAACATTTTCTATCGTAAATCCATACTTTTTAAACAATATCTCTGGCGGAGCTGATGCACCGAACCCCTGCATCGTAACGTTTGCTCCATCAATTCCCGTGTATTTGCCCCATCCAAAATCAGTTCCGGTTTCAATTGCCACCCTGCTTCGAATTCCTCGGGGAAGGATTTTTTCTTTGTAAACTTCGTCCTGCTGTTCGAACAACTCCATACATGGCATACTCACAACGCGCACATCTATATTTTCCTTTTCCAATTCCGCTTTTGCCGCCATTGCCAACGACACTTCCGATCCGCTGGCGATTAATATTCCATCGGCCTGCTCTTTTTTTGCATCAGCTATAATATACGCACCTTTCAATGCTTCTTGACTACTGTCGGCAAGCTGTGGCAAATTCTGCCGGGTAAGTACCAATGCCGTCGGCGTCTTCTTACTCGTCACTGCCAAATACCACCCCACGGCTGTTTCTGTTGCATCTGCCGGTCGAAATACTTGGAAATTCGGCATAGCCCTCAGCATTGCCAGTTGTTCGATTGGTTCATGAGTTGCTCCATCTTCACCGACTCCAATGCTGTCATGCGTCAATACATAGACCACGGGAAGTTCCATCAATGCTGCCAGCCGAGCCATCGGTTTCATATAGTCGCTAAATACAAAAAAGGTCGCGATATACGTTTTCAGCCCACCATGCAATGCGATGCCGTTGCCGATTGCCGCCATAGCAAGTTCTCTTACGCCAAAATGTAGGTTACGCCCCCTATAGTTTTCTTTTCCAAAATCGCCTCCATCTTTCATATAACTTTTATTTGATGGGGCGAGGTCAGCACTGCCGCCAATCAGATTTTCCAACCGCTCTTTGAGGCGATTAATCATGATGCTCGATAGATTTCTTGTCGCCTGTTCCTTTTCTTCATACGCCCAAAATTCCTTGTCTTCGAGCAGTGCTTTTGCATCAACATCTCCATGATATTTTTCCCAGCGTGCTTGTTCTGCCGGATATTGCTCACTATAGGCAGCAAACAGTTCGTTCCATGCAGCTTCTTTTCGTTCACCGCTTTGCGCAAGGCAGTGATACCGCGCATATATCTCTTCCGGTATAGAAAAGGCTTCTTGACTTTTCCAGCCAAGCTTTTCTCTTAAGGCTTTGATATTTTCTTCGCCGAGCGGTTCACCATGAGCACTAGATTTTCCTTGTTTCGCCGGACAGCCATAACCAATCTGCGTTTTTACCGTGATAAAGGATGGATGCTTCGTATCTGCTTTTGCCGCTTCAATTGCAGCTCCGATTGCTTCGAGATCGTTGCCATCTTCAACGGTAATTGTCTGAAATCCAAAGGCTTCCATGCGTTTTTGAACATTTTCTGTAAAAGCGATATCCGTACTGCCTTCGATTGAAATTCGATTACTGTCATAGAATACGATTAGCTTGTGGAGTCCTAAAGTTCCAGCAAGCGAAAATGCTTCTGATGAGATGCCTTCCATCATACAACCATCTCCGCCTAGCACAAAAGTATAGTGATCTACGATTGGAAAATCCGCTTTGTTAAACGTGGCAGCCAAATGTGCTTCCGCTATTGCCATACCAACGGCCATCCCCATTCCTGCACCGAGCGGTCCGGTCGTCGCTTCGACGCCAACCGTATGTCCATATTCCGGATGCCCCGGAGTAAGGGAACCATCCTGACGAAACTTTTTTAAATCTTCGATTTGCAGCCCATAGCCAAACAGGTGTAGCAATGAATACAAGAGCATCGAACCATGTCCGGCAGAAAGTACAAAACGATCTCGGTTCTCCCATTTTGGATTCTTCGGATTGTGTTTCATATGATACCCCCACAGCTCATATGCCATGGAAGCACTGCCAAGCACCATTCCCGGATGTCCTGATTTTGCTTTTTGCACGCTGTCAGCAGCCAGTATTCGAATAGCATTCACCGCTTTTATATCCTGTTCTTTATTTCTCTCTATTTGATAATCGAACATATAAACTCCCCCTTCAAAATGTGCTGCCGATCGAATAAATGACCGGCAGCACATTTTTCACCCTGTTTATTTTCCCAGAGCATCGTATTCTTTTAATTGTTTGCAGATATCCCCTACACCATCGAAAATAAAATTTGCCTTAACTCCATATTTATCAAGATCCTCAACCGTCGATTCCCCAGACAAAACCAAAATAGAAGTAATTCCCGCATTTTCACCGGTCTTGATGTCCGTGTAAACTCTGTCGCCAACCATAGCAACTTCATCTCGATTATGCTGCTTCATTTTTCGAAATGCACTTTCAATGATTTCCTTATTCGGCTTGCCGATGACCTGCGGCATTTTCCCGGTAGAAGCCTTGATGAGCTCCATCATCGCTCCCGTATCGGGAATATAGCCATTTTCTACCGGACAGTTGAAATCCGGATGCGTCGCAATATAGGTGACCCCTTGACGGATGAAATTACAACCTTTAACAATCTTTTCATAAGTCAGCGTCATATCAAAACCCAAAATTACAAAATCCGGATTTTTATCAGTCAAAACAAAGCCATATTTTTTAAACTCCATTTCCAGCTCCGGAGTTCCCATAAGAAAGACTCTCGCCTTTGGCTTTAGGCTGTAAAGATAGCTGATGGTAGCATCCCCTGATGTCAATATATTTTCAACATCGCACTTAATTCCTAAATGACGCATTTTTTTCACATAATGCGCGCTGTCCTTAGAGGAATTATTCGTAAGAAACAGATATTCCCGACCACTCTCTTTTAAATAGTCGATGAACTCTTTTGCTCCAGGCAGCAAACTCTGTCCAAGATTGATCGTGCCATCCATATCCAATAAAAAAGCCTTAATTTCTCCAATACTCTTCATAAAGGCTCTACACCCCTTTTTCCGTTTTTTAAATACCACGCCAATTTGATCCTGCTCATTTATCGAAATAAGCGATTCACACAAAATCAAAGATTTGGGTTCGTGGCTTTACAGACTTCCAACTTCTATAAGTGGGAGTAACTTCAGAGCACAAGCAAGCAGCTAAGCGACTGGATAAGGTCGGCTAAGATTTAGGTGGAGTGAAAACTCCACCTAAATCAAGTCTACTTTATTTTAATTCCTTGCCAATTTGCTCAGAAAATTGATCAAGCATCCCTAAATCTGCCAACAGCCCCAGAATCGTATACCGGTTCCGAACTTCTTTTGCCATACGAATGGCATCTACTGCCATCTTACAATCAATCCCAACATCCTGCGGATTGACTGGAGCATTGGCACTATACAAAATTTCCTTAATCTTTTCAGAGGACACAATATCAGTACATACTTCATGGATTTCTTGCCAATGCTTTTCAATCGTTTGTAGACGTTCCAACCGATTCGTCAATGAATTTCGCCCATCTTTTTCGCTCAATGCTAAAATTTCCGGACTGCATTGACGATAATATGTTTCGACATCCGCCTTCCACTTGGCTACATCAAACGCTTTAGCTTTTTGAGCTGCCTGCACAAAGTCTACATCCGCATCACGAAGCAGTTCATACAGCCGAGTCGTAATCGCCGTTCCAATACCGACCTTAGTTCCATGGAAAATCGCCTTTTTATGCGCGAAAAGGAACTGCATTTCCCAATAATGTGCTAAGTGATGCTCCGACCCCGATGCCGGTCGCGATATGCCGACAAAGCTCATGGCAATTCCCGTTAATACCAGTCCCTCCATCAAGTTCTTAATCGCCACAGCATCCCGTTGTTTTATTTTTTCAATATTGTCCATACAAGTCTTTATTGATTTTTTTACCATCTTTACTGTGACATCGCAGTAAAATTCATTATTAATAATCTGGCTAATCTTCCAATCAGCCAACGCTGAATATTTGCCGATGATATCACTCCAGCCGGCGATAATCATTGGCATTGGTGCATTTCTCAAAATATCTACATCGCCAATAATCGCACGCGGGCAAACAGCCTGATAAGAAGTTTTTAAATCTCCAACAATCAGCGCAGCTCCCGTTGAAGCAAATCCATCCATCGAAGGCGCGGTCGCTACGATTACCGTATCAATGTTTAACTTACAACTTACAAATTTACCTAAATCATTTAATACACCTGAACCTACCGTCAAAATAACATCTACATCTGCGTCTACTTGAATAAATATTTTTCCAGTTGCCGCTTCATCTGGTACCAAATCATCCGAACTTTCAGCAAAAATGCAGGTTTTAAACGGAAAATCTTTCTTTTTCAAGACCATGGCAACCAGCTGTCCACAAGCCTTCCATGTGTTTGCATCGGCAACGAGCAGTGCTTTTTTATACCCGAGTTCTTCGAGTACCTGCGCCGTTTTATTCACTGCGCCTTCTTCAATGACAATCTTGTCCATCTGAATCGAATGAGGTTTACCACAGGCGCAAGAAAGTTCCCCACCGATATAATCCGTAATCTTTAACGCATCTATATTATCCAAGGTCAATTGCATAATTCAATCACCTCTCCTTATCTATTAGAAGATACCTAAAATACCGGTAATCGCACCAAAGGCAATCAATATCCCCATCAGTTTAATTGGTGACACCCCTGCTTTTACCATTTTGAGAACAGCTAAAGTCAATACCAGCGGAATCAATCCCGGCATCAATTTATCCAATAAATCCGCCTGCAAATTAAACTGCATACCGCCCAAATCCAAATTAGCAGCAAACTGCAGCGGGATAAACCGTCCTACTAATCCGCCCATAACAAGTGTACCTAAAATAGATGCGCCTTCAATAACACGGTTGATTTTGCCGCCTTCCATAATCTGTTCTACCGCTATGCGCCCATATTTATAGCCATTCATCCACAAGCTGAAAGAAATCGTTGTCATAATGAAAAACTGTGCCAATACGAAGATAATCGGTCCGGCAATATTATTATTATTTGTAATCCCGATACAAATCGCCAGCATGATCGGAGTAATTACTCCCTGCGTAAGCGTATCGCCGATTCCGGCGACAGGTCCCATCAACCCTGTTTTAATCCCATTAAAAGCCTGATCACTAATCGGTTTGCCATTCGCTCGTTCTTCTTCCATCGCAACCGTAACCCCATGGATAACCGACCCGCAGATAGGTTCCGTATTAAAGAAAGACAAATGACGTTTAACACCTTCTTTTTGCTCCTCTGCTGTCTTATATAATTTCTTGATTACCGGCAGCATTGAGTGGGCAAATGCGGTTGCCTGTAATCTTTCATAATTATAATTTGACTGAGCAAACATAAACCAATTAAACCATGATTTTATTACATCACTTTTTGAAAGATTGTTCGTTCCCATGTTTCATCCTCCTCCACTTTCTATGCTTCACCGCTCGAATTATTTCGTAAAGAGCTCACTGTCAATGCCAAAACAGCCCCTATGATGGAAATGATAACGATATCCATTTGGAAATGAACCGAAAGAATAATCCCCAAAACGAAGAACGGCATCGTAAAAGAATTCCCGATTAGCTTTAAGTTCATTGCAATCCCAAGTGCCGGAAGCATGGCTCCGATTACGTTGAATACATGCAAAACATTATCCGTCAAAATACTGAGCATTCCGTTTACTGCATTTGGTCCATAGTATACAACCAAAGTTGCTGGAATGAAGCTAACTAAAAACAATAAAATCTGCGGTGGAACCACATTAATGAATGCGACCATATTGAGATTCCCTTTTTCAACTTCTTTATCCGCCCAATGCACGAAAAACGAATTTACTGTCATCTTTGCAATCCAAAGCACCGTTGCAATCGTTCCAAGTGGAACTGAGATTGCCATTGCTGTACTTACATCTAAGTTAGAAATAATAGCCAAAGCCGTACCAACATATCCTGCAAATGACGGATCTCCCATTTGCGCCCCGCCGGCTGAAATAAAGCCCAGATAAATCACATTTATACCAGCTCCGATTAAGGCTCCTTCTAAAGGCTGACCTAGTATAATCCCCGTGATAAAACCTGCCAATAAAGGTCTGTTCAACGTAAAGAACCCAACATACGTACACCAAGGACTCCATGAGAGATAGTAAAAGAAACCGATTAATGCCGCCTGAAAAATTGAAATTTCCACGTTATTTCCCCCTCAATATTTGATTTTACTTTCTCGTTTTTGTTAAAGCAGTTTACAGTAATTTTCCGATATCCATTGCCGAAGCATCCGGTACAATCTGTACATAGACATGTATACCTTGCCGCTCTAACGATTTAAAGGATTCCCTTTCATCATCCGATATCGAGATATTGCGATAAAATTGTTTTCTCCCCTGAATGGCCCCCATTCCGCCGAGATTCAACTCTTTTATTTCTACATTATTTTCAATCAACGCCTCAATCGTTTTTGGTGTTTTTACCAAGACAATAACCCGTTCACCGGTATCCTCACCCTTTAATATTTCACTTGCATCAGCGATAGTATGAATTCCTATTTTAAACGACCTCGGCGCCGCCATCTTTAAGATTTTGACCATAAACTCATCCATTGCCACTTCATCATCAACTACAATAATCCGATTTGCCTTCGTGATTTTAGCCCAAGCCGTAACCACCTGTCCGTGGATTAAGCGGTCATCAATTCTAGTCAATACAATATTCAGCATAATTTTCACCCTTCTTTACGTTTATTTTTTAATTTTTTCTTCTGATAAAGCATTCATTTCGCTAAATAATTCCTTGATTCCATCCTTGCCTGCATTCATACAATTATCCGTAAGCTCGTTAAGCGGACAAGATTCCCGCATTGTAAGTGCTTCTAAAACCATTGGAAAACTGATGCCCGCTACACAGCGAAATTTTTGCTCAATGCCGGTGCTTACTAATGCTGTAGCATTATATGGACTTGCACCAAATAAATCAACAAAAACCAATACGCCATCACCTGTATCCATGCTTTCAATTGCATCTCTCACCCGTTCGGAAAACACAGTGATATCATCGCCCCTATTCAACCCAATCGCCCTGACTTGCTCCAAACCTCCGACAATCAGTTCGGCACTCTTTAACATCGCTGCTCCGAAATTTTCATGTGTTAATAACAATATCCCAATCATCTTATCACCTCGCTTCTCTATCCCCTGTTTTATCAGTAGCTTTCTCTTTACACCTATTAATTAATGCAAGTATCATGCCAATACACATCGGGATTGTGTATCAAAGTGTTTTGCTTCGCTTGCCGCTCCTTGTATGACATGCTGTTTCGCTAAAAACAGTTATAATTTTTTATTTTTATCCGCAGAATATTTTTTTCATCATCATGGATTTTTTATGTGTATCAACCAAATCTTCTTTTATCTGTATCAACATGTGTATCGAAATCTATAGCAAAAAACGAGTTGAATCCATACGAATTCAACTCGCTTTTTGCTATCCTTATCTATTTTTTCAGCTTCAAAATACTGTCATCTATGCCAGTATGATAGAAATGTGTATTTAGCATCTCTACAATATAGGCAATCTCTGTTTCCGGAATCAAAATTCCAAAAATCTCCTCTACAACTTCAAAGTTCTGTTCCACAAATTGAAAAACGGTTTGATGTTCTTCCTTAATTCGGGCAAACTTTTTATACGGCAAAGGTTCTTTTCGCACTAAACGCTCAATCATGCACGAACAATGGAACAAAAATTTTAAATGAATCGTATCATCTACGATGAAATTGCAGTCAGCGGCAATTTTGTCCAAGACTTCGTCGAGCACCCGACAAGCCTTTTTTACATTAAGAAATGCCAATACATCTTCTAGCATCGTGATGATCCCATGCGAATAACTCATCGTTTGAGCCTTTAACGGCTCAAACTGAATCTCCTCTTCCACGGCAACCTTTACACGTCCACCGATAAAACCACTCATTGTAATTACACTTTCCTCAAGCTCCTCCAATGTCATATTTGTCATCATCGCTTTTCTCGCCGCTTCTATTACCATCGGTGTACTAACCATGCGGATAGTTCTCGTCGGTATCCCCGTCCGACTAGTGATAACTTCGGAAAAAGTCGTTAATGATCCCATATCGACCAGAAGCAAAACTCCGCCGCCCGTGTTAATTCGCTTGACAAGCTCCACTGCCTTATTCAAAGTAACCGTAACCTTTTCTTCCATCGGCATATCTAAAGCATGTAAACAATCGTATCCGAGCAGCATCTTGGCAACTTCAACCATATTGGTCGCCGTCGAAATTCCATGCGACAGGACTAATATTTGAATATTCCCTTCTTTTTTTATATTCATTGAATACAAAGCCATAGCAATAAATGCCGCTTCATCACTTGAAATAATCACATTCAATGCTTTTTCGACCCGAACTTTGATCTGCATCGCTACACGATATTCTTCCGGGTGGTCGCTACTTACCTTGATACTGTTAGGATAAATCCTAACTTCCCCCTGACGCAGACGTTCAATCAAAGTTTCCATATGAAGCGCCAAGCTGTAGACCATCTTAGCATCAAGAATTCTGCCAAATACAGCATTGGCTTTTTCCAGTTCCTCTTCAATAATGCGAACGATTTCCGGCGTTGCAATCTTGGATAAAACCTCTTTATCTACGTGGAGATTGTTCGCGCGGGCTTTCGGTACCGATTGATACATTCTCTTTTGGACCTGCCCTGCTATATTATCCTTGATCTGATCTACTTCTAAACCCTCTTTATATAGTTTTTGCGCACTTTCTAAAATCAAATCGTAGAAATCTTCTCCCGTCTGATATTCATCATACAATAATACATTGTGTAGGCTTTCCGTTAACCCATCCTTCATTCCATCAAATATTATCGTTTCACAATCATTCAAATTGAAGTTTTGCATAAGCTCCTGTCTTTTTTCATCAATTGCAAAAAAACCTTCTTTTAAATTTTGCGATAATTGTGATAATTTTATCTGCACACCATTTTGCTGGTTCGTAATATATTCCACAAAAGCATTCGCACAAATCAACTGAATATCATTACGCAGCTGCCCGATATTTCCCGGACATTTGTATAGAAGCAATACTTTAAGCACCTCTTTGGCAACCATCAAAGGAACTTTTATTTTTACTGATTCTTCCCGAAAAAACTGACAAATCAGCTTCATCCGTACCTTGAGATTACGCTCATTCAAGCCCGGTAACGTAATGACCAAAGGAATTCTCCTTAAGAAAGTTCCTAAGATCGCAGACTGTGGATCCTCCGTCGTCGCTGCAATAATCAAAACATTAGCCGTTCGAACACCCTCAGCTTCCCCCAACCGCCGATACGTTCCGCGGTCAATCAAAGAAAACAGCATTTCCTGCCCTTCCGGTGGCAAACGGTGTATCTCATCCAAAAACAATATCCCGCCGTCTGCCTGATCAATCAAGCCGCGGCGCTCTCGTTCAGCCCCGGTATAAGCTCCCTTTACATGACCAAATAAATGTGAAATCAACAACTGTGAATTTTCGGCATAATCAGCACAATTGAAAATCACATAAGATGCTGTTGATGGCATTTTCCCTGTATCAATCGCATAACGATACATAATCCCGGCAAATGTCGTCTTACCGCTCCCCGTCGGTCCGATAATCAGCGTATGTAATCCATTGGGTGGATATAAAATAGCAGCCTTAGCTTGCTTTACCTGTAACTGCAAATCATCTTCAGCCCCAGTGATATTTCCAAAAATCTGATCATGGTGTTTTATTTCTTTTTCTATTTTTTCTTCTTTTACCTGCTGTAAATCGGATTGTAAAAAATTTTGCGAAATCTCTTTTTCTGCCGGGGTATCATCCTGATCTGGACACAAGCATTGCTGCAATTGAGAAATACTCTGAAAGACACTTTGGTTCAAAACATTGCCATAAGTTTTTTGCAAAACCTCTGTCGCTAAATACAGAACCGGTTTTCCAGAAATCTTAATTGCCTTATTTTCTCCCAATAGACAATTCAATTCTTTGCTGACATTGCTTCGAACAAGTTTCAATCGAATAGCAATCTCATTCGCAGAAAAACCTATTTTTTTATTCGTTTCAGCAAGTTCACAGACAATCGACTGTGTCATTATAGACAATTCATTCTCGACTCTGCTTTTGCGATTGAGATTAACTAAATCTTTATACATTTGCTCCCCCTTAAAAGTACTAATAAAGTAGATATTCATCATTAAAATACGGACTATTCCATCAGCTATTGCTTTGATGAACATTTCATTCAGATGATATTAGGATAACATTCATTTTACCCCATACATGGTTAAACATACAATTCATTTAAAATCGGCAACCGTTTGCTGATTACATTCCATTGAAAAGTATAGATGCGCCCCTTTCAATGAAAACTACTATTATTTTAACATGTTTAAACATGCAAGTACAAATGGCTATACTTTAGGCATTATTCTCTGGCTCTTTCTCTCTTTGGGATATTCATTCTTTTCTAAATTTTACGATTCTTGTAACCGTTTTTATTGAGGTTGAAGAGCTTTCTTTTTCTACTTATAGCTTTACTCTTTCCGAACTGCACGCTTAACGTAGGATTTTCTTTATACAAAAAAACTAGCAGCCGTAGTTACTTGGCTGCTAGTAAAAATCTAAAATAGAAACATTTAACTCTTAATCAATCTCTCTTTTACAATCAGTTTAACGCCTCTTTTAAGACTTTAGCGTTGTTCTTCATTATATTAATATAATCATCTGCTGCATTACTATTTGCCTCTCCACTTACCACAGGATCAAGCGTGTACACCTTTGTACCAGTTTCTTTTGCAATTGTATCAGCCGAACCGGCCGGATATTGCGGTTCCGCAAATAATGCTTTAATATGCAAATCTTTTATCTGCTTAATCGTTGTCTCTAATTCTTTAGGTGATGGTTCTGTTCCTGGTTCACGTTCAATAACTGAAACAATGTTGAGATTGAACTCTTTTGCAAAATAAGGGAAAGCTTCATGAAAAGTTACAATATTTTTATTCTCGGAAGAATCTATCTCGTCATGCATTTCGCGTTTCAATTGCTCTAGTTTATCTATATATGTTTTTGCATTCTCCTTGTATTGCTCAGCATGCTTTCCATCCAATTGGGCTAACTGGCTAGCAATATTATTTACTTGCTCTATAGCATCGCTTACACTAACCCAAACATGGGGATTCTCCTCACCACTTGAGTCTTTTAGTAACTCAATCCCTCGGCTTGCATCAATAATATGTAAATTTTTACGGCCGTTGATTACCTTTTCCATAAAGGACTCCATCCCTGCCCCATTGATAATAAAAACATCGGCCTTATCTAATGTCTTTACATCTTCGGGCGTCAGTTGATAATCATGTAGACAACCTGTTTGTGGTTTTGTCATATTAATTACTTCCACGCCTTCAATGCCTTTAGTCACATTTAAAGCTGTAATATACATCGGATAAAATGAAGTCACAACACGATACTTTCCCTCTTTACTTTGCTCTACAGTTTTATTTCCTGCGCAGCCGATAAAAAATAATGACATAACCATTATGCCAATAAAAACACTTAAAAGTTTTCTCCCCATTATTTACCTCCATACTTACTAAATAAGAATATTACTATTTAGTATAATATATTAATAAAATATTTTTTGCAAGCAAAAAGCAAGAGTTATTTTGAACTCTTGCTTTTTTATTTCTATTTAAAGTTAAGATTTGAGAGATTTAAACCTTCACCAGAATCAAATCTCACTTTATCATAATTGAATTTTTTGCGCTTTTGCCAACGTTTCTTTTGCTTCGGCAATAATTGTATCAATAATTACTTTAGCCGGTTCAACCTTTTTCAATGGTAATAAAGTTTGCCCTGCTTGAACCATACCATTTTCTACATCGCCATCTACAGCAGCAAGTCTATTTGTTCCAGTAGCTAGTTTAATTAATTCTTCTTCTGATGTTCCTTTTTTCTCTAAATCTACAAAATTTAAAGAAAACTTATTTTTTACTCCGCGAACAGCATGTCCAATCGTTTGTCCGGTTACAATACTATCTGTATCAGCTGCTTCAATTAATTTTGCTTTAACATTTGCATGTACTCCACATTCTTCAGCTAGCAAGAATCTTGTTCCCATTTGTACACCAGCTGCTCCCATAGTAAGTGCTGCTGCTAGCCCCCGTCCATCACCAAAGCCTCCAGCTACAATTACTGGGATATTCACCTCTGGAATTACCTGTGTCATTAATGGCATTGTAGTAAGTACACCAATATGCCCCCCCGCTTCCATACCTTCTACAACAATTGCATCTGCACCAGCTGCTTCAACACGTTTTGCTAATTTCACATTTGGTACAACAGGAATCGTTTTTACACCTGCTTCTTTAAACTTTGCTAAGAAAGGTACTGGATTACCTGCACCCAATGTAACAAAGGCCGGTTTTTCTTCACAAACGACACTTACAATTTCATCTTTATTCGGTGCCATCAATTGTATATTTACACCAAAAGACTTATCTGTTAAAGTTTTTGCTAATTGAATTTGTTCACGAATATATTCAGCAGTTCTACCACCAGCAGCAATGATGCCAGCTCCTCCTGCATTTGACACGGCCGCAGCTAATTTAGCTTCTGAAATCCAAGCCATACCACCTTGAATAATCGGATATTTAATATTTAAAACTTCCATTATATTTTTCATTAATAAAACTCCCTCCAATATATATTTCAAACTTATATTACTATTTTAACATATCTTAGCAAACTATATCCAAAATTCTTTTTTACAGTAAGTATCTTAGTACTTTGATAATATTCTTTACTTTTTTTTAAATACAATCTATAATATTAGATTGTATAATAGTATATTTTTATTAACTGGGCTAATTTGAGGAAATTTGCCTCAACAAGATTATTAAACAAACAAAAGGGGCGACATTTCATGAAATTAATCGCAAGGCATCTAACAGTTGATATGTATGGTTGCAAAGCAAAGAATCTAAGCGACTTAGATTTCATCAAAAAAATTATTGATATCACCGTTGCTGATGCAAACATGACACTAATTGACTCCTCTATTCATTTACTTGATGATAAAAATCTAAATGCAATTGCATTGGTAAAAGAAGGTCATATTAGTATTCATACGTATCCTGATTTAGGATATACTGCTGTAGATGTATTCAATTGCAGTGACAACAGCCGTCCAGAAAAAATAGTGGCAACAATTAAAAGCTTTTTAAAACCAGAAAAAACAAAAACAACTTTTTTAAAACGCGGTGATTTTGGTGCAATTAAAGATATGAAACCAAAAATCAAAGTAAGTGTAGCTCCCTTTAGACGTATTCGGAACACAGGTGCTCGCGTAATTAAATTACTTTCCCGTAAACAACGTTAATTGGCTTTATAAATAGCAGGAGAAAATTTCTCCTGCTATTTTTTTAAGACTCATATCCGCTTAATACCAAAATATCGCCTTCTTTAATGCGATTTTTCCCTTTAGGAATAATTGTCGCCCCATCTGCATGCTTAATAATCATCACTAAAGTCTCGTCAGGAAGTTCTAGTTCTCTTAGCGTTTTATTCAGCCAAGGATGTCCTTCCTCTATTTTTATTTCCGATAACATAACATTACCATCATCGTAATAAGTTTCTCCACTTAAAATTAGAAAATCACCAGCAAAAATTATAGTGTCACCTTTGGGAATAATCGTTTCATCGCCTCTTTTAATCATCACAACTAATATATCAATCATCAATTTTATCTCACTAATTGACTTTCCGATCCACGGATGACTTTCCGGGATATATGTTTTAATTAATTGCATTTCTGTATCTTCTTGATAATCATTAAAGGTTTTAAGAACATTATCCTTATTATCCACCATATCTAATTTTTCTGACACCCACGGAAGTAAAGTCCCCTGGAAAGCCACTGAAAGTAAAGCAATACAAAATACAATATGAAAAACATCATTATTAGTATCAACACCACTACTCACAGCCATTATAGCAAAAACAATAGAAGCAGCACCACGCAATCCTGCCCACGATACTAAAAGACTCTGCCTAATATTGCATCCTGCTGGACCTAAAATCGCAAAAATTGCAATTGGTCTTGCAATAAAAGTTAAGAAAATAGCTATACAAAACGCTGATAAGAATATTGCTGGTATTTGCGAAGGAAACGCTAGTAATCCAAGCAAAAAGAAAATTGCAATCTGAGATAAACCCGTGATTCCATCAAAAAAATGAATCAATACCGTTTTATTCTTTATTTTACTATTTCCCAGCAAAAGGCCTACGAGATATGCACTTAGATATCCATTCCCTCCAATTATTTGTGGAAAAGCATAAGCCGCCACAGCTATAGCAAAAACAAAGATTGCATCTAATCCATCTTTCATAAAAGAAGCTCGTTTTAGCATAAGTTTTGCAAATAAAAAAATTACAACTCCTGAAAAAATCCCCAATACGATTTGATTAAAGGCCATTATTCCTAATTTACCTAGGGACTCCCCGCCTATCATAATAATTGCTATCATCGTAAGCATATAAGAGGCAGGATCATTACTTCCACTCTCCACTTCTAGAAGTGAAGCGGTGCCATATTTTAAATTCAATTTTTTTGAACGTAAAATTGAAAATACCGATGCAGCATCTGTTGAACTAATAACAGCTCCTAGCAAAAAACTTTCAAATAGATCAAATCCTAAAACGTAATAACAAAAAAGTCCTGTTAAAGCTGCTGTTAAAATAACACCAAGAGTAGAAAGGCACACGGCTTTTCCTATAATCGGCCTTGCAATTTTCCAATTGGTTACGAAGCCTCCATAAAACATAATAAAAATCAATGCAAAAGAGCAAATACGCTCTGCAAATACATAATTATCGAAATGAATTTTAAAAATACCATCTGAGCCAAATAGCATTCCAAGAAAAATAAAAATTAATAGTGAAGGTACTCCATATTTGTTTGAAATTCCACTAGATGCAATACAAAGGATAATAACGATAGCTGAAACTAAAAATATAAATTCCATAAAAGCCCCCTTTTGATTTTTATATATAAACAGCTCTATACCTTCTATTTTATTTAGACATCTAGAGCTTAAAATCATCTGTAAATATAATTATACTATATTACTCTATCTTTTCACAAAAATACTTTAAAAATAGAATTTTTGAAATTATTTATCATTACTAAAAAAATAAAAGTAAAGGTATAAATATCCTTTACTTTTATTTTATCGCCCTGCTTTATTTACCTATACTTTCATATCCATCAACAACAATATCAACTTTTCCTGTTTTAGGATCAAAAATTAAACCATGAATTGCAATATCCTTTGGTATTAAAGGATTGGTTTTTATTTTTGCTACAACGGTTTGTATATTTTGCAAAGGATCTTGAAAATCATCAATCCATCTTTCTAATTCACTTTGAATCATTTGAATTGCTTCTTTTGCAATACCGCGCTCAAGCATTTTCTGAATCAGTTCTTTTGAATTTGTATTCGCAACGCCACAGTCATGGTGACCAATAACAAATATCTCTTTAACTCCTAACTCAAATATACTTACAACTAGACTGCGTATTGTAGCTTCAAACGTTCCTGTTACTGTATTGCCTGCATTTTTAATAATTTTGGCCTCACCACGACTAACTCCAAGTGCAGGTTCCAAAAATTCTACTAAACGGGTATCCATACATGTAACAATAGCCATATGTCGTTTTGGTAATTTTTCATTATTCTCTTTTTTTTCAGAATAACTTTTAGGTAAATGAGTAGTAAAATACTCATTTGCTGTCATTATTTCACTTAAAATGGACATCTACATCAACTCCAAATAATAAATCAAAACTAAGAATTTATAAAACTTCGTCATTAAAAAGTTAACTTCCTGCTCTTTACTTTATTGTATTATGTATATTTTTATATCTAAAGAAATGAAAAAAGCACTCACCAAAGTGAGTGCTAAACAAAACTGGCATCT